>Ga0314774_1001569_pt1 | contig 14301 bp, 6 predicted proteins | sample MetaGCBIA2018_FD_204515 | JGI IMG/M metagenome (GOLD analysis project Ga0314774, IMG submission 204515) | Cryopeg brine microbial communities from Beaufort Sea near Barrow, Alaska, United States - CBIA 2018 | ecosystem: Environmental > Aquatic > Marine > Coastal | place: USA: Alaska | collected... | reverse complement strand
AAGAAGTCGAAAGATTACTAAATTACAGACCGATCAGAAAATTTAATTATCATAACCCAATTGAAGAACTAAAAAATAAATGTTTTGCACTTATGGGTTGAACTCAGCTTTAATAATAATCGAAAAAAATAAATTATTAAGGAACATAATAAATTACCGTAATACACTAAAATCGTGGGAGATTTTAGTGTATTACTTTTTTAAGACCTTCAAACCTGTGTGATAAAATGAATCAATTAAAACTTTTTTTTACAAAAGAAAAAGCTGTCTGGAATAATCCAGACAGCCTCTTCTATTAACACCTTCTAATTATTATTGAAATAACTATAGGTGATTAATAAAAATTAACTTCACAAATCAGTCATCCCCCCGGTTGATCAACCTGCGAAAATTAATTTTTTTCGCCAATATTGCCATAAACTAACTTCCAATACGTTTTCAAAATCTGCAATCCAGAAGATTGCCAGTTAGGTAAAGTGAAATTTAAAATTTTTTATCATTGAATAGTTTTAATTAATAATAAAAGAATGGTTTATAAAAATATTCCTGTAAACTCCCTAAATGAGATACTACTTTATATCGCTAATAAATTGTTTGGGGTTTTTTAATTTTGAACAAGAAATGTCTGTGGGGGACAAAATTTTATTTAGTAAATATAAATGTAATCCTACCAGATTCCTATGGGGGAATTCCCTTATATTTTAATATAACAATTTATAGACTAATGTCTTAAATCGATTAAATTATGATTGATTGCATAGATTATGCTTTCTAAAATCGTTTCAGAATTGGTTCTCTTTATAATGTTGGCGCGATGTTTTTCTATAGTTTTTGGAGAAATAAACAGGGTGTTCGAAATTTCTTTTGTTTTATAGCCTTTACATAAAAGGCCTATAATTTCTTTTTCCCTTCTGGTAAAACTAAAATTAGTGAGATGGCTATTTTCCGAAAAACATTTTTCAACATTGGTTGAATTTGTGCCAATTTTTTCTTTAACAAGAATTTTATCCTCCGTAAAATTAATTATCATTATAAACTGCTCATCGATCATTTTATCCAGTTTTGAAAAACTGATTTTCGCATTGCGAACTTTATTGTTTTTTAACCGAAGTGCTGTATTGGCAACTGCTTTCATGTGTTTTCCGCGCGCGAAATTTCGCAGGCTCGCCTTCACTTTTACCTTGTTCTCACAATCCACAAAATCGGTTAGTTTGAGCCCTTCAGTTTTATGAATTTTAAAGGTCTGCTTAAAAGCATCGTTCATTTCAACAATAGATTCTTGTTGCAACAAAACAACCGGGTTTTCCAGAAGGTTAAACAACCCCATAAAAGAATCTTTCCAGTAATTGGATAAGGGTATTTTGGAATTGACATGCTGGCGGATTTTTGCGCATAGTTTAATATGGGAAATGGAAGTATAAAAGATCTCATTTATAATGTCACTATAAGATTTTTCCATTTCGGGCTTTGCCGCCTCATTGGCATACATTATTAACCAGCATTTATTCAGGAAATGTGTCGACTTGAAATTGGCTAAATTCTTGAAGGTTTTAAGACTTAAGGACGTCTCGTCCAATAATATGATATCCGGTAATAAAATTAAAGCAGATTCGTATCCGGAATGTATGGAGTTTACAGAACTTATATCAAATTCTAAACTTAATTCCTCTTTTAAAATGTTTATCAGCACGGCTTGCTTGCTAATAATCAAAATTTGTTTTTTATCTGTCTTCATCCCACAAAAAATTAATAATACATAAAAATTACCGCCAACAGAGATTATAGAAGCTGGTGATTTGGGTACAGCGTTTTTTCCGCCGGGGCAACGGCACAAAAAAATAATTAAGAGGGGTGGGTAAACTTTTATGCTCTGGTAAAAACACGCAAAACAATCAAGTGGGGTTTTTTATTTTTTTCCCGCGGGGATTGGAGAAAATTTCTGGGATTATAAATATAGGGGAAATTACCTATACTTTTAAAAAAATAAAGTAATATTATCCTGACAAACAAATATTTAACACTTGGGTTTTTATCCCAATTTTTTAGATTAATGGTTAATTGAATCGAATATCCATCTAAATGAGGCTTGACATAAAAAGTCCAGGAGTCAAAAATCTTCATCTTTAAAATTTTAATATGTCCTGAACCTATTTTTGTCAGATAATAATTTTCGTTGTAAAATCCTGAATATAAAAACCACTGTTAATTATTAGCACACACCAAAGGCTTTCTTTTTAGTTAGCAACAGTTTAAGTACCTTTGCATCCTTGAATAAAAATATGGCTAAAGCTGAAGAAAACATTGAAGTATTAGGGGCACGGGTTCATAATTTAAAGAATATTGATGTCACCATTCCCCGTGAAAAATTGGTAGTAATTACTGGGCTTTCGGGATCCGGTAAATCTTCTTTGGCCTTTGACACTATTTATGCCGAAGGGCAGCGGCGCTATATTGAGACTTTTTCTTCTTATGCCCGTCAATTCCTTGGCGGAATGGAGCGCCCCGATGTTGATAAAATTGAAGGCTTGTCCCCTGTTATTGCAATAGAACAAAAAACCACCAGCAAGAACCCGCGAAGTACAGTGGGCACCATTACTGAAATTTACGATTTCCTGAGATTGTTGTATGCCCGTACCGCCGATGCCTACAGTTACAACACTGGCGAGAAAATGGTGAGCTATAATGACGAACAAATAAGGAAGCTAATCCTTGAAAATTTCCACGATAAACGCATTAGCATCCTGGCACCCGTGGTTCGCTCCAGAAAAGGGCATTATCGCGAACTCTTTGAACAAATAGCAAAACAGGGATTTGTAAAAGTTCGGGCAGATGGCGAGATCCGGGATTTGATAAAAGGAATGAAACTGGACAGGTACAAGATTCATGAGATTGAAATTGTAGTGGACCGTTTAAAGATTGACGAAAATGCCGAAGCCCAAAAGCGATTGGATGAAAGTATAAAAACGGCAATGTATCACGGAGATGATGTTTTGATGGTTCTGGAACAGGAGAGCGGAGAGCTTCGTTATTTCAGTCGGAATTTAATGTGCCCCACCACCGGAATTTCCTATCCCAATCCGGAGCCAAATAATTTTTCCTTCAATTCTCCCAAGGGCGCCTGTCCAACCTGTAATGGGATTGGCACGCTTTATAAGGTGAACGTAGACAAGCTTATTCCGGACAGGACCAAGTCCATAAAAGCTGGCGCACTGATTCCTCACGGGCCACAAAAAAAGAATTGGGTATTTTCCCAAATGGAACTTATAGCCGAACGCTTTGATTTTAAACTGAGCGACCCCGTAAATAAAATCCCGCAGGAAGCCCTTGATATGATATTATTTGGCGGCAAGGAAAAATTTTCCAAAGAATCCAAAGCACTCGGGATTACCCGCGATTTTAAAATAGATTTTGAAGGAGTCGCAACTTTTATTGAAACCACCTTCAATACAAATGACTCAACTTCTTTAAAACGTTGGGCAAAAGAATATATGGACAAAATTGTTTGTCCGGATTGTGAGGGAGCAAGGTTAAAAAAGGAATCGCTCTACTTTAAAATAAACGATCAGAATATTGCCGAATTGGCAGGAAAGGATATTACCGATCTGGCCGATTGGTTTGCCAAGTTAAGCGTCAACTTAACCCATAAGCAACTTCAAATCGCTTCAGAAGTAATCAAGGAGATCAGGACCCGCCTTCAATTCCTGATAGATGTTGGCCTGACGTATTTATCTATAAACCGGGGATCAAAATCCCTTTCTGGTGGGGAAGCCCAGCGCATTCGGTTGGCAACTCAAATTGGTTCCCAGCTCGTAGGGGTTTTATATATCCTGGACGAACCCAGCATAGGCCTGCACCAACGGGACAACGAAAAACTGATAAATTCCCTGGTTGCACTCCGCGATCTTGGGAATTCTGTGATCGTGGTGGAACACGATAAAGATATGATAGAACGCGCCGACCATGTAATTGATATTGGTCCGCACGCGGGAAAAAATGGAGGGGAGATCATCAGTCAGGGAACCCCTGCTGAAATTAAAAAACACGATACCATTACTGCTGCTTATTTAAACGGGACCAAACAAATTGAAGTACCCAAAGTAAGAAGAAAAGGGAATGGAAATTTTATAACTCTAAGTGGTGCTACCGGAAACAACCTTAAAAATGTTTCGGTAAAAATTCCTCTTGGAAAAATGATCGCAGTTACAGGAGTATCGGGCAGCGGGAAATCTACTTTGATCAACGAGACCCTCTACCCTATTATGAACGCGTTTTATTTTAACGGAGTTAAAGTTCCAATGCCTTATAAGAGCATTAAAGGCCTGGAACATATAGATAAGGTAATAGATATCAATCAATCCCCTATTGGCCGGACCCCGAGATCTAATCCAGCCACTTATACCGGGGTGTTTTCAGAAATAAGAAATCTATACGCAAAAACTCCCGAAGCACTTATACGGGGCTATAAACCCGGAAGATTTAGCTTTAACGTAAAAGGAGGGCGTTGTGAAACTTGTCGCGGCGGCGGACTACGGGTTATTGAGATGAATTTTCTTCCAGATGTTTATGTAGAATGCGAAACCTGTCAGGGAAAGCGATTCAACCGGGAAACCCTGGAAATAAGGTTCAAGGGAAAATCCATATCAGATATATTGGAAATGACCATTGATGATTCCATTGGTTATTTTGAACTTATCCCCAAGATTTATCGCAAATTGAAGACTATCCAAGATGTTGGTCTGGGTTATATCACATTGGGACAACAGAGCACTACTCTTTCCGGAGGAGAGGCTCAACGAATAAAACTGGCAACCGAACTTTCAAAACGCGATACCGGAAACACTTTTTATATACTTGATGAACCAACTACCGGCTTACATTTTGAAGATATACGTGTTTTGATGGGTGTTTTGAATAAATTGGCAGATAAAGGAAATACCGTTTTGATAATTGAACATAATATAGATGTCATAAAAATGGCCGATCATATTATCGACATTGGATATGAAGGTGGAAAAAAAGGCGGGGAGGTAATTGTTTTCGGAACCCCAGAAGTAGTTGCAAAGCATAAAATGAGTTATACCGCACATTTTTTGAAAAAAGAATTAAAATAAAGTAGATTTAGTAAAATTGAATTATTAAGTTCGTGAGCATTATGTTTTTTTAATAAGAATTCAAAAAATATTAGCCACGAATAAAAGATTATTGAAATGTTTTAAAAACATCTTTATTCGAGCATTAGCGAGTTAAGAGTAGAATAATAGAATTCGTCCTGGAAATTGGATGATTTTTTTATTAATATATTAGTAACTAAAATAGCATAAATTAGTGAAAATTAGCTGTCTAGATCAAAAAGCTTCTGTCCTATATTACTATCAAACTTGACGGTTGCTTTACTTTAGACATTTTAGGCACTCAAAATTTTATGAACTGATCTTCTACATACTTTGATAATACCTTCAAAAATAAATATAATACACGAAACTTTAATTAATAACACAATCGATAAAAATTAGAATGAGAGCACAACAAGGAAATAAAGCCTGGAACGAAATAAAGACTAACGATTCCTGGGCGATTTTTAAAATAATGGGTGAATTTGTAAAAGGTTATGAAAAGCTGAGTCAAATTGGCCCCTGTGTCTCAATTTTTGGTTCTGCCCGCACAAAACCAGATCAAAATTATTACAAATTAACTGAACGAATAGCTAAAAAAATTGTAGATCACGGCTATGGGGTAATAACCGGGGGTGGTCCTGGAATTATGGAAGCCGGTAATAAAGGGGCGCACCTTGGTGGTGGTACTTCGGTTGGTCTTAACATAGATCTGCCTTTTGAACAGCATGACAATCCTTACATCGATGGAAACAAAAGTCTGGATTTCGATTATTTCTTTGTTAGAAAGGTAATGTTTGTAAAATACTCCCAGGGTTTTGTGGTGATGCCCGGCGGATTTGGGACTATGGATGAGCTTTTTGAAGCAATTACCTTGATTCAAACAAATAAAGTAGATGCATTCCCAATTATATTGGTGGGAACCGAATTTTGGGGCGGATTGATGGATTGGATCCGCAGCACGGTTATGCAGTCCTTTGAAAATATAAATGAAGCAGATCTGGATCTTATAAAATTAGTTGATACTGAAGATGAGGTTATTGAAATCCTCGATAAATTTTATGGCGAATACAATTTAAGTCCTAATTTTTAATGAAAATATTATAACAAATCCATACTTAAAGCGACTATAGTCAGTTGTACGTGAGTTAAAATAAAAACAGAAACAGACCCATATTATTAAAAATGGAATAGTTTATGTGAAAATTAGATGTTGGAATAAGCACGTTAAAAAATTCCATCTTTTATCTCAAATAAACTGGGTACTGTTTTACTTTAAGTATTTTAGGAACTATATATTTTATTAAATGATGAGCTACAAAATAAAGAATTGGTTTTAAAGATGGTTTTTTTGTTTAATTATCTTTAACCTGAAATTCAATTCTGTTTATTAATTAATTTTTATTATAACTTGAATATCAAATTTTTTCTTTTTTTGGCAATCGGATGCTTATGGGCAAATTCAGGATTTGGGCAAACCAGCATGAACATTACCGCTGTTTTAAACGATTCTACGCATACTTTTGATATCCGGCAGGAAATTAAATATGAAAACACCAGTTCAAGAGAGCTTTCTGCAATCTATTTAAATGATTGGGCCAATAGTTTTAAGGACAAAACCACCCCGCTGGCACACAGGTTTGCCGAGGACTATTTAAGGCGGTTTCATTTTGCGAAATCTGAAGAAAGGGGATTTACCAAGATTTACAGCATTACAAATAAAGATTCGGTTAACTATACATGGGACCGGCCCGGGGGCCTTCCGGATATTATTCGGGTAACTTTGGAGCAACCTTTACCTCCCGGCGAAAAAGTGTCTATCCAATTATTATATCAAGTAAAAATTCCTTCAGAAAAATTCACAAAATACGGGTATGACGATCTGGGGAATTTTAAACTAAAGTACTGGTACATTACCCCGGCTGTATTTGATGGTAAATGGCAAATTTACAGCGATAAAAATTTACGCGATCAGTTCACCCCTCCCGTCAGTTTAACAATAAAATTATCGACCCGACCCTATTTATATGTGGCCTCCCCGCTTAAAACGGACCGAATGGTGACAGAAGATGAATTCAAAACCACTTATTTATCGGGAGAAAACAGCGTTTCTTCAGAGTTATACCTCACAAAAACATTTAAATTTGAAGTATTTGATGTTAATTCAAAGAATGTATTAACCAACTTGGAAGATGATGGCCTGATAGTAGGAATGAAAGGTTACGTATTAAACAGGATCCTTAAATTCCTGGAAATTCGGCTTGGCCCTTATCCCCATAAATCCTTGATGGTAACCAAGGATGATTACCACACAAATCCGGTTTACGGATTAAACCAGTTACCCGATCTTTTTAGGCCCTTCACAGATGGATTTCAGTATGATATTAAGCAGTTAAAAGTTATTACCGCAAACTATCTAAGGAATACTGTTTTTTTAAATCCCAGGGAAGATCAATGGGTCTATGATGCCATTCAAATCTCCCTGATGAAGGATTATGTCGATCTGTACTATCCAAAAATGAAACTTTTGGGAAGTTTTAGCAATATTATTGGAATTAGGTGGTTGCACGCTGCCGATCTTGAATTCAATGATCAATACCCTTTACTATACCTGCATATGGCGCGGATGGATATGGACCAACCGCTTCGCATTGCACAAGATTCCCTTGTGAAATTTAATTCGAATATATCCAATACATATAAGGCCGGGATAGGTTTAAACTATATAGATGATTTCCTGGGAGGAGAAGAAGTAAATAATTCAATTTCAGAATTTTATGAGGAGTATCTTTTAAAGCATGCCACTGAAAAGGACTTTGTCAGGATTTTACAAAAAAATTCTGGAAAGGACCTCAACTGGTTCTATGATGATTATGTGGCTACCAATAAAAAAATTGACTTTAAGATCAAAAAGGTTACTAAAACCTCCGATTCTTTAGAAGTAACCATAAAGAATAAACGGGACAATAAGATGCCGGTTTCCTTATATGGCCTTAAGGATGGAAATATAGTTTTTAAAACCTGGGTTGAAGATATTGATGAAACCAAAAAAATTACCATTCCCAGGGACAGCATAGAAAGGCTGGCATTAAATTATGAGGCAATAATACCCGAAGTAAATCAGCGTAATAACTACAAGGGAGTAACCACCTTATTAAATAAACCAATTCAGTTTAGATTGCTTCAGGATGTTGAAGACCCTCATTACAGTCAAATGTTTTTTATGCCGGAGTTCGATTACAACCTGTATGACGGGATTTCCATAGGACCTAAATTGTATAATAAAACCATTTTAAACAGAAATTTCAATTATAAAATATCTCCCAAATTTGGTTTCAACAGCAAAACAGTTGTAGGCTCTGCCTCTGTAAGCAACACGCATTATTTTGAAAATCAAAATTTATACGCCCTGGTATATGGGTTCAGTGGCAATCGCTATTCTTATGGTTATGATTTGTTTTACCGAAAATCTTCTCCTTTTATGGGATTTTATTACCGCAATTCAAATTTAAGGGATAATGAGCGCCAGAGACTTTTAATTAGGAACGTAAATGTGAAACGGGATATCAATCCTGTAAATCCTGTAAAACAACCGGACTATAATGTGGTAGACATAAGTTACCGATATAGTGATACAAATTTGGTGGATTATATCTCAGGAAGCCTGGATTATCAAATAGCGAAAAATTTCAGCAAAGTTGCATTGGACCTGGAGTATAGAAAACTTTTCAGAAATAACCGTCAGATGAATTTAAGGTTTTATGCAGGGACCTTTCTATATAATGACGAGCAGGATAATGATTTTTTCAGTTTTGCGCTGGATCGCCCTACCGATTATCTTTTTGATTATAATTACTACGGAAGAAGCCAGGACAGCGGTCTCTTTAGTCAACAAATTATTCCTGCAGAAGGAGGGTTTAAATCCCAACTGAACCCCGAATTTGCAAACCAATGGATCACAACGGTGAATGCCAGCACAAATATCTGGAAATGGGTCTTTGCCTACGGCGATGCAGGATTAGTTAAGAACAAGGGTGAAAATACAAAATTTTTATACGATTCAGGAATTCGCGTAAGCATGGTAGCAGATTATTTTGAATTGTATTTTCCGGTATATTCAAATTTAGGTTGGGAAATTGGTCAAAATAATTACGACCAAAAAATAAGGTTTATTGTCACCTTAGACATCAATACCCTTATTAAATTATTCACCAGGGAATGGTATTAAAAAAGATTTAACAGTAGGTAATCCCGGCTTAAATTTAGCCAAAAATTATTAGGAGCATTACACAATTCGTAATTTTATACTGATTTTACTACTATTGTTATAAAAATTATCATCATTTCAGCTAATTCAGATATAAATCTGAAAATATTGACTAATTAATGAATTGCATTTAAGCTTAGTTTTTGTTACATTTGTTTTTATTCAACGCATTTATTTAAACTATTTCCATGCAAATCGAAACACCAACAAAAAAATCCATTTCATTTGAAGACTTTAAAACGGAGGTTTTAAAGGACTATAAAATTGCTGTCACCAGCCGGGAATGCAGCTTGCTGGGAAGACGGGAAGTGCTTACAGGAAAAGCAAAATTCGGTATTTTTGGCGATGGAAAAGAAATCCCACAACTAGCTCTTGCTAAGGCATTTAAAAACGGGGATTTCAGATCCGGGTACTATCGTGATCAAACCTTTATGATGGCCATTGGGGCATTGAGCATCGAGGAATTTTTTGCAGGTTTGTACGGCGATAATTCAATTAAAAACGAACCTATGTCTGCCGGAAGACAAATGGGTGGGCACTTTGGTACTCATAATTTAAATGAGGACGGAACTTGGAAAAATTTGATGTTGCAAAAAAACTCCAGTGCCGACACCTCTCCTACTGCCAGCCAAATGCCCAGACTTTTAGGTTTGGCTCAGGCATCAAAAATTTACAGAAATGTAGATGGGATCAACGCTGAAAAATTTTCGGATAATGGAAATGAGATTGCCTGGGGAACTATAGGGAACGCCAGTACCAGCGAAGGCCATTTTTGGGAAACCATCAATGCTGCGGGAGTATTGCAGGTGCCAATGGTAATTAGCGTTTGGGACGATGAATATGGAATTTCAGTCCATGCAAGGCATCAAACAACAAAAGAAAATATCTCCGAGATCCTGAAAGGTTTTCAAAGAGATGAAGAAAATAAAGGATACGAAATTATAGTTGTAAATGGCTGGGATTATGCAGCCCTGATCGACGCTTACGAAAAAGCGGCTGAAATTGCCCGGGGATCACACGCTCCCGTTTTAATTCATGTCCGGGAACTTACCCAACCTCAGGGTCATTCCACCTCCGGATCTCAGGAACGCTACAAAAATGAAGATCGCCTTAACTGGGAACGCGAATTTGATTGTAATGTCAAATTCCGGGAATGGGTTATTCAGAACAATTTTTCTACCCAGGAGGAGTTGGAAAAAATAGATCAGGTAATAAAAAAACAGGTTAAGGATGGAAAAAAAGCGGCCTGGATTGCTTACACCCAACCTATGGTCAAAAAGCAGAAAGAACTACTTCCTATTTTGGAAAACGCAGCTGATAGTAGCAGTAAAAAAGATGCTATCCTATCCTTAAAAAACATACTTGCTGAAATAAAAGATCCGATAAGGAAGGAAATTTTGATAACTGCCAGAAAAAGCCTTCACTATTTGATAGGATCAGAAAGCGATGCAAAAACGCGGTTGATAGACTGGATTGATACTTATACATCTGAAGTTCAAAGTGAATACAGCAGTAATCTTTACAGTGAGTCCAATTGTAATGCATTGTCAATTAAAGAGGTGAAACCAACCTATTCCAATGAGGCACGTGCAGTAGATGCGAGAATTATACTAAGGGATAATTTTGACAAAATATTTGAAACCTATCCTGAAAGCTTGATCTTTGGAGAAGATACCGGTAAAATTGGCGATGTGAACCAAGGCCTGGAAGGACTTCAAAACAAATACGGTTCCCATCGGGTTGCCGATACAGGAATAAGGGAAGCGACAATTTTGGGCCAGGGAATTGGAATGGCTATGAGAGGTTTAAGACCAATTGCTGAAATTCAATATTTGGATTATATTCTTTATGCGCTTCAAACCATGAGTGACGACCTTGCAACCCTGCAATATCGCACAAAAGGGAAACAAAAAGCCCCGCTTATTGTAAGAACACGCGGCCACAGATTGGAAGGGATCTGGCATAGTGGATCGCCTATGGGAGCTCTTGTGCACTTATTGCACGGAATCCATATTCTTGTTCCAAGAAATATGACCAAAGCAGCAGGGTTCTATAATACCCTTCTGGAAGGCGATGAGCCTGCATTAGTAATAGAATGCCTGAACGGATACAGGTTAAAAGAAAAACTTCCGAATAATTTTGGGGAATTTAAAACACCCATAGGTGTTGTTGAAACCATCAAAGAAGGAACAGATATTACCTTAGTCTCGTATGGTTCTACCTTAAGACTGGTGGAAGAAGCCGCACGGGATCTGGAAGAAGTGGGAATACATGCTGAAATTATCGATGTGCAATCCCTGCTTCCGTTAGATATCAATAAAGACATAGTCAAGAGTATTGAAAAAACCAACAGGCTTTTGGTGATAGATGAAGATGTTCCCGGAGGCGCTTCGGCATATATCCTTCAAAATATTCTGGAGGTTCAAAATGCTTATCTTTATTTAGACAGCAAACCTCAAACCCTTACGGCTAAAGAGCACAGGCCATCTTATGGTACAGATGGAGATTACTTCTCAAAACCTTCTACCGAAGATATTTTTGAAAAGATCTATGGAATTATGAATGAATCAAATCCGGAACAATATCCTGCTTTGAAATAAAATATCTTCAGATAAATTTAAAATAAAGGCCACGGATACACAAATGAAAATTGGTGTATTTCGTGGCTAAACATTTCGATTCAAAGTTCTAAAATTCAAAATTCAGGATTAAATAAAACTCTTAATTCCGACTTCGAATCTGGCTCCTAAACATAAAAAACATTAGTCCATTCGTTGCTAAAAAATTCAATTCAAAAGTTCAAAATTCAGGTCAAAAAAAACTTTAAATTCCGGCTCCGACTCCGGTCTTCTGTCTCCTGTCTTCTTAAGACTAAAAAAATATTAGTCCATTCATGGCTAAACATTCCAATTCGAAATTGAGGACCTAAAAACCCTATGATTTCGTATTTCTAACTTCTTTTTCCTTCCGTCTCCGGTCTGCGGTCTTCTGTCCTTTTAGCTACTTTCAAAAGTCTTTTCTCTCTCCTCTATTTTCTTTTTTCTAACTTCGTACTTCTAACTTATTTTTACTCCCGTCTCCGGTCTTCTATCTTATTTTCCCAGATTCATCCCGCACCTACATCCAACTTCGCGAATTCGATTCAATTTTATAGAACATATAATTTATGTACGGAAGGACATTCTTGCTTACGGTTCTAAATGAAATATCTCCCCCGGCTGTATGAAAAATAATATTTACCAGGTTCTTTTTTTCATACCATAAAGGCTGAAATACGCTTATAGATTGAATTTTGTATATCTCCAAACGTTCCTCTGTTTTATTCCAGACACCGTATTTTTTATAAACAAAATCTTCAGAAATAATCAATGTTAAGGATCTGAACATTAAAATCTGCCAGATTACAGCGATAATGGAATATAAAACTGCCAGCAAAAGCCAGGTTGTTAAAGATAGCGCATCCACAAAAATTACTGCAAAACAACTCATCAGAGCAGGAATCAGTGCAATGATTAACCGTCTTGCCAATAAGATCTTATCCGGTGAAAAGGTTTCCCCAAAACCGCTGATCTGGTCTGTATACAGGAATGAATTCACCTTCTCAACTGTGGCCTGATCCAGCCCCGGAATTTTAATTTTACTTTTCTGAAGCTCATTTTCACTGTTTGCAAGTGAAATACGCACTTCGTACAAATTCAGCCATTTTTGGACAGGGTTTGTGATCACCTGCAATAATTGCACACGCCTTGGTTGTAAAGAAACTTTTGTATTGGTCTTTAAGCCCATTTCCAATTCAAGGTTATCCTTTGTTTGCGTTAATTTTAAGTTGAAATATTTTATAAAAACTTCAGCAACGGTTATTAAAACGCTTAGGAACAGAACAATAACAGCAATGAACATAAAAATGGAAACCGATTCCATAGGACCGGGCAATTCGTCTAAATATTTCTGAATGGTTTCAGAATGTTCTTCAGATACTGTTCTTACTTCATTGTAAATAGTCGAAAAAAAAGCGGCGATCAACGCCAATCCCCGCAAATAATTGGTGCTAATTCCTATTTTTAGCAAGGTCAAAAAACTCAATTCATGAGTCCAAAATTGATTTTCAGATGTTGTCCCGGTAATTTCTGAATCGGTTATTTCTTCGGAATACTTATCCTTTACCTTAATCAGAATCGCCAAAAGCTGGTTTGCTTTTTCATTGGAAATGGCCTTAATACTGACTTCCTCCTTTTTACTTCCCGCTGTTTCAACTACAAAACTGTTAACATTCAAAATGCGTTGTAGAATGGATCGCTTAATATATACCTGCTGGATTCTATCAAAAGGGATCGCGAGCTCCTCTGTATTGAAGACTCCTTCCTGGAGCACAAATTCCTGATTTTTATAATCTATATGATAAAGGAATCTCCGGTAATAAACTAAGCTGTAAATTAATACCAGCACTGACATTATCACCAAACCCAATCCGATGTAAACCAGGGTTGCCGCACTTGGTCCGGTGAATAAAAAATAAACGATAATAGCCCAAAACCCTTTTAATAAATTAAAAATCCTGGTGAGGAAAATTAGAAGGATCCCAATTTCCGATTGCCTTTGCGGGACTTCGAACAAACTAGATTTCATTTTCGGTGAGCTTTGCGGCCAATGCCTCTTTTAACCGGAGTGCAAGGTCTGGGGCCAATCCGGGAATCCTGATATCGCTGCCGCTACCGCCGGCAGTAAAAATATTAAGGGTTGAGATCTTAAGCATCTTATCCAGAACATCCCGGGAAATGGAGGCGTGCTGAACTCTATTAAAAGGAACAACCGTAGTTTTATTTACCAAATATCCCCTTCTGTACAAAATGTCCTTTTCCCTGAGCGCAAATCCATAATTCTTCTGTAGCCGGGAAATGTTCCAAAATTTGAAACCAAAGTATA
>Ga0314774_1001568_pt1 | contig 14303 bp, 10 predicted proteins | sample MetaGCBIA2018_FD_204515 | JGI IMG/M metagenome (GOLD analysis project Ga0314774, IMG submission 204515) | Cryopeg brine microbial communities from Beaufort Sea near Barrow, Alaska, United States - CBIA 2018 | ecosystem: Environmental > Aquatic > Marine > Coastal | place: USA: Alaska | collected... | reverse complement strand
TCAACATTCCAAATGCGTAGTAATCGGCTTTCATGGTAATTACTGGCTCGTAATATCCATCTGTTGAATTATAAACTTTTCTATCTGTAATGGTCGCAAGTACATTGCCTAAATGATTGGTTAAGTCCAACGACGGATTGCCAACTTGATTTGCTATAGTATTTCGTAGGCAAATTAGTCCAGCTACTTCCACCATTGGTTGAGTAAACTACATTACCATAATCATAAATTGTACCTCCAGATTCCTCTCCTTGGGCTTTCCATCTAAAATCCATTACAGCATTTCCAGAAGAAGTATTAAAAGAAGTTCCGTACCAAGCAATTTTATCCCCGTCATCATTCCAAGCATAGTCACAATCCATTCCATAACTATCGAACATATTCAGGGTTTTTGAGCCACAACTATTTTCAATTTGCCAATTCCATACAGAAGAAGTAACAGTAGAATATCTCCACCCCGCACCATTTGTACTTAATGGTGAAATAGTGTTATAACTTTCAAAATCTTCACTAAATAAAACATTGTCAATTCCTGTTCCATTTAAAACAACACTTTCTCCTGAACAAATTTCGACATCACTCCCTGCATTAAGACCCGCTAAATTAGGAAGTGGCGTATAAATATATTTGAAAGAAACTCTTGCTGAACTACTCCTTTCATAGAATTCTAAAACTAAGTCTTTATCTCCACCTAATTGTATTTGCGCAGAGCTAACAGTTCCATAACTATGGTCTGCCCAATTTCCAATTAGCCAAGTTGCACCGCCATCAATACTTAAACGCATTCCATCATCACCACCAATAGTAAAGGTGTATTTTCCACAAGGAAAATTTTTCCTCATTTTAAAGCGAACACCAAAATTATTGTTTGTTGCACAATCCGGGCTTCCAGATCCCCAATTTCTATCAAAAATTTCGGTTTCTGTATAAGAACCTAAATAATCTACAAAAGGATTCGTAACTGCTGGACTTCCACTTCCATTGTGCTTATAAACATGAGCATTCCATTTATTAATACCGTACGTCCCTGGAGAATTGCTTGTGCATGCTTGTGCAAAAAGTGAATTTCCATTTGAAATGACGAAAATAAGTCCCATACATACAATAAGGACATTTGTTTTACTAGATATATTTATTTTGAATCGCAACCAATTTAGTAAGACATTATATTAGCGAATCAGAAAGTTTATTTTAATAGCTTTTTTCATATTTAATAGTTTTACCATCAAAGAAATAGTAATATTTCCTTTTAAATATAGAGAAAAAAACCAACAACACACAATAACACAGGAGGATTAAGATAAATATGTCCTGAATTTAGCGGAGTAAAAATAACTATTGAAAATGAGTCTAAATAATATTCACTACTTGTCGATAAAACTATTTAATTGACCTTGATTATAGTCGGTTTAGTCGGAAATTACATTCTTTCGGCTGAACTAAAATAAAATCCTTTTCAATGTGAATTATTTTTAAAAATAAAACGTGATTCACTCAGAGTTAACACTCATTTTGACAAAAAAAACACTTTTTAGGTCAAAATATTCGTAATTAATTGGAGTTAGATTAGGATAAAAACCAAAGAAAAAAGCCTCCATTACGAATAATGAAGGCTTTTTAAAATATTGTATCTTACTTTCTAATTCATAAACATTCTAACAGACTTAGAAACTTCAGTTCTTAAGTTATGTCTATCAACGATGTAATCCAGGAAACCATGCTCCAAAACAAATTCTGAACGTTGGAATCCTAAAGGTAATTCTCTTCCGATTGTTTCTTTAACCACACGTGGTCCGGCAAATGCAATTAAAGCATTAGGTTCAGCAATATTGATGTCTCCTAACATTGCGAATGAAGCAGTAACACCTCCAGTTGTTGGGTCTGTCAATAATGAAATGTATGGTAATTTCTGATCAGATAATTGGTTCAACTTAGCGCTCACTTTTGCCATTTGCATTAATGAAAGTCCAGCTTCCATCATTCTTGCTCCACCAGACTTTGAAATAATCATGAATGGTGCTTGCATTTTAATTGCTTGATCTATTGCTCTAGCGATTTTCTCTCCCATTACAGACCCTAATGAACCTCCAATAAAACTAAAGTCCATTGCTGCAATAACAAAATCCTGTCCGTCGATTTTTCCGTAAGCTGTACGAATCGCATCAGATAGACCTGTCTTTTTCTGTGTTTGCTTTATGCGTTCAACATATTTTTTTGTGTCCTCAAACTCTAGTGGATCACCAGACTTTAATTTCTTATCGATTTCTTTGTATTTCGCATCGTCAAAAAAGAGTTGAAAGTACTCCTCCGAACCAATACGTTCATGGAAACTACAGCGCTCACAAATAAAGAAGTTTACAATATGATCTTCTGTTGTAACTACAGTTTGACACTTTGGACATTTATACCACAAACCTTCTGGGGTTTCCTTCTTGTCCTTTGTTGATGTCTGAATTCCTTCTAATTTTCTCTTAAACCAAACCATTAATTTCTATTTTTTCATCACTAAGCTAGTGATATTTTTAAATAAGTCTTTATAAGGTATCGATATTGTTTAAATCTTCGAATGATTTCGTCAATCTTTTAACAAAAGCGGTCTCTCCTTCTCTTAACCATTTACGTGGGTCGTAATACTTTTTATTTGGTAAATTATCTCCTTCTGGATTTCCAATTTGTGAATTCAAATAATCATTGTATTTCACCATGTAATCACGAACACCTTCGTTGAATGCATATTGCATATCTGTATCCAAGTTCATTTTAATTACACCGTAGCTAATTCCTTCACGAATTTCTTCAACTGAGGAACCTGATCCACCATGAAAAACGAAATCTACTGGGTTAGGGCCTGTTTTAAATTTCTCTTGAATATGTTCTTGAGAATTTTTCAAAATTTTTGGCGTCAAAACTACATTTCCAGGACGATAAACACCATGAACATTACCAAAAGCAGCAGCAATTGTAAATTTATCGCTGATTTTCAATAATTCTTCATAAGCATAAGCCACTTCTTCAGGCTGTGTATATAATTTTGAAACATCTACGTCGCTATTATCAACACCATCTTCCTCACCTCCTGTAATTCCCAACTCAATTTCCAACGTCATACCAATTTTGCTCATGCGCTCAAGGTACTTTTTACAAGTTGCAATATTTTCCTCTAGTGGTTCATCAGATAAATCAATCATGTGTGAGCTAAACAAAGGTTTTCCAGTTCTTTCGAACTCTTCTTCACTTGCATCCAACAAACCATCAATCCATGGCAATACCTTTCTAGCAGCGTGATCTGTATGTAAAATCACGGTAGCACCATATAATTCTGCCATCAAATGAATGTGACGCGCTCCTGCAATACTTCCTGCAATTGAAGCTTGTTCATTCGCGTTAGAAAGCGATTTTCCAGCATTAAATATTCCTCCACCATTCGAAAATTGAATGATAATAGGTCCATTAACTTTTGCTGCAGTTTCTAAACAAGCATTAATTGTACTTGAACTTACAACGTTAACAGCTGGTAATGCGTAGTTATTTTCCTTCGCATGCTTAAATATATTCTGAACTTCGTCTCCCGTTGCAACACCGGGCTTTATTGAGTGTGACATAATTTAATGTTTTTTAGGTTAGCAAAGATACTAATTATAATCAATAAGAAAATACGAATTTTCAATTACGAATTACGAATTATGTACTTCATTAAATAGCGTTGACCGATTTGATTGAAATTTCCATTTAATCCAAATAGATAATTATGAAATAAAAGATCCACTCTTTAAATTGATATAAAACTCAATAATCCATCTTTTATCCTTTATATCCGCCAAATCATGACAAATTTTTTATATTTTCACTTTTTCATAAAGAAACAACAAATGAATTTACAGAAAATTACAAGTGGTTTATTATTGCTGGTTGCTCCTTTTGTTTTTGGGCAACAACAGACATTTACTCCTGAAAAACTTTGGGAATTGAAACGAATAAGTGGAGGAACTGTTTCTCCTGACAAATCCAACATTCTATACAGGTCTTCTGTTTATGAAATGGATAAAAATGCCGGAAAAGGAGATTATTATATCTACAATCTAAAGAAAGGAACTCATGAAAAAATTGTTGGAGAAAATGCGAAAATCCAAGGGATGCATTGGACCAATGATGGTGTTGCTGGTGTGATTAGCGATAAAGACAATAAGAAAATTGTTACTTCTTCAATTAATAAAGCTGAATTGAAAACTGTTTTAAGTAAGCCTTCAAAGGATTTAATTGATTTTAAAATCAGTCCAAAAGGAAAGTACCTTATTACATTAGAACGTGTGAAAACAAGAAAAACCACTTTGGACATGTATCCTGAGTATCCTGAAGCAAATGTTCAGATTTATGATGATTTGTTATATAAACATTGGGATACTTGGCAAGATGAATTCAGCGAACAATTGTTTTTATATACGATCGAAAACGGTAAAGCGAATCCAAAAGGAATCAATTTATTGGCAGACACACCTTATGATGGAGTGATGAAGCCATTTAGTGGATTAGAAAACGTGACTTTTTTAAATGAAAAGCATGTGATTTACGCTTCAAAAAAGAAAGTAGGAAAAGAGTATGCTACAAGTACAGATTCTGAATTGTACGTTTATGATATTGAAAAAAAAGAAACAAGTAATTGGACAGAAGCTTACAATGGATATGATGCTAATCCGAATGTTCATGAAATCACCCAAAAACTGGCTTGGTTAAGCATGGCAAACGACGGTTTTGAATCTGATAAAAATGACATTATTGTTAGAGATATCAAAACGCAAGAAGACAGAAATTTAACTGCGAGCATCGATTTAACAGTAAGTGATTTTATTTGGAGTGACAAAGGAGATAAAATATATTTCTTAGCGGTTACCGAAGCGACATACCAACTTTTCGAATTAGATATTAAAACAAAGAAACACAGACAAATCACAACAGGAGACCACAACTACGGAAGTTTATCTTTAGCAAATGGAAAATTAATAGCAATGCGTCAATCGATGTTGCACCCAAATGAAATGTTTGAAGTGGACATCAAAACGGGGAAATCAAAACAATTAACACATGCAAATGATGAAGCTTTAAAACAATTTGATGCGCCAAAAATTGAAAAAAGATGGATAACGACAACTGACAATAAGAAAATGCTGACATGGGTTATTTTACCACCCAACTTTGATGAGAATAAAGAATATCCTACTTTATTATATTGTCAAGGTGGACCACAGTCTGCGGTGAGTCAATTTTTCTCTTTCCGTTGGAATTTCAGATTAATGGCTTCTCAAGGATATGTTGTTGTAGCACCAAACAGAAGAGGTTTACCTGGATTTGGTCAGAAATGGAACGATGCTATTTCAAAAGATTGGGGAGGTCAATCGATTCGTGATTATCTATCTGCAATCGATGATGTAAGTAAAGAAAAATACGTTGACAAGAATAGAATTGGAGCAGTTGGAGCATCTTACGGAGGTTATTCCGTGTATTATTTAGCTGGTGTTCACGAAGGACGTTTCAAGTCTTTAATTGCTCATGCTGGATTATTCAACATGACTTCTTGGTATGGAACAACAGAAGAGTTATTCTTTGCGAATTGGGATTTAGGAGGTCCATATTGGGAGAAAGAAAACAAGAAGTCTTACGAAGAATTTAGTCCACACAAATTGGTAAATAATTGGGACACGCCAATTTTAATTATCCAAGGAGGAATTGATTTCCGTGTACCAGAAGGGCAAAGTTTCGAAGCGTTTCAAGCTGCACAATTGAAAGGTATAAAATCAAAGATGATTTATTTCCCAGAAGAAAACCATTGGATTTTAGCACCGCAAAATGCCATGATTTGGCAGAAAGAGTTTTATAATTGGTTGGATGAGACGTTGAAGAATTAATTTTTCAACGATTGAATACGGTTTTTGGACGTACTAACGATTGGATGATTTTTCAATATGTAGAAACACGTTTTTTAATAATATTGAAACCTATTTTAATAATGTAGAGACACACGGCCGTGTGTCTCTACATTATTAATACGTATCAACATTATTAATACGTATCGACATTTTTAATACCTATCGACAATATTAATAACGCATAAATATATTCAAACGTTCATCACATTTAAACACATCAATGTAATCAAACGTTCATCGCATTTAATCGCATCAATAATTTTAAACACATCAACATAACTAAACGTTCCAGAATCATTATTAACGTAACATCATATTCCAAAACATCAACATATCTAAACGTATCCAAAATTTTATTAACGTACCACCACATTTAAACGTTGAACATATCAAAACAGAAATACATCTAAAAATCATAATCCGGTACCGCGTGTTATCAAAACATAATCAACAAAAAAAAAGGCCGACACAATCGCCGACCTTTTCAATATATCATCAAATTAACTATTATAATTTGAAAGCAGTCTTAATTTGATCTACAAAATCCAACTTCTCCCAAGTAAAGAATTCAACTTCTAAAGTTTCTTTTCTACCTGCGTTTTCGAAAGTTACAGTTTTGATTTCTGGTTTTCTTCCCATGTGTCCATAAGCCGCAGCTGGACCATAGATTGGGTTTCTTAATTTCAAACGTTTTTCGATAGCGGCTGGGCGCATGTCAAACATTTTTGAAATCTCACGCGCGATTTCGCCATCTGTCATATCAACTTTTGAAGTTCCGTAAGTGTTTACATAAAGTCCCATTGGTTCAGCTACACCAATTGCATAAGAAACTTGAACAAGTACCTCATCACATAATCCGGCAGCAACTAGGTTTTTGGCGATGTGGCGTGTTGCATAAGCTCCAGATCTGTCCACTTTTGATGGGTCTTTTCCAGAGAATGCTCCACCACCATGTGCGCCCTTCCCTCCGTAAGTATCAACGATAATTTTTCTACCTGTTAATCCTGAATCTCCGTGAGGACCTCCAATAACAAATTTACCTGTTGGATTAATGTGGTACTTAATATTACCATCAAACAATTTTTCAACTGTAGGATTGTTGATTTTTTTAATCATTCTTGGAATCAAAATCTCTTTGATGTCTTTATTGATTTTATCCAACATTACTTTCTCGTCTGCATCAAATTCATCATGCTGAGTTGAAAGAACAATTGTGTCAATTCTTTGAGGCTTATTATCGTCACTGTATTCAATCGTTACCTGAGCTTTCGCATCTGGACGTAAATAAGTGATTTCTTTTTCTTCTCTTCTTAGCTCTGCTAATTCCATCAACAAACGGTGAGATAAATCAAGTGCCAATGGCATATAATCTTCTGTTTCGTTCGTTGCATAACCAAACATCATTCCTTGGTCACCTGCTCCTTGATCTTCAGGATTCTCGCGGTCTACACCACGATTAATATCTTCTGATTGCTCATGAATTGCAGAAATTACACCACAAGATTTAGCATCAAATTGATACTCACTTTTGGTATAACCGATGCGTTCGATTGTGTCTCTTGCTATTTTCTGAACATCTAAATAAATGCTAGAATTTACCTCTCCTGCTAAAACTACTAATCCTGTTGTTACAAGAGTTTCACATGCTACTTTTGAATTTTTATCAAAAGCTAAAAAGTGGTCTATTAAGTCGTCGGATATTTGATCCGCAACTTTATCTGGGTGTCCTTCTGATACTGACTCGGACGTAAATAAATATGACATGTTTGAATATTTCTAAATTAGAACTTCCAAAAATAGCAATACTTCACCAAATCAACCCTAATTTTGATAGAATTATATGTGTTTAGTGCAAAAAACCTTATTCTTGCAAAACGAAATAATAGATATGGCAAAATTTCTTCACATTGAAACTTCAACAAAAGTATGCTCCGTTGCTCTTTCTGAAAATGGACAATTAATTGATCTTTTAGAAGAAAGTTCTGATGCGTATATTCATTCTGAAAAGCTTACTGTTTTTATTGAAGAGATTTGTAAAAAGAATGATTGGAAACTTAAAAATTTAGATGGAATTGTTGTAACGAGCGGACCTGGATCATATACTGGATTGCGTATTGGTGTCTCAACCGCAAAAGGTTTATGCTATGCTTTGAGCATTCCAATGATTGCAGTAAATACATTAGAAAGCATTGCATATCTTGCTCGAGAAAAACATCCTGATTCCAAAATTTGTGCGATGATAGACGCCAGAAGAATGGAGGTATTTTCAACGATTTTTGATGCTGATTTTAAAGTGATCAAAAGTCTCTCAGCTGACATTCTAGAAGAGGAAACTTATGAGGAGTTCTTGCCATTAGTTATCGTTGGAGATGGAGCTTCGAAAACCAAAGAAATTTGGGGAAATCGAGATTTAATTATTGATGATTCGATTATTTCAAGTGCCGCCGGACAAGTAGAAATAGCCTTTGATAAATTCAAAAATGAAGAATTTGAAGATGTAGCGTATTTCGAACCGAAATATTTGAAGGATTTTGTGGTTACGCCTTCGAAGAAAAAAGCGTTCTAATTATGAGTGATTGGCTTTAAAGAGTGTAGAATTTATAAGAAATTTCAATCTGGGAAACAATAAACCCCATGTACTGTCCCATGAGTTGAAATGACCTTAATTTACAAAGCAGGGTTAATTGTGAATTGTATAGTCGTCACAATTTCAAAAGTCCATAAAGGCAATTAGCAATCTCAATTCGACATAAATATCTCAACTTACATCACTCAATAACATACTCTATCATTTCATCATTGACTATATCATAAACCGCTACTCTTGAAGTCACAGCCAAAGTCATGTAATCTATTTTCTTATAAGTTAACTTATTATAGACTACCTTAGTTGCATCACCATTAATGTTTGCTTGTGCATAGGTTCTAGAGCTACAACTACAAAATAATTTTTGAAAAGCACCTGTCCATATATTAAATTTGTAATTTTCATTGGACAATCTTACCAATGCTTCATTTTGGTTAATCCAAATAAATTCACTCATAAAAGTTGTTCCACCAAACAAAGCACTGTACCCTGCAAGCCTCTTCTTATTTTCTGGATCAATTATAAAAAGTGAATCACCTATTTGTGTAGAAATATTATTTTGCATATTCCAATCTAGATTTTTAGAACCATAATAGCTTATAGAGTCTAATAATTCACCGTCTAAATTCCATATTTTTCCAGAATAAATTGAGTTTTGCAAAAAACCATGATACGTAACAAATCGATCTCCATTTTTATTGAACTTAGGATGGAATTGCAAACCACCTGGCACAATCATAGAAAGTTGTGTGCCATCAGGTCTAATTCTATACAAACCATTATAACCGTTTACAAAAACAATCCAATTTGATTTACCCCATGAAGGATAACCAAAAATTTGTCCTTCAAAAATAAGCGTTTTTGTTTTTGTAACAAGGTTATATTTTATGAGCGACATACTGCCGTTAGGCAGATTTTTACCGTAAATAATTTCATCCTCATTGTTTGGGTTAAATATTGGGAAGTTCAAATAGTTTGAATCTTGCACAAAATTATAACCAGCACCATAACCTTCTATTGGAGGGACAGCAACACATGAACAGGTGTCGACCTCGTTATTCAATATGGGTAACATCGCCATTTTATCTTTTCTGCATGAGGTCAGAAAAACTCCAAGTATAAACAGCAAAACAATTATAAAATAGTTTTTCATTTTCCTAGTGTTAAGTAAACACCAGCATTAAATCCAGAAAAATCAAGTGTTGTTGTATTAGATTCATCAATGAATAGCTTACCACCTTCAGACTTTAAATTAGATGTGATGAAATACTGATAACCAAAACTAAAACCTATGCTTGAAAAAAGATTATCGTTCAATAATATATATCCTAATCTTAAACCGCCCCCCAAATCTAGCCCATTTGATTTGAACTTGCGCATCAAAACTTCATCAACTGTATATTTATGGACATCATACCACCCCATATTGGCGAAGCCATACCCTATTTGAAAAGTTATTGCACTTTCTAGTTTCACAAGAGAAGGATACTTTTGCCAAAAGTTTAAATTGTGCAATAAGAAGCTAGATGAAACCCCAACATTTATTGAATTTATTTTATATCTGCGCTCTCCAATAACGGTATCAAAAAATGGCTCAAAAGGTAGTTCTGAAGAATAATTAATTTCTCTAATTACATTTCCATTTTGAAAGCTTCCATAAAAACCTAAAGAAAAATAAGGTGACGTTTGATAAGAAATTATTAAGCCATGCTTGAATCCAGATGAAATCGAAATATCATTCAGAGCTTTATCCGATAGAAATCCAAAGTTATCAGGATTATTTATTCTTTCATTGAAAGCTGTCATTTCAAACTGCTGATAACTTGTGTTTATCTCAATTTTTATAGTCTCCTTCTGTTGTGAAAAAAGCAGTGAAGGCATGACTAAAAGTATAAGAAAAACTATTTTTCGTATCACATCCTCAAATAGTGCATTCAGCTCCATCATATTAAAACGGGGAAGAATATTTATGAATAGCAATAACATATTTTTATTTAAAATTGAAGCCATAGAATTCAAGTTTATATTTAGTTTATTTCCCCACAGTAAGGTATAACCCTGCAGTTATTCCCGAAAAATCAAGGTTTGTTTTATTCGATTCTTTGCGGAAAAACGCACCTTCTCTAGATTTTAAATCTGTTGTTTGGAGGTATTGATAACCAATACTGAAACCGAGCGTAGAAAAAATTGGACTTCTCAAAATAGTATAACCTATTTTTAAACGCGCAGCAAGATGAAGACCATTGGATTTATACTCTCTTTTAATGATTTCACTATTCGATATAAAGTAGTCATTCCATAACATCTTAGACCAAGCATAGCCAACTTTAAAATTAAGAACGCTTTCTAAACGCTTTAAAGTAACTAATCTTTTCCAAGATTTTAAATTATGAATTAAAAACTCAGAGGTAATGCCAAAACTTATCGCTGATACTTCGTGCATACGTTTCCCAGCAATAACTTCATTAGGGGTTAAAGGATCAAACTGATTAAGAACAGCTTCGAACTTTCTTTCAGCTGAACCAAATTGATAACTACCGTCTAAACCAATATTAAACAATCTAAATGGTTGATAGGATGCTCCAAAATTAAAACTAAGTCCTTTGTCGAGACGAATAGTGCTAAATTCTTTGAATAACATTGTGTCTAAATATGAAGGATCATTTATGTTTGTATTAAGTCTATCCATCTGAAAAGCCTGATAACCACAATTAAAATCAAACTTTAAAGTTCCTTTTTCTTGTGAGTTAAGAATGAAAGGTATTAGTACTATTAAAAAAATCAATGTTTTCATCGTTATTCTTTTACGAACTTTTTAGTAATATGTTTTGATCCATCATCTAGCCTTAGGAAATAAATTCCTTTGCTCATGCTGTTAATGTCAATATTTAGTTGATTTGCGCTATTAGTATTATTATCAAAATTGATTAACCTCATTTCCCTTCCCATGGCGTCGAATATTTGAATTGTTCCTTTTTGACCAAAATCTTGAATGTTTGATACTGTTATAGAAGATTCTGCGGGGTTAGGGTAAATTGTTATCTTACTGTTTAACTCTTGACCTAAAGTACTAAGTGTTGGGTTTAATAAATGTAATGAGTATGAATATTTTATTTCACTTGGATGCCTAGGAAACCAAAAATCTGCATACGGAGCGCCTGGACTCATAAAGTAATAGAATGTAGTTACTGTTCCAGAAACAGTATTATTAGATATATCTACCGTGTAGTTCTCCCAAAAATAATCACCATTAATTTCTTGTCCCAAAAGATTGTTAGCATTTATATTATAACTAACTGCACCACCACTTTGAAGAGATTCCGATTCCCACCAATCTATAATCTCATTTCCATTAGACGGAGTATAACTAACATCCCATTCTAGTTTAAATTTAGTGGCATAATTATAATAAGTTGAATTAGGGACTCCATATTCTGGAAAACTTGCAGTAAAATTATTTAGACTACCCATATTGGTTGCATTCCCAGCCCAGTCATAAAAATCTCTATGCATCACTGTATATGGACTTGTGATTTGGTTAACTGCTTCTCTAGCATCAAGCAGTCCATAACCATTATTAATTGAATAAGTATTCTGATTCGAAGCGGTTTTTTGCATTATATTTTCGATATCTTCAACAGTTAATTTATTTTTATACCTCCAATGAGTTTCAGGTCTATGAGCACTGTACATTAGCGCCGCTACGCCCGTAACCATGGCCGTAGAGGCGGAAGTTCGATCAAAGCATGAATAATTACTATTATTTTGAGAAGAAGGTACATTACAAGTTGACTGTGTACTAGCATCTAAACTGTTGGAGGTAGTAGAAACAAGTAAATTTGTTCCTGGCGCCATTATATCCACCTTACAACTAGGAGATGGAATACTCCCATTGACTCCATAAGATGATGCCCAATTTCCCGAACCATTGGATAAATCTTTTATTTCACCATCATTGCCACTAGCCATTACATTAATTACCATAGGATCATAATAACACGCTGGGAACTCAATTATATTTTGATGATTAGCATCAGCACCATTATTACCTCTTGCGGCAATATTAATAGTGTTATTCTTCCAACTTATTTTTAGAGCATCCCTAACAGTTTTATCACCAGTCTCAAATTTTCCGTAACTATGATTAGATATATCCAATCCAAATCCGTAACCTGTATTAGTGTTTAAAGAAGCCTCTATCATTGCTTCAGCGACCATAGAGCTTGGAGTATTCCAATTTAAATAAAAGATCCCAAGTGAGTACAATTGCACTCCAACTCTATTCAGTGGGTCGGCAGCAAAATCCCCTCCTGCGATACCTGCTATGCCAGCGTCGTTGTTTCTGTTTGCTCCAATAATACCAGCGACTTGAGTTCCATGACTAATTGTTAGTGTATTTGCATTAACAATATTGTTGGTATTCAATTTATAATTCTTGCCTCCCCTAATTTTAGAATCTTGCAAAGTTCCAGTAGGTCCAAACTCAAAATGAGAATAATCAATTAAATGATCGTGTATTCCAACTTTAACATCACTAGAACCTATATCTGTAGCATTATTATCAAGTATTTCCCACGCTCCTTCAACATTAATATCAGCATTTGGATAAATTGAATTTGGATAAAGTCCTAATTGGTAATTGCCATAAAAATCATCATTAGGGACACTATTGGTATGATAAATATATTCTAATTGAGCATTATGAATACCAAAAATTGATTTTAATGTATCAGCTATATAAAGCTCATCATATCCCTCAGGAATCTCAACTATTAATGAGGTCCAAAATTCTGGTAGTCTAATGGTATCACCTAAACGAGTATAGGACAACGAATCGGCAGAAGTAGCGTTACGATGAATCTTATATGTTGTAAGTCTATTCCAATTAAAACCAGTTAATTTACTCATTTGACCAATTAAATTAATGTCAACAAATTCATCCAATCGACCAGCAGTAAAAGCTTTCCTATCAATATTTAATATATTTAATTGTGATTTATCAAATTTAACAATAACATTGTTATTTAAATACTTCCCTATACCGTTAGATGGTGTAATAGCTATTCCGCTTCTCTCTATCAAACTATACTTAACAGTAACATCCTTATAATTCCCATTTGCTTCCCCCATTTTCCCAACTACAATAATATTCTCTGCCAAATCTATTGCAATTCCAGTAGATACATCATCAAAACCATTCACACCTTCAAATATCGCTTGTGTAAACAGCTCTCCATTAGGTTTATAGCCTAAAGTCTGAAAATCTGAATCAGCATTATTTCTAGCTGTTCCAGTAACAAAAATATCTTGATTACTAGCAATTACTAATTGAACAGCTTCGTCATCAAGATTAGCTTGTCCATTAAATTCTCTAGCCCATTGTAATACTCCTGTAGCGTTATATTTTAAAAGAGAATAGTTTTTCCCTTCATTTGGGTTTGTAACAAATCCGGCAACATAAACATTACCCAAATCGTCAACTTTAACTCCCTTTCCTCTATCATCGGCTCCATAACCATCATGGTGATTTTCCCAAATTATGTTTAGTTGTGGATCTAGTTTGTAAACACTCATGTCGTAACCTGAATTTAAATTTCTAACCGCTCCAGCGATGTAAACATTTCCTAGATCATCCACTGTTAAATCATATACTTCATCTACCCCTTGCGTTGCATTTCCTTGGCTTCTTCTTTCATAGAGTTGATCTCCATTTAAAGGATTGTAGGTTAAGGTGGCTAATTCCCATCTATTGAAATTAATTTGGCTTCCACCAGACACAAACAAGTTATTTCCAT
>Ga0314774_1001567_pt1 | contig 14317 bp, 12 predicted proteins | sample MetaGCBIA2018_FD_204515 | JGI IMG/M metagenome (GOLD analysis project Ga0314774, IMG submission 204515) | Cryopeg brine microbial communities from Beaufort Sea near Barrow, Alaska, United States - CBIA 2018 | ecosystem: Environmental > Aquatic > Marine > Coastal | place: USA: Alaska | collected... | reverse complement strand
CCTGCGCTCGAGCGCGGGCCATTCGTGTGTCTACTCGGTGTAGCGCGCGGCGCTATTCACGATTTCAGTACTCGTCGCAGATGATCACCGGGATGTCGCGGGTGGTCTTGGTCTGATACCCGGCGTATCGAGAGTTGGCGGCCACGATCTGCGGCCACAGTTCGGCCTTCTCCGTAGCGTCCGCAGTGCGGGTGTGCACGTTAAGAGTGCGACCGCGCACGGTCACCTTGGCAACAGGGTGGGCCTTGAGGTTCCGGTACCACTGGGGGTCGCGATCGCTGCCGCCCATCGAAGCGACAAGCACCCATTGTCCCGCGCTGTGAACAGGGGCGGTGAGCATCGTCGAACGCTGGAGGCCCGAGACCCGTCCCTTGGTGTGCAACTCAACTGCGGGCATCCGGCCAAGCGTCCAGCCGATCCGTCCGCCCGACAGCGTGAGCACCACGCGATGTATCCCGTTCATTAGCTTCATCACGAGATCATTGGTTTGATGGCGTTGGCTCATTGCCTCAGTATCTCGCGATTCCGCTTCAGAACTGCTGTCACTAGAGTGAAGTGCATCCGGCGTTGATCTGAAAAAGAATGTGAGCCAGTCATGGTGAGAGATCCGTCGGACTCGTTCGATTCTGGAGCGGCCTATGTCAGTGGACAGATCGTCCCGATTGGGCAGGCGGCGATTCCGATTCTCGATTTAGGGTTTCTGCACTCTGACGCCACTTACGATGTCGCGCACGTGTGGCGCGGTCGGTTCTTCCGACTCGATGATCACCTCGACCGCTTCGAGCGGGGCATGGCGAAACTTCGGATGTCGCTGCCGATCGACCGGGAACGAATCCGGGAGATTCTGCACGAGTGTGTTCGGGCATCCGGCCTCGATAACGCTTACGTGGAACTGATCTGCACGCGCGGAATGGCGGCGCCAGGGTCGAGGGATCCGCGCGACTGTGTCAACCAGTTTTATGCGTTCGCGGTGCCCTTTGCGTGGGTCGCAAACTTTGAACAGCGCGAGCGGGGGCTCTCACTGCATGTCAGTAGCGTGCAGCGAATCGCCCCGGAATCTGTCGACCCCACTGTGAAGAATTACCACTGGCTTGATCTGGTTCAGGGACTTTACGATGCTTTCGATCATGGAGCCGAGACTGCTTTACTTTCGGATGCCGCGGGCAACGTCGTAGAGGGTCCAGGGTTCAATGTGTTCGCCGTTACCGCTGGCGCACTCGTGACGCCTGAGTCTGGGGTGTTGCAGGGGATTACCCGCAAGACTGCCTTAGAAATAGGAGCCGAGTTGGGGTCGGAGCTTGAATTACAGGTCGAGGAGCGCGCACTGTCCTACGAGGAACTGGCGGGAGCGAGCGAGGTGTTCATCACGAGCACGGCCGGCGGGATCATGCCGGTCACCCTCGTCGATGGTCGCGCAATTGGTTCCGGAGTTCCCGGGCCGGTGACGCAGAAGTTCACTGCTCGATATTGGGAAATGCACGAGGACGATCGCTACTCTGACGCGATTCGCTGAGTAAAGTCATTTCATGAACGTATTGCGCAAGCTGGTGATCGCTCGCGATATTGATGAGCCGCACCGCAAGACGACTCCGCTTGAGCTGCTGTTCGACCTCACCTTTGTTGTGGCGGTCGCCTCCGTTGTGCGGCAGTTGACTCACGCGGTTGAGGTGGGGGAGGCGGGCGAAGCAATAGGCCCGTTCCTCATGGTGTTCTTCTCCATCTGGTGGGCCTGGAACCAGTTCACGTGGCTGGCTTCCGCCTACGACACCGACGACGCGCTGTACCGACTCTTCACGATGCTGCAGATGGGCGGGGTGCTCGTACTTGCCGCTGGGGTGCCGATGGCATTCGACAGCGGCAACTTTGCCGCCGTCACAATCGGCTACCTAATCCTGCGATTGGGACTGCTTGCCACTCTGGTGCGTGCGATCAGGGACGATCCCGAGACGCGTGCGACCGCCCGACGCTACGCGATCGGCATCAGTATCGTTCAGGTCGGATGGCTGCTGAGGCTGCTGTTGCCAGCCGAACTCGGGATGCTGTCATTCCTCTTCTTGGTGATAGCTGAACTGGCTGTTCCGCTGTGGGCCGACCGTGCTGCGGTGCTGTCGTGGCACCCGCACCATATCGCCGAGCGCTACGGAAAGTTCACAATTTTGGTGCTTGGTGAAAGCGTGCTTTCCGTGACGATCGCGGTGCAAGAGGCGCTGGAGGATGGGCTTTCTTCGTCGCTCGTGATTGCGTCAGTTGCAGGCCTCGTCCTGCTGTTTGCTCTGTGGTGGCTGTACTTCTCGGTGCCCGCAGCCGAAGGTCTCGAGAATAAGCGAGAACGCTACCTGTTCTGGAACTACGGACACTACTTCCTATATGCAGCGCTCGCCGCAGTGGGCACCGGAATTGAGATCGCTGTGCGGTCGGTCACAGATGATCTCGAGTCGAGTGAGTTGATCGTCGGGTACTCGCTCGCGCTTCCCGTCGCGCTCGTCATTTTGCTGCTGTGGTTTCTGCACGCACCCATGGTCGAGACAGTGTCGATTCCGCGTTCGGCATCCGCCGTCGCCGCCATCATGATTCTGGCGCTGCCGTTTGCGGCACCGCTGCTGGGCACGATCGGAGTTGCTGTGGCCATCACTGTTGTCACCGTTGGGCTGCTCGTCGTCGCGATCCTTGCCGCAAGTCGGCGTTCAGTCGACATGATGTCGCAGGGCCCGAACAATGACCGAGCAACGTCATGAGGGAGAGCAGCTCAGGACGGGTTTAGCCAGTTCAGCACCTCGTCGTCGGTCGTCTGAGTGAAGTCGGTGTACCACTGGCCGATCGCCATGAAGTGTGGGGGACGGTGCAAACACACGAATTCGTCGACGTTGTCCTCAGGGATAAAGGTGGATGACGAAACGGGCACTGCCAGCACGACTCTGGCGGCACCTAATGCGCGTACGACTTGGCAGGCGGCCCGCGCGGTCGCTCCGGTCGCGATTCCGTCGTCAACCACGACCGCGGTTCGGCCGTGCAGGTCGAGTGGTGGGCGGCCGTTGCGGAACCGCACCAACCGTCGCGCCAATTCTTTCTGCTCGCGGGCTCGCACCCGCTGCAACTGTTCGCGAGTCACCCCCAGGGCGCGAATCGTTCCATCGTTCAACACCTCGACGTTCTCTCCGATGGCACCCATCGCGAATTCGTCGTTGAATGGGGCGCCAAGCTTGCGGACAACGATTACGTCGAGCGGGGCATCCAGAGCTTGGGCGACCTGGGCTGCTACCGGGACTCCGCCGCGGGGTAACCCCAAAATGATGGGATTTTCGGCCGTCAGGTAGTTGAGTTTGGCTGCCAGCTTCTGGCCGGCATCGGAACGATCACGAAACAACATGGCGCAACTCCCTGCGGGGCAACTGTAACCCCGGCGGCCTGCTGGGAGAAAGGGTTGCGCGTGGCCGGAGAGAGGTATGGAATGTTGACACGAAAACACTCACCGTGCTCGGTCTGGGTGCCGAGCCCTCAGCGAAAGTAGGAACATCATGTTTACCCCGACGAGCGCATACACGGGTTTCAGCGTTGATGACATTGCCGCCGCGAAGACTTTTTATGGTGAAACCCTCGGGTTGACCCTCACCGACGATGAGATGGGCTCGCTGAGGGTGACGCTGCCCGGCGGTGCGGAGGTGTTTGTTTACCCGAAGGACGATCACCAACCCGCGAGCTTCACGATTCTCAATTTTGTGACAGAGAACGTGGAGGCTGCCGTCGACCAGTTGAACAAGCTCGGGGTACGCACGAAGATCTACGAAAACTCCGGAAATGAGGGTGACCTCGAGACTGATGAGAATGGGATCGCGCGAGGACATGGAATGGAAATCGCCTGGTTCAAGGATCCGGCCGGAAATGTGCTGTCTGTATTGAGTGAGTAGCGTGCCTCAGCTGTCAGGCGGCAACTGCTGCAACGACCACTCGTTCCCGTCGGGGTCGGCAAAGTAGACGAACCAGCCCCCCCCGGTTGTTCATCGACATCACTTGCGACGACACCATTGGTGAGGAGCATTCCGCGCGTCTCGTCAGCGTTCTCAACCACGATCTGGACACCCTTCTGAGTTCCAGGAGCCATCGTGGTTATGCCTTCGCCCAGCACGATCGAGCATGCTGATCGGATCCGGCGACGGGAACTTACTGGGTGTGACGTTGCGTCAAATGCCCCTGCTGGGTGCGGCGCCTATGGCCTCGCCCAGCAGGGGCATCAAGCCACTCGTGATTACTCCGCTGCGAGCGTCCAGGCTCCGTCGGCTTTCACGCTGATGACGGAAGGGCCGGAGCTGAGCGGCACGGTTCCGGAGTATTCACCGATGTCGTTGATGAGGAGTCCAATGGAGAACGCTTCATCGGTTTCTTCTTGCACGATGAAGTTCATCGATCCGGTGTGGGTTGCGGTGAGCTTTCCTGCTGAGCCGTCGAATAGGTAGACGGCGTCGCCAGTTCCGGATGCTGCGAGGACCGGTGCGGTGGAGAGCGGTTCGATGGTGATGGTCCAGTTGCCGTCGGCGGTGATCTGCAGTGACGTGGCCTCGCTGAACGAGTTGAAGCCGTAGACGGTGGTTCCGGAGTAGGTGCCGATCGTGTTGACGAGCAAATCTCCGGTTGTTTCGTTGTCTGCATTGAGGGCATTGACGACGAAGTTCATGTCTCCATCGTGGGTTGCGGTCACCATTGCTGCTTTCACACCCTCGGGCAGGGTGATGAGGTTGTCACCAGCGCCAGATTCGGTGATGGTCGTGAATGTGCCGAATGCGTCATCTGCCCAGGACTGTGCTGTGTCGGTTTCTTCGATTGCGGGCTCGACGTCCTCCGACTGTTCGGTGCTGGACTTTCCCGAGGTGGTGGAGGTGCTTTCGCCGCCGCCAGTGAGTGCGCTGCTGATGAGAGAGAGCACGACTATTGCACCCATCACGATCCACGCGATCTTTTTGTGTTGGGCATACCCTGCAAGCGTCAGACCTTGCTTATCTTTCTGAGCACCGGTGAGCACGAGGATGAGGTCGATGAGATACCAAATGCCGAAGCCACCAAAGGTGAGGAGCTTCAGGATGCCGGTGCCGACCTTGCCGAGATAGAAGCGGTCGACAGCCAAGAATCCGAGCAACAGCGAGAGGATCCAGGTGACGAGGAACGTCTTCTCAGATTCTGGGGCGGCTGGCTGCGGAAGTTCCGCAGCGGGTTGCTGTGTATCAGTGGTCATGATTCTCCTTGATTGGTGATTGGTGATTGGTGATTGGTGATTGGTGATTGGTGATTGGTGATTGGTGGGGGCGAGCTATTCGCGCTCGAAGTCGATAACGATGTCGAGCCCGTTGTCTGGGTGGTAGCCCCAAGATGCGCTGAAGCCATCCCAGTCGGCGGTTTGGCGGCCATCGAGTGCGCGGGTGGTGTTGATTCGGTTGAGCACACTGTCGGGGGTATCGAGTTCGTCGAGCATGCAGAACACGTCCTCGAACTCCGCGCCGGAGGATTCTTCGCCGAGGCTCTGCATGGAGAGGCTCATTCCCTCGTCTCCGACATCAATCCACCGGTTGGTTTCGACTCCGCAGGTTTCGACAGCGGCGACGATGGGGCTGGGCTTGGCGGCGGCAACGATGCCACCGGCGACGTTCCCGATTGTCGGGATGATCGCCAACCCAATAACGAGACCGAGGGTTAGCCCGATGCCGACTCCGATAAGTCCGAATGCGAGTGCGTTGTTGCGTGATGTGGTCGGAATTGCCGGGGTTTCGGGCGTCGTGGACTCCGATTCAGTATCGGTTGGATGCGGTGTACTGGATTCTGGGGTGCTCAAGGGCTTTCCTTTCGGGTCTGAATTAGACGAATCTTGGTAGTTTGAGCAGGTTGTTTGTTTCGCGTCTGTCGGCGATTGTGGTGATGTATCTCCGACCGCTATCGCCCTCGCGGGAGGTGACGCGCGCTTGCGTTCCGTTGACGTTGTTGTAGGCGTAGACCTCGCCGTGATCGACAACGCTGAGGACTGCGTCCCGGCTGACGGTGGTGAGGGGTCCGGTTTTGGTGCCGGAGTACTTCACATGCGTGATGTGTTGGTTGGTTGTGCCTGGCGAGGCGACACGGACTTGGCGGATGTACAACATGGAAACTCCTGTGATCGAAGGTCAGGGCCTCGTGCCGTGACTCCCTGAAGCGTGCAGCACTCTTGAAAGCCAACCGATCTATATCTCTGATAAGAGGGCTTATCAAGGACATGCCCCAAAAATCCGAGGGTCGAGCTAAGCTCATCGTGTGCCACAGCCGTGCACCGCAACCGAAGGAGGAATCATGAAGGCCACTACGCCCCGCTTGTTCATTTCTCTTTCGGGCATTGCCCGGCTAGCTCACGTGCAGCGCCCTGTGGTGTCGATGTGGCGCAGTCGTGCTGCAGCATCCGAATTGCCGTTTCCGGCACCGGTCGCAGAAGACCGCGGCAGTGACGTGTTCGATGCGCTGCAAGTCGCAGAGTGGCTGCAAATAACTAATCGCGGCAACAATCCTGATGTCGTTGCTGACGCAGCCGCATTCGCCCGCTTTGATGCGACGAGCCGTGGTGACGATGATTCATTCCACGCGCTTACCGCGCTCGTTGCATTGCGCGCTGCTGCCGACAAGCCCATTGGTCCTCTGACGGGCGATGAACTGCGCGACCTGGCTGATGAGTCCGACCCCGATGACGCGAGCATCCTCTCGGAGATCGAGGGCCTAGGCGATGAGCTTGTTCCGATGGCGCGGTTCGTTGATGTTTTGGTGGATGGCGCCTATACCGCGTCTGCCGCTTTCGAGGCGCTGCTGGGGGAACGGTTCCGTGACGGTCGGCGTGTGCTCACCCGCACGGCGCTTGAGCCGGCAGCGAAAGATTTGGTGAGCGAGCTCGCGGTGGAACTTGCGCGAAGCAATCCTCACGCCAACCCAAACAGTCCCATCTTTGTTGACCCCACGGGTGCCTGCGGTCGCGATGACGGCTCACACGGATGGGCCTGGCGCGCGTCTGCTGCGTCGCCGTCTTGCCGCGCATCAGATGCCGCATATTCCGTTGGCTGTTTCTGAAACCGGTGAATTCGCCGCTGAGGGTGCACCCGTGCATGTGGCGCAGTTTCCCACGCCGGAGTCGCCGGTGATGTCTGCCCAACAGATTCTGTCGGCGATTGAGAACGTGGCGCTTCAGCTTGATGATGCGCAACGCGCTGTCGTGTTGGCCCCGGCTTCGGTGTTGACGGATGGTCGACTCACGGCCGAGGCGGATGCACTTCGCTCGCAAATCCTGCGTTCGGGCTCGCTCCGTGCAATGGTTCGTTTGCCGCGCGGGTTGGTTACGGGTAGCCCGCGCCAGGCAATCGCCTTGTGGGTTTTCGGTCCTGCGCATGAGAGTGTGGCTCGCGCCGATAAGTGGACCCTTGTCGCCGATGCGGGCGACGAATCGTTGACTCCGGCAACCCGCGGCGATCTCGTGAGTGATCTGGTTGCGGCGATGGGTGATGCCTCGGCAATTCGTGCCCATGCTTTCCGCTTTGCCCGCCCGATTCGCACAACGGCACTCTTGGCGAGCTCTGGCTCTCTGGTTGCGACCACCAAGCGAGTGCTCACATCCCCTCGCAGGGTTACCCTCGAGCGCGGTCAACTCGCTGGCGCAGAGTTCCCGGCGTTGCTCGACACGATCGTCGCAACTCTGGGTGCCGCAGCGCCTGCTGGTCTTGACACCATTTCTGTCAATGACGCCCCGATGGTGTTGCCCGATGCCTCTCTCGGTTCGCTGGCTGCCGCACGCCATGTGCGCTGCATTTCTGGTGCGCGAATAGACCCAGAGCACCTGAATGCTGACTCTGGTTTTGCCGTGATCGGTGTTGAGGAGTTGGCTGGCGAGCGCACTATTGGTTCCCGCCGCGTCGACCGCCTGCTGCTTGCGACCGCGTACCCTGCTGCTGGGCTGACGCTGCCGGGTGACGTTGTCTTCCATTCCGGCTCGCAGCCGAATGCGGTCGTTGATGCGGAGGGTGCATCGGTGGTTCTCTACCCGGCACGCATTTTGCGCATCAAGGAGTCGGACTCGGCTGGTCTTGTTGCGGAGTTGCTGGCGGCGGACATCCCGCAGCAGTCGTCTCGCGATTGGAAGCGTTGGGTGGTGCGCCGTGTAGTGCACACTGAGCGCGCTGGTCTGGCCGCTGCTCTCCAGAACGTTGCCGCCGAGCGTGAGGCTTTGGTGGAGCGGATGCGCACGCTCACCACCCTCGAAGAAACCATTGCCGGTGGCGTTGTTGCCGGCACTCTCACCACTGCAGGCGCTCCCGCGTTTGCAAGCAACCTCACCACTACCGGCAGCGATGCCGCCATAATCGCCCCATCGGAAGGATCTCGCTAATGCCCCCTCGCACGAAACCGAAACCGGATACAGCCCCGTCGACCATGAAGGAGCTGAAAGACACGCTCTGGAAGGCCGCCGACAAGCTGCGCGGGTCGATGGATGCTTCGCAATATAAGGACATCATCCTCGGGCTGGTGTTTCTGAAGTATGTGTCGGATGCCTTCGAGGAGCGCCGCGCGCAAATCGCGACGGAGCTTGAGGCTGATGGTCTCGGTGAAGACCAGATCGCGCAACTAATCGATGATGTCGATGAGTACACGGGTCATGGGGTCTTCTGGGTTCCGGTCAATGCGCGCTGGGGTTTTCTGTCGGAGAACGCGAAGGGTATCGCGGCGGCTCCGGGGGAGCCGGTGAAGTCGATTGGTTTGTTGATCGATGAGGCGATGGAGGCGATCATGGCGTCGAACCCGGCGCTCGCTGCGACCCTGCCGCGTCTCTATAACCGCGACAACATCGACCAGCGTCGTCTCGGCGAGTTGGTTGATCTGTTCAATTCGGCTCGCTTCACGGGGCAAGGGTCGACGCGGGCGCGTGACCTTCTTGGTGAGGTGTACGAGTACTTCTTGGAGAAGTTTGCGGCCGCTGAGGGTAAGCGTGGTGGCGAGTTTTATACGCCTGCTGGTGTGGTGCGGGTGTTGGTGGAGATCTTGGAACCGACGCATGGTCGCGTGTATGACCCGTGTTGTGGTTCGGGTGGCATGTTTGTGCAGGCGGAGAAGTTTTTGGAGTCGCATAACAAAGAGGGAAGCGATATCTCTGTTTATGGCCAGGAGCTGAATGAGCGCACGTGGCGTTTGGCGAAGATGAACCTTGCCATTCATGGGCTGAATGGCAATCTGGCGAGTCGTTGGGGTGACACGTTTGCGCGTGATCAGCACCCGGAGATGCAGGCAGATTTTGTGATGGCGAATCCGCCGTTCAATATCAAGGATTGGGCGCGCAGTGAGGATGATCCGCGCTGGCGTTATGGTGTTCCGCCTGCCGGTAACGCGAACTATGCGTGGATCCAGCACATCATTTCGAAACTTGCCCCGGGCGGTAGCGCGGGTGTGGTGATGGCGAATGGTTCGATGTCGTCGAACTCGGGTGGCGAGGGCGACATTCGTGCGCAACTCGTCGAGGCTGATTTGGTGTCGTGCATGGTTGCTTTGCCGACTCAGTTGTTCCGCAGCACTGGTATTCCGGTGTGTACGTGGTTCTTCGCGAAAGACAAGACTGCGGGAGCAGGCGGAAGCATCGATCGCACCGGTCAGGTGTTGTTCATCGATGCCCGCAATCTGGGGCACATGGTTGATCGTGCTGAGCGAGCGTTCAGCGATGATGACATCGACAAAATCGCGAACACGTTCCGTGCCTGGCGCGGAACCAAGTCGGCGACGGATGCCGGACTCACCTACGAGGACGAGGCCGGGTTCAGCTACTCTGCCTCGCTGGAAGAAGTTAAGGCAGCTGACTATTCGCTCGCACCAGGACGATATGTGGGGAGCGCGGATGTTGGCATTGACGGAGCGCACTCGGAGCGCGATATCCAAGAATTACGCAATCAATTGATCACTCAGTTCGACGAATCCGCTCGCTTGGACGCTGCCGTGCGCGCGCAACTGGATCGTGTCTCGTGACGCGAGGAGAGAGCGTGTCGCTGGGGCAACTGGTCGAGCTAACAGTGGGCTACGCATTCAAAAGTAGTGAGTATGGTGAAGCCGATTCTGGTCAGAGACTAGTTCGGGGCGAGAACATTGCTCAGGGCAACCTGCGGTGGGGAAACACTAGGTGGTGGCCAAACTCGGCGGAAGTAGATTCGCGTTATGAGCTTCACGCAGGCGATCTTGTCCTTGCTATGGATCGACCTTGGATCGAAGCCGGACTCAAGTTTGCCCAAGTTAGTGCTCTCGACCTGCCCGCGCTCCTCGTCCAACGCGTTGCGCGACTTAGAGCTAGAGATTCGGTCGACCAGCGCTATCTCTATTACATCCTCGCCGGCAGCGCATTTGCTAGTTATGTTCAAGCGGTGCAGACGGGCACCTCAATTCCGCATATCAGCGGGGCACAAATTTTGGGCTTCACGTTAACCCCGCACCCGTTGGCTGAGCAGCGTGCGATTTCCGAGGTGCTAGGCGCGCTTGATGACAAGATCGCAGCAAACCTCAATTTAGTAGCTACGCTCGAATCCCTAGCACGGGCTATTTTCGAGGAGAACTTGTCCGAAGCTTCGGACAAGCCCCTTTCTGAGACTGCGGAATTCGTAAATGGAAGAGCGTTTACTAAAGGTGCCAGCGGAACCGGACGAGTGGTTGTAAGGATTTCAGAGCTCAAATCCGGAATTGGCGGCTCCACCGTGTACAGCGACGCGGAAGTCGCCGACAAGCACGTTTCGCGAGCGGGCGACATCCTCTTTGCTTGGTCCGGCTCGCTAACGCTTAGCCGTTGGTTCCGAGAGGATGCAATTATCAATCAGCATATCTTCAAGGTAATCCCAAAGACGGCGTACCCTCGGTGGCTAGTTTTTCAGCTGATTCGCGCAAAACTCGAGGAGTTCAAGTCGATAGCCGCAGACAAAGCGACCACGATGGGGCATATCCAGCGTCATCACCTCGATGAGTTGGTCACGGTCCCCTCGGAGGAGACGATCTTGCGGATGGACGCGCAAATGAGCTCCCTCTGGAAGAGGGCATTGCTCGCCGAACAAGAATCATTGTCGCTCGCAGAACTACGGGACACTCTGCTCCCCGAACTCATGTCGGGCAGGCTGCGCGTGAAAGACGCCGAAAAGAAGATCGAAGAGGTCGTGTGATGGTCGGAATGTCAGAAGCAGACTGGGAACACCTCACCCTTGAGGCGCTTGGCGAGCTGGGGTGGCTCCCTTTCGCGGGTGAGAAAATCGCACCCGGCTCGGGGGAGCGTGACAGCTGGGATGAGCTCCTCATCCGGCCTCGGCTGCTTGCGGCATTGCAGAAGTTCAACCCGACCGTGCCCGCCCAATACCTTGCACAGGCCGTTGCAGAGATTGCGTCGCCGAAGTCGAAAGACGCGATCGCCGAAAACCTTCGCATCCACCAATACCTTGTCGACGGATTCCGCCTCAGCTACATCGACACCGACGGCACCGAACACAACCCCACCATCAGCCTGCTCTCCGCCGACCCCGACCACAACGACTGGCTCGCCGTCAACCAAGTCACCCTCACCCAAGGCGACCACAAACGACGCTTCGACCTCGTGCTCTACTGCAACGGCATGCCCGTCAGCATCATCGAACTCAAAAAAGCCGGCACCAAAACCGCGGATGTCGCCTCCGCCCACGCCCAACTCCACACCTACCTGCGCGAATTTCCCCTCGCGTTCCGCTACTGCGTCTTCACCCTCGCCAGCGACGGAATCGACGCCAAATACGGCACCCCCTTCACCCCCCTCAACCATTTCGCCCCCTGGAACGTCGACGACGACGGCAAACCTGTAGACCCCAACCGCACCATCGAGGGCGAAACCATCACCAGCCTCGAAGACGCCATCGACGGCCTCTACAACCACAACCGCTTCCTGCAACTCCTCCGCAACTACACCGCCTTCGACGAAAACAGCGACGGCCTCACCAAACGCATCGCCAAACCCCACCAATACTTCGCCGTCGACAAAGCAATCCGCAGCACCGTACAAGCCGTCGAATCCAACGGAAAAGCCGGCGTCGTCTGGCACACCCAAGGCTCCGGCAAATCCATGGAAATGGAGCTCTACGCCAACCTCGTCTCTCGCCACCCCAAACTCAAAAACCCCACCATCGTCGTCATCACCGACCGCACCGAACTCGACGGCCAACTCTTCCAAACGTTCAACCAGAGCATGCTGCTCGCCGAAAAACCCCAACAAATCAAAAGCCGCACCCAACTGCGCGACGAAATCGGCAACCGCACCACCGGCGGCATCTACTTCACCACCCTCCAAAAATTCGGCCGCACCGACACCGAACGCGCCACCGGCACAGAACACCCCCTCCTCTCCAACCGCCGCAACGTCATCGTCATCGTCGACGAAGCCCACCGCAGCCACTACGACGACCTCGACGGCTACGCCCGCCACCTGCGCGACGCCCTCCCCAACGCCACCCTCATCGCCTTCACCGGAACCCCCATCTCCTTCGACGACCGCAACACCCGCGACGTCTTCGGTGACTACATCGACATCTACGACCTCACCCGCGCCGTCGACGACAACGCCACCGTTCCCGTCTACTTCGAACCCCGGCTCATCAAAGTTGGCCTCGCCGACGGCATCACCCAAGAAGACCTCGACGCCGCCGCAGACGACGTCACCCTCGCCCTCGACGACACCGAACGGGCCCGCATCGAAGCATCCGTCGCCGTCGTCAACGCCATCTACGGAGCCCCCGAACGGCTCGAAGCCCTCGCCGCCGACATCATCAAACACTGGGAAGAGCGCAGCAAACGCATGCGCCCCTACATCGAAGCGCCAGGCAAAGCCCTCATCGTCGGTGCCACCCGCGACATCTGCGCCCGCCTCTACGACCAAATCATCGCCCTCCGCCCTGACTGGCACAGCGACGACCTCACCACCGGAAAAATCAAAGTCGTCTACTCCGGCACCCCCTCCGACCCGTCGCCCATCGTCGAACACGTACGCCGAACATCCCAGAATGACGCCATCAAAACGCGCCTCAAAGATGTGGATGACGAACTCGAACTCGTGATCGTCCAAAACATGATGCTCACCGGCTTCGACGCGCCACCCCTCCACACCCTCTACCTCGACCGCCCCCTCAAAGGCGCGCTGCTCATGCAGACGCTCGCGCGCGTCAACCGCACCTTCCGCGGAAAAGAAGATGGCCTGCTCGTTGCGTACGCCCCCCTCGTCGACAACCTCAAAGCAGCCCTCGCCGAATACACGACCAGCGACCAAGAAAACAAACCCATCGGGCGTTCCGTCGACGACGCCGTGGATGTCGCCCTCGAGCTAGTCGACAAACTCCGCGAAATACTTGCCGGCTACGACTGGAAAGCCGTACTCGACAAGCGTGGACCCAAGGCCTACCTCAACGCCGCCAGCGGTGCCGCCAACTACCTGCGCGATGTCGCAACACCCGGCAACGAAGCCGCCCTCGGCGAAGAAACACTCGCCGCCCGTTACCGCAGATTCTCCGGACAACTCGGCCGCGCCTGGGCACTCGCCAGTGGCCGTAACAACTTGGTCAGCCTGCACCCCGAGATCACGTTCTACGAAGAAGTGCGTGTTCTCATGGCAAAGTTCGATGCCATGGACCGCCAGGCTCGCGGCGAACCCATCCCCGAAGACATCCAACGCCTTCTCGGAAATCTCATCGCCGAAGCGACGGATGCCGGTGAGGTCTACGACATCTACAGTGCGGCAGGCATGCCCAAACCTTCCCTCAGTGACCTCACACCCGAGTTCGTCGCCTCGACGCAGAACGCGCGAAACCCGCAACTCGCCATCGAAGCGCTGCGCACCATGCTCACCGAAGAATCGGCCGCTGTCACTCGCAACAACATCATCCGCCAGCGTGCCTTCTCGGAGCGCATCACCGAACTGATGAACAAATACACCAACCAGCAACTGACCTCAGCTGAAGTCATCGCGGAGCTAGTGGCGTTGGCGCGTGAGGTCGCTGTGGAGAGCAAGCGCGGGCAGACGTTCAATCCAGCGCTTTCGTCGGACGAGCTCGCGTTTTACGATGCGGTCGCTCAAAACGAATCGGCTGTTGAGGTGCAAGGCGACGGCAAGCTCGCAGACATTGCGCGTGGCCTCGTCGAGGTTATGCGTCGTGACGTGCGCACCGACTGGACCGTGCGCGACGATGTGCGCGCCAAGCTGCGCTCGTCGATCAAACGGTTGCTCGTGATCAACGGGTATCCGCCAGACAAGCAGCCCGACGCCATCAAACTCGTCATGGAACAGATGGAGTCGATG
>Ga0314774_1001566_pt1 | contig 14317 bp, 12 predicted proteins | sample MetaGCBIA2018_FD_204515 | JGI IMG/M metagenome (GOLD analysis project Ga0314774, IMG submission 204515) | Cryopeg brine microbial communities from Beaufort Sea near Barrow, Alaska, United States - CBIA 2018 | ecosystem: Environmental > Aquatic > Marine > Coastal | place: USA: Alaska | collected... | reverse complement strand
TTCTTTACAATCTTCATCGGATTTGAACCGATCAGAGAACTCTAGGAGGTTTTGACCTCTGAAAATATTCATGTTATTACTATTTTTATTGACACTGAAGGTATGAATTTAAATACTGACCTCTATATATATATATATATATATATTGCTGGTCTTTTATGATCAACAAGCTTCATAAAGCAATAAAACCTTCAACCAATTTTTTCATGAGCCATTGAGCTTTCTGAGGTGTAGAAGTCTGATTTATTGTTAGAACAATACTAAACTGTTCATCTAAATTATAAAACATCATGCCGCCATATGCACTGTTATGACCAATGAAATTATAGCCTCCAATTTTTTGTTGTTGAAGTCCCATCCCACAAGAAATTTTTCCCCTTTTAGAAGGTGTATTAATGGGGTCATCATCAAAATCAATCATTAACTGAAGTGTTTCAGCCTTATTAAATAATTGGCCAGCCAGAAGTGATCTTATGAAAATATCCAGGTCCTTTGCAGAAGATATCAAGCCTCCACCTCCCCAGTCAAAGGAAGTGTTTACCTTTTTCAAGGAAATAGCTCCTTGAAATGGGAATATAATTGGTGTAGAAACTTTCTTGTCCTGATAAAATTCAAGATAGGTGTCATTAAGGGAAAGGGGGGTTAAAATTCTTTTTTCCAGGACTTCGTGATAGGACATATTTGTCAAATCTTCTATTAAAACAGCTAATAACAAATAATTGGTATCTGAATAGTAAAAGCCCTTTCCAGCTTGAAATACGCCTTTTTCATTTAGATCGTATTCAAAATATTTTTCCATGATCTTTTTCCAATCCCAATTTTGATCTGGAAAATTCATGATGCTTTTAAGGAACCTATCATCATCGGCAAAATAATCACTAATACCACTTTTGTGTTGCAATAAGTTTTTAATTGTTATGCGATGGGAGTAGTTAATACCATCGAATATCATTAATTCCGTAAAGAATTTTTTGGTTTTATGATTTTTTAAGCAATCTAAAAAGTTGTCATTTAGATTGAGCATTCCTTCTTCCATTAACTGCAAAATAACAGTTGCCGTAAAAGTCTTTGTAATACTACCTGTTCGAAAACGATAATCACTATCTATTCTACCACCAGAAGCATCCAAACTACCAAAAGCAGCTTTATAATTAATGTTCCTTTTTGTGTCGTTCAAATACAACAGGCAATTATAAATAGGAGGAGATCCGTTTGGGTTAATAACCAAATTTGCCAAATCTTCAAATTGTTTCATAGCACTACTATTATATATAGTCAAAGGCCGAAGCATATATAGGTTGCGATTTAAAACTTGAAATTTCAGTTTCGTTCATATTTTTAAAAGAGACCAAAATTTCAACATCAGAATTTTTAATAAAAGAATGGATCATTCCCAATTTCCCTTTTAAAAGTATTTTTTCCCGAACAGGACAAGAATTTCCCATCCAGAACATGGAAGATTTTAATTTTTCTTTAGCCAGTAAACCTTCAAATAATGAATATAATTGATCTTCATATCCCGGTTTAAAATAGATGCCTTCAAAAGCTAAAAATTCAAATCGTTTTGGATTGAATAATTTATTCAGAATGGGGATAACAGGAATTACGTTCATGATTATTTTCCCGGTGATCCCTTTCATATTGTTAACAACCCAATGAGCACGATGGTATTGACAGCCAGCTACAATTTCACCGTTTTCACGAATAACGAAATAATTATTATGAATAAATAAGGCATCGAATTGAACAAGTGCATGTTGCTTATACTTTTTGCTCAACAAGCTTAAAACTTCCTCTTGTTCTTCCCGGGAGGATATTTGTGTGATCTTTTTATTGAATTTTGGAAAAAACCTGCTAAATCCCATGGTTTTTACGGTACCAATAGGGCTATATCCTGCACTTTCAACAACCTTATAGGAGCTTTTATTAGCTCGTTCGATACAGGCGAAATATATCGTTTTTTCTTTTTCATCCTCACGGATCAATTCCATTACTTTTATGGAAAATTTTTTCATCACGCCTTTTCCCCGAATTTCTTTTGAGGAGGCAAAGTATCTAACGTAGTTGCAATTGAATTGTTTACCATTGGTAGTGACAGATGTCATTGAAAAAATGGCCGTAGCCCTAATCTGTTCTCCTTCAAAAATGCCAAGGAGCATCGGTCTTTTGATCAATTTAATGTGCTCCTCGGTATTTTTATGCTCATATATGGCCCCTTCATTTCCCCAGGCAATACTTTCCAAAAAACCAAAGGCTTCTTCAGGAATTCCGTGATGTCTTTGAATGGAATAAACACCATCATTAAATAGGATTTCTTTCTTCATGCTATGCTTAAATTTTGGTTTTAATAATACCTCTATCTGATAATTGTTTGCAACTAAGCTTTATTTTTTCCTCCAATGATTCTATTACTTCTTCTGTATGTGCCCCTGAAAAAAAACAATTTCTTCCTTCCCAAACATATACACCATTTAAAAGAAGTTGGCTGTAGAGTTCCTTATGTCTTCCGGGAGTAACAAATCTAAATAGGGACCCAAAATGTACCATAGACAATTTTGGATAGTTTTCTTTGAAAAATTCATTCATGCGAACGCAAAAATTTGTGGTCCTGAGATTGAGTTCACTTAAGAATTTTCCATCAGAGGATTCGAGTATTTCCAAAACTTTTAAAGAAGCAACCATCGCTAATGGATGGTGACAGAATGTACCCGCAACAAAAGTCGACTTCACCTGCGGAAATGAATCATCGCCATATTGCCAGAAACCACCATCAATAGCATCGAGAAATTTGGATTTACCGGCTACTACGCCAATTGGTAACCCGCCTCCAATTACTTTTCCATAAGTGACAATATCAGCACATATATTGAAGTGTTTTTGGCAACCTCCTATGTCGATCCTGAAACCGGTTATTACTTCATCAAAAATAAGTGCTATATCATTTTCTTCAGTTACCCTGCGAAGGTCCTTTAAAAAAGATATGGGCTGAAAATCCGGGTTCCTGCTCTGAACAGGTTCAACAAGAACGCCTGCAATATTATCTTTGTTCTTTTGAATAAAATCTATTGATTCTTCTGAGCCATAATCAAAAAGATAGGATTCATTTAGAACAGATTGTGTAATTCCAGGAATTGATTCTTTGGCAATATTTGTATGGGGATCTTTCTTTAGGGTAAGTAATGAGTCAAATGTGCCGTGATAAGCTCCTTTAAAAAAAACAATATACTTTTTTTTTGTGATTGCTTTTGCAATTCTTATCGCAACCATAATAGATTCTGTCCCGGAATTAAAAAACGCGACTCTTTCTGTTTGTGTGAGAGCAGCAATCTTTTCAGCTAATTTTCCTGCCAAAGGTGAAATTGGGCCAACGGACCAACTCTTTGCCAGTTGTGCCTCGATTGCTTTCCGGATAGGTGCATAATTGTGTCCAAAAAGGATTGATCCAAACCCCATGGTTAAATCAATATATTTATTGTTATCAATATCCCAAATAAACGCACCTTCCGATTTATCTGACACTAACGTGTAAATAAGTTCTTTTGTCTTCGAATTAAAACCCGCAACATTTCTGTTCAATGCAAAATGTTTTCTAAATTTTTGTGTGTGTTTTTTAGAAAGAGAATGTTTTTGAGATAGTTTGTAAATCATTTATGATTTCTTATTTGATAATAATACGACATAAATTGATAATTAAAAATCATTTTTTTTTCTTAATAAATTTAAAAAGGAATAAATGCCAACGGTTAGTGTTTGATTGGTTGTGGGAAATTAGCTATGATTTTTCGCCGTAACACGAAGATAATTCGTGTAAATTTCTGTTGAGGGAATTCCGCACGCAAAAATAAAAAAGGACTTAAGTTAAACACCTAAGTCCTCAATTTGTAGGAAGCGTGATCCAGGATTTAACCGGACCTCCAGGTTATGATAAGTATAAGATGTATTTTATTTGTCAGTAAATAAGATAATAATATTTTATATCAATCAAACCGATAAGCAATACCGACCATCCAATAAAAAGTTTCATCCAGTTCTTCTTTAAAAACTTCTTCATCAACAGTTAAAGTGGCTTCATTTTGAGGAATTGCTAAAACCGGTAAAAATGAAAAAGTAAAAGAATTGATAGTATACCACATTGGCAGACTGAATTCATAAGCCATCACACCAAATTTCTCACTTTCTTCTAAGACTACTTCAGTGTTGATTACTTGTTCGCTCCCGCTGCCTCCAGGCCCGTTTCCTTTACCGAGGCCAGATCTACTACCAAAGCGATTGTATATATAGTATTGCTCATAAAAATTTTGCGATCCTAAATAAATGCCTGCAGTTGGCGAAATTTGAAATGCTTTATCGGAAGTTATAAAATCATGGCTTATTTCAGAAGATAAAAAGATATCATTATTGCTGTTTTTGCTGAAATAAGTACTTGCACCTAATGATAAATTCACAATTTTAAAATCATAAAGCAAACTGGCGGTTATATCTGCTTCAACTTCAGAAATTACATTGTAACTTTTATCATTAAAAAAATACTTTGTTGCTGAAATATCTCCATAAAAATTTTTAATGTTAAAATCAATACCCGCGGTTAGCAAATATAGGTCGATTCTGCTTTCATCCGATTTTGTGAGATAGGAAAAGGAACCTTTTGCATATAAACCTGATTTGTGATGATATAATAATGAAGGATATAAATAGGGGGCTGAAATTGAATCTTTCCTGCCCATAAAAACGGCATCGCTTATAAAATTTACAGATGCCGAAAGATAGCTGCTCTCATTTTGATTGGCGCTTTTTTTATCTTGTCCAAAAACGGGGGTATTTAAAAGTGAAAACAGGAGTATAATTGTTATTTTAAATTTCACATTGCTCATTTTTATAGTTTTAAATTAATTATAAAAAAAGAAGCTTTGCCGTTTGCCAAAGCTTCTTTCTATTACTCATATTTAATAACCTGAACCTTTTTTCATGTTTTTTTTCTTAACAGGTGTTATAGGTTTTTTTTGCACTTTTTTCTGCATCATTTTTTTGTTTTTCTGAACCACCATTTTTCTTTGCATATAGGTGTTTTTAAACATTTTCCCATCCGCATTCAAACATTCACCATCTCGAAGACGTAACTGTTTTTTATCACGGTTTTGATATGTTCCATCAGGATTTACAATTACTCCATTACCAAGTTTAAGCTGTTGTTTTAACTGATTTTGAGCTTGATTTTTAATTTGATAGAGTTCACCGTCAATATTCATGACGTAATATCTGTTTTGACTATGTTCTTGAACTTGAGCTTCAGTAAGGTTTTTATTTTCTTTATTTATTTTTTGTAAAATGGAATACTCATCAGCGTATAATGTGCCATCCATATCTAAACAAGAACCATCACGTAATTGTAATCTGTCTTTGTTTTTCATTTGGTCTTTATCTTTAATGTAAGTACCATCCGCATTAACTACGGTACCATCATTTAAGGTGATTTTGTCAAGCAAATGTATCTGATCGCGATCTCTAATTTGTAAAACATCGCCATCAACCAGTATAATACGATCACGATCTCTGTCTTGATCTTTGTCTTGCGCTACTAATCCTATGATTCCCAGAACCATAAAGACGATAAACATTGCTAGTTTTTTCATAATTAAGCATTTAAATAAAATTTATTGTATAAAATTACTTTAGGAGTATGTGGTTAACAATGACGTTGGTCATTTTAAAAAATGATATTTATCATTTTACAGGAATAATTTTAGACGTGTGTATTGATAAAAATCAAAACTTTAAGGAAAAAATCTGGTTGCCTTATTTGTAGATTAATTTATTTGAATGATTGTAATAGCTGTTTTTCAGGGAATCCAAGGGTTTAAATTGACAGTTAAAATATCAAGGAATCATAAATAAGCAATAACCTTTTGGTACAAATACGATAAGTCAATTTTAGTTATTGCTTACGGTTTAGGACATGAAAAGTTGCGGGAAATCAGCTTTGACTTTCGCCGTAACACTAAGTCAATTAATTCGTGTGAATTTCTGTATCGGGAAATTCCGCCGCAATTAATGGTGTTATTATGGTGTCGTTTATTTTTAGTAAACAGAAATTGTCAGGAAGATCATTGTTGTTATCAACAATATTAAAATAAGGGGCATTATAAATTTTAACCATTTATTGAACCCAATTTTAACAATAGCCAAGGCTGCTAATATTAAACTGGTAGGATTAATCAAAGAAAATAGACCCATCCCATATTGATAGGTATCTACGATAGTTTCTCTACCTATATTTACAGTGTCAGCTAATGGAGATAAAATAGGCATTGTTAATACTGCCATTCCTGACGATGATGGCATGAAAAAAGATAAACCACCATAAATAAAAAGCATAAAATTTGTAAACAAGCCTTTGTTCATGCCTTCTGTTATCGTACTCGCGTGATATAAGATGGTATCGCTAATAAGGCCATCTTCCATAAGAATTGTTACCCCTCGCGCAATTCCTACAATAAAAGCTACACTTAGTAATTCGGCAGCTCCTTTAGCAAAGGTCTCAACGAAAACACTTTCTTTAATTTTAGCAATAAAACCGATAATAATAGCACCGACAAGAAATGTGGCAGTCATTTCTACAAACCACCAATCTAAAAAAGAAACACCAACGATCATAACCACAAAGCACAATGAAAATACAACTGTAATGAGTCTCAGTCTATGTGTAAATTTTGACGTTGTATTCATTGTCTTTAATCCAAAAAACTCTTCTAATTCTTCTTTTTGATCATAAATAAGGGATTTTGATGGATCTGCTTTTACCCGTTTTGCATAGCGAAGAATATAAAGAATAGTAATAACCAAACAAAGCACTAACATTATTAAGCGATTGGTGAGACCTGTTGTCCAATTTATTCCAGCCGCATCCGAAGCAATAATGGTCGCAAACGGATTTATGGTGGAGCACATTGTCCCAATTCCTGAACCTAGATAAACACATGCAAGTCCAACCATCGCATCATATCTGGCTGCCAGGAATACAGGAATTAAAATAGGGTAGAAGGCCATGGTTTCTTCGGCGAGCCCAAAGGTTGTTCCGCCAACAGCAATAAGTGTTGTTACCAAAATAATTAGAATGTACTCTCTGCCTTTTAGCGTTTTTGCCATCCAGGAAATTCCAGCATCAAAAGCACCTGTGAGATTCATTATGCCAATTAAACCTCCAATAATGAGAATTAAAAAGATGATGTCCGAGGCTGCAATTATTCCTTTTATAGGCGATTTTGCTAAATCTGCGAGGCTTTGTGGTTGAGATTCCAGTTCTTTATAAGTATTAGGAATACCAATAGGTATATAGATATCACCATTTGTGAATTTTTCAAGTGGAATTTTTATGTCGAGGTTCTCTAAGGTTTCTTGTGTTGCCGGTAATGTAAGCCCCTCGTCTAAGCTGGTTTTTAAAAATGTATTGTTTTTTGCATTGTATGCCAGGCTATCGTATTTTCCCGCAGGAACGAACCATGTTAAGAGTGTAACAAATAGAGCAATGAAGATTAGAATGGTTTGGGCAGTTGGAAATTTTAGCTTTTTCATTTCTATTTCTTTTGTTAAATGTTATTAAGCCCGAATGCACTACAATGGTGAGTAGTTGCTGACGATAGGAAACAATTATGGCTAGTACGGTGTTATGCCCTTTTATATTATTAACCGAACCCCTCCTAATTGCTCAATTCTGTATGGAAAATGATCACCAGGTGAACTTATGAACATAAAGTTTACAGGGATTTTCCATTTTTTGGATAACCTGTTAATCAAATCTGGTCCAAAACTAGCTTCCATTTCAATGAACTCTATTTTTATTTCTGGATATTCTCTATCTAAGACATCTAAATCAGACTTGAATCTGGATGACGCTTTTTCGCCTTTTTCAAAGGCTGACACCACCTTTAATTTTTTGGTGTGTTCATTATTTCGAATATATAGCATTACATTATTAAGCGTAGCCACATTGTCATCTTTAGTGAAATAGACGAATTCTTGTGAATTGATCTCATCAATTAAACTTAAAATACTATCATTCGATTTTTGTAAAGAATTTTGAATAGGTGAAAGAATGTATTTTATGATTTGTAGAAGAACTTTGAGAAGGAATGTCCTATTTAGCATGATTATCACTACCAATATTGTAGGGATGAAATATTCAAAGAAGACGCCTAGATAAGCCGGATTTAATATTGCATTTCCGGCAATTGCGATAAGTACTGCAACAATAGCTATTAGTAGAACTGGCCAGGACGATTTTTCAGGTCTTGGCAGGTTTTTTCTTTTTACTTTTAAAAGAATATTCCCCACCCCAAATAGAACCATGACCGATAAAAAGGCAATCGTATAAACACCTGCTAACGCGCTTAGCCGTCCCTTTGTTATTAATAAAATGGAGACACATAACAAGAAGAATGCGATAGATATTCGGTACGAACTACCATTTTTATTTTTTTTTAGTAAAAAAGGAGGTAGAACCCTGTCCAATGTCATTCTTTCAACTAATCCACTTACTCCTATAAATGAGGTTAGAACAGCTCCACTTAAAACAAGTGCTGCATCTATTGATATTAAAATAGATAACCAGGAACCTCCTGATAGAACCCCCATATAAGATAAAAGGGATTCCTGGTTTTGCTCAATTGCGGTCATAGGAATTACTGCTAACGCTAAAAAAGCCATCAAAGGATTAAAAACAGTAACTACAATCCACATATTCCGTAGTGTTTTTGGAAAAACTCCTTTTTTTTGTTCTTCTACAAAGTTTGCAGAACTTTCAAAACCACTTATACCAAGCATTGCTGCCGAGAAACCAAAAAACAATGCGATTGTTATACTCCCTCCTTTTACCGGAAGACTTGAATTGGCAATAAATACATCAAATCCATTGTTAAGGAGATAAAATCCTGTGAACAAGGATAAAATTATTAATGACACCAAATGAAAAAGAAATATGGCAATGGCAACTTTAGAAGATTCACGTATTCCAATAATCGCTAAACCCATAAATATTGCCAGCAAAATTATTGTCGATATGATAATGGGCAAATTATGGAATAGGATATGTGCGTAATGCATTGCTTCATTGGCAGAAATCACCGCAGTTGCCATATATGAAAGTAAAGTCAATGTCGCGGCCAATGATGCCATGGACTTGCTTGTGGTATTCAGCAACGCATTATATGCTCCACCGTTCAATGGCAAAGCCCCAACCACTTCTCCATATACTTTTCGAAACAGAAAAAGAACGGCCCCAACCATTAAAAGTGCTATCCAGGCATATTGCCCGGAATAAACTATTGCAAGTGCCGAAACATACAAGCAGGATGAACTGATGTCATTCCCACATATAGCCGTAGCAGCAAGTTGACTTAATTTTTTCTTATTTACTGACATATTTTAGTGCCCCACAATTTAACGTGTTTGTGGTTAGTTTTTTAATCTGAAAATCTGCCAGGATTTTCAGATTAAGAAACTAAGATAATAAAAGTGGGAGGAATTTCCGATAGGAAAATAAGACGGAATAAATTATACGGGGTATTGGCATTAATTATAATTCAAACACATCATCATTTTTCCCAATTCTGAACCCTTGTCCAACAATTGTTTTGGCTTCATTGCTGTCAGGGTTAATTACAGGATTTGTATGATTGAAATGAATAAAGATCACCTTGTTTTTATCTTTTTTGTCAAGTTCTTTAAACTTTTCAAGGCTCTCAATAACAAAGGGGTGAGGGATTTGGGTAATATCCCTCATATTTATTTCTTTTCCACTATAAAATGTGGCATCTAAAAACGCATAATCCACTTTTTTTATTTCCGCTAGAATATTTTTATCCCATTTTTCCCATTTGTCAATATCCGGAATAAATAAAGCGCTTTTATTTGGCCCAATTATTTTATAGCCTACCGTTTCTGAATATTCATCCCTATGAGGAACCAAAAAAGGGATTACTTGAATTTTATCAGAAAGGTGAATTGATGTTTCATTTTCCATTTCATTTAATGCCACATTTTTTCTCGTGACAAGCAGGCTCCAAGGTCCATTATTAGTAAGGAAATCCTTCATTCGTGGCATAACATAAACAGGGGTGTTTTTAGCATCCATAGCTTCCTTGCCCAAAAACATTAATCCGGTATAATGTCCAATATGAGCGTGAGTTAAAAAGATCCCGTCTACTACCTCTTTTTTACTTTGCTTTTCATATTTCGTAAGCATTTTCATTTGTTTTGCTATATCTGGAGTTGCTTCAAATAAATAGGTTTTATTATTTGGGGTATCAATTAATCCTAAAGCAACTCTTTGCCTACTGTTATCCGGATTTTCGAAAAGATTCATACAACATTCTTTGTCACATCCAATTTGCGGAGAACCTGCGTCTTGTATAGTTCCAAGGATTACTACGGAAGTGTTGTCAATATTCACTTCTTTTTTTATTCCTTCTTCTGAAGTTTCTATTGAAGATTTTTTATCTGCGCAGGAAAAAATGAAAATTATAAAAAAGAAGAGGTGGAATTTTCTCATTTTGGTCTTGATTAACGGGTTTTTATAAGTTTTGCTCGACTGGAAAATCAGGGATGTTTGGGTTGTAGCAAACAGTTTATTGAATGTTTGTCGGTTCGTTAGTAGTGAAATATAAGCATAAATTTTATGAGGTGTTGTAAGTAGATTCTAGTTCAATAATTCTATCTAAATAGTACTCATCATGTTCAGCTACAAAAAGATATAAATCCGTTGTTCTCATTGGTGTTTTTAATCTCGGGTGAAGAGAAGATTTATATGCTTCATTATCAGTTAATTTGCGAAGTTTTTTTATTGTCAAAAAGCGAATATTTATAAATTCATCAATCAAGTCGTCAATATCTTTTTTGTTGTGCCCGGCCAAATCCGTTTTTTTATTTTCCAGGTCGGCTGTCCTCAATTCCTCTTTATTGTTTAATATGTCTTCAAGTCTTCCTTGCCAGATCGGTTCTAAGTCAATTAAATGACCAATATTTTCCTGGATAGACCATTTCCCATTTCTCTTTATTGTTAAATGTTCAGTTGGTATTTCGTTCATTTTGATCTTTAAAAGTAGTGGAGTTTTTTCCAAACGTTCAATTATCGAAGGAAGGATATTTTGATCGAACGAAAAGTCAAATTTTCTATCAAACCATTTTTCTTTTTTCATTGGAATCGGTTTTAATTCTGGACAACGTGTTTTTATAAGATTTGTGCGACTTAAAAATTGGAGATTTTCCGTCGTAATGATATTTATATTGAATGTTTGTCGGTTTGTATTTAGTTTAAATTAGAGCAAAAAAATTATGAGGTGTTGGCAGCCGGGCCTTATTAAAAAATATCAAAATTCTTTTTTCTTTCCTCGGCTATTTTATAAAACATTTCGGTGGCAGAATTCTTTGCTCTATGTAATAAAAATATCTTTGTGCCTTTTTCTCTCGAAAATTCATTTCCAACAACTCCAACCAGTTTATAAGACTCAAACATATCCAATAATTCCTTGTTTGGGAGACTTCCTACATACACAACATTTTGTAATTTCATAGATTTAGGTAACCAATAAATATAATCTGTACTGAAAGAATAAGCTTCTGAAGTTCTTTTTCTGTTATAATAGTTTAAGGCGCCTGCCTGACCATAATTATCACAAAAGATCAAAGTGTTTTTTAATTCTTCTTCAGGAATCATATTATAAGCAGTTAATGCTTTATCTGCCATTTCCTTCCAACCAAGCATATCTGCAAAATCTTGAGGTAAGGGATGGTTTAGGCCATCTTCCCAACGAAGCAATCCAATTCTTTCATAAGATTCTTTATTCGCAATTATTTCGGAAGGGTTTTGGAATGGCATCAAGTATTTTACGATCATAAAAAAGGCTACAACATTGACTATCGAAATAATAGAAATCAGGACAATTCTCCATTTTTTAAATAAATTTTCCAGATACACACTTCCAAATGCAAACAGAACAGGATATAGTCCAAGCGTATAATAACTTTTTGCCTGGCTAATTGTAAATAATGCCATTACAATAAGGAAAGTCCAAATAACAAATCTATAAGGTTTAAATGGTTTATAAAAAATTATTGCCCATATGGCAGCTAGAGTTGGGATTCCAATTACACCATATTTGACTTGGTCAAATAAAAAATCAATCCGATTTATATTCACTAATTGGCTGTCTTTTAAGGCTCTCATATGATGAATTATTGGAAAGTGATTTTCAATTTGCCAAATAATATTGGGTAAAAAGAGCAGCAAAGACAGGCCTATTGCGTAGTATAAGTTTTTCTTAGTAAACATAGCTCTTTGTTCGGTCATTAAAAGTCCAACAGTTAGACCTAAAATTAAAAAAGTGATAGTGTATTTATTATACAATCCTAAAGCAGTTATTACGGACAATGAAAAGAGCCATTTTACCTGATGATTTCTTACGTATTTTATAAGTAAATAGAATATGATAGTCCAGGTAAGAATATCAAAGGAATTTGGTTGAAATAAAACATTAATTCTGGTGTAAACTGAGAAAATAAGAAAAATGGAAGTCAGTATTTTAGCTGGTAATTTTCCGCCTAATTCTTCTACGATGAACCATCCAAATACAACAGTGAATGCGCCAAAGAGCGCAGGAAAAAACCTAATCCAAAACAATCCCCCGCCCATTAAATAAATTAAACTTGCCATCCACGCTGAAAATGGAGGGACGGAAATATATCCGGCTGCGGGATGAAAAGCTTGGTCAAGGTGCAAAAATTCATCACGGTGCAATTCATAAATGGGATTTACAAGTACAAATTGTAGAATAAACTTGATTGCTATCAATGTCAATAAAACCCAATACTTGTTGAAAAAAAACAAAAGTTTACTTTTATTCATTTTATTGCGTTTTTAAATTCTCTAAGTCAAATGTTTTATGTATGCACTGAATTTTTGCCAGGTAACAATGATAGTATGTCTAATAATATAGGTTATTGTGCCAATTATAGACTAAAATAAGCTTTTTAAACCTAGTATTATGATAAGTGTAAAAATTAAGTTTTAAGGGATCAGTGGTGTATAATGCAATTAAAATGGCTTAGCATTTTTTTTTAAATCAAGATTATTGACAAAACGCCCGATGGCCCGGACTTCATTCTTACCTCAATACTTTCTTCTAATGAAACTTGGAGCAAAACGGCTTGTTTCGGATTTTTTATAAAAATAAATTTTAGTGCATGAAAATACCCAAAGTATTATATAGAACTAAAACGATCCCGAAAAAGTAGTCCACAAGGCTATTAAGTAAAGGAAGGTTTTAGACAGTCTGTAGGTATTGGTTCACGCAAGTAGGGGAGCGGGGAAGTGGACTTTACGGCTTAGTCTTTAATTGGTTAGGAAACCAAGCTGGTTCTTTTTTGAAATATTTGTCCTACTCTGGTGATGCGTTTGATTAAATTAAGAGCTTAGGAGTTTCAATATTTCTATGGGGTAAAATAAGTTTTAATTTGAGTATCTTTATGAAGATTGAGAATTCGTCCACAATAATTATTTGACAGAATCGAATACACAATTTCCTCCCGAAATGGATAATTCTATCCAGGTAAATAAATAGCAACATTATGAAAATTTCAAAAGACAACATTGAAGTAAAGATGGAGATTCCCGGTGCCATTATCCGTCAAAAAACTGATTTTGGTGATGCTACCGGATTAGGTAAAATTAGTGGTGAGTATTTCAGCCTCTCTGCAGGAGTAGATACTACCCCTCTGTTTATGGGACTGGAAGGAAATTTATGTCAATGCCCCCACTGGGGCTATGTTTTGAGTGGTCAACTTATTGTTACAAATGCCAGTGGTTTGGAAGAGACTGTCAATGCAAAAGACCTATTCTACTGGCCATCGGGTCATAATGTAAAAGTCATTGAAGATGCAGAGATTATTATGTTTAGCCCGCAAGAAAAACATACTCCGGTAATTAATCACATGAAGGAAATGGTCAAGAAATAAATTACCTTTTTAGCGGGTTGACTTTATGTAATCTTGATTTTAAGTGCATTACAATGGTTTGTATAAGAATAGTGCGGTTTTGTATGCGAGGATTTTTCGAAGGAAAATCAGAAGTTAGCAAAACCGCACTAACCTTTGATTAAGCACTAAACTACGCCTTATTTTTAAACGGTGTTGACCACAGTTATTTTATGCTGATTTTATTAATTCAATTAGTTTTTTTTCAATGCTGTAACCTTTGATTCCAGATAAATTTTCAAGATATTCCTTTATTTCGTTTTCGTTTAAATTGTAGGTTTCTTTTAATCCATTT
>Ga0314774_1001564_pt1 | contig 14355 bp, 10 predicted proteins | sample MetaGCBIA2018_FD_204515 | JGI IMG/M metagenome (GOLD analysis project Ga0314774, IMG submission 204515) | Cryopeg brine microbial communities from Beaufort Sea near Barrow, Alaska, United States - CBIA 2018 | ecosystem: Environmental > Aquatic > Marine > Coastal | place: USA: Alaska | collected... | reverse complement strand
AAGCTCAAAATTTGCGGTAGGGGCAAAGTCGGAATTTACAAACCTGGAATTATTAATGCCGGAGGTGGAAGAAGCAGACATGGCGATAACAATGTCCCGCAGGTTCACATTCTTTTGATAAGAACCTGCAGAGCCCACCCTTATCAGGTTTTTGACCCCGTAATTTGTAATAAGCTCGTGACAATAAATTAATGTGGAAGGAATTCCCATTCCCGTGCCTTGAACAGAAACCCGCTTACCTTTATAGGTACCGGTAAATCCAAGCATTCCACGTACCTTATTATAACACACCGCATCTTCAAGAAAAGTTTCCGCGATCCATTTGGCACGTAAAGGATCCCCCGGTAATAAAATAGATTCGGCAATTTCTCCTTTTTTGGCTTGTATATGTGTGCTCATTTATAATTGTTTTGAAGTTACCAACTCTATTCCGGAAGAGGTTCCCAACCTACTTACTCCTAATTCTATATATTCCAGGGCAGTTTTAAGATCCCGGATCCCTCCTGAAGCTTTTATTTTAAGTTTACCGCCAACTTCAGCTTTCATGAGTTTGACATCTTCAATTGTGGCACCGCCTGTTCCGAATCCTGTAGAGGTTTTTACAAAATCGGCACCGGCATTTAAAGCAGCGCGGCAGGCCATTTTTTTCTCTTCAGTTGTGAGATAACAGGTTTCAATAATAACTTTGAGCACCTGCTTTCCAATGGCCTTTTTAATAGCTGCAATTTCACCTTCCACAAGATCGGCTTGTCCGGCTTTTAGCAATCCAATATTTATAACCATATCAATTTCATCGGCCCCGTCGGCAATAGATTGAACTGCCTCTGCAATTTTTGATTCCGTACTCATAGCTCCCAACGGAAAACCGATTACTGCTGCGATTTTTACATTGCTGTTTTTTAATTCGGTTTTCGCCAGCTTAATGTAACATCCATTTACACATACTGCATAAAATTTATGTTGAATTGCTTCCGCACAGAGTTGTACAATATCCTTTGGGGAAGCTGTGGCCTTTAAAATGGTGTGGTCTATATATTGATTTAGTTGCATTTTTTTAATTTTGGTTCCAGATCAAAACTAAACAATAAAAGAGAAAATTAACTGATTTTCATCAATTATCGGTCGTAGAAAAGTAATTTGAATAATTGGAGCAGGAGAAAAGGGATTTTATAAAAGTCTATTTATTAAATGAATTACAATGATGCAAGCATCTGGGGTATCATCCCGTCCCGATGCTTCGGGATCGGAACAAAAAAACATATTACGGTGCAAGCATAGGGGAATTAAACCCTAAGAGATTAAAAACAGAGGTTTCTTGAATGGTGAATTCCTTATTCAGTTTATATTTTGGAAGTTGAAATTCTGAAGGGTTTTAGCAAAAACACACCATCAGTTAAAATCAGATCTTATCTTTTTCCGACAATGGCTGATCTTCATACCAATCGTCAAAAGTCTTGTCAGTGGTGTATTTATCCACGAGTACTTTATAGACGGTATACATGAAAAGGACCTGACCAAATACAGTGAGAAAAAATATTGCACTGAATAGAAAACTCAATTGCGCCATAATAGTTAGCACAACTAATACACTGGTTGTAGCCAATAATAATCTTATCGCGGTATTTTTCATTTTTGTTTAAAAGTTAAAAAATATCCCTGAGATTATCTCTTAAGCTTTAGCTAAAAATATTGAGGGAAGGCTTAAAGTATTGTGAAATATATGGAATAGACCGTTCATATTATTCCAACAGAAAAAGTTTAAATAGAGCCAAAAAAGTTTAGAAAGACCAAGTTTAGAAAAATTCTATTTTTTTCTAAATCTATCAGGTTAAATTATGCGTTGATCTGTGGATCTTTTCTGCGGGAATAATGTAATGGAAGTCTCAATGTTTTGGGGGACCTGTGTCTTTCCGGAATTCATTTCAGGATAAAAATTCAATCATAAAAAAAATGCCTGAACAGAAACTGTTCAAGGCTTTTAGTGGTCGGGGCGGCAGAGCGCATCTCTTATCCTATACTCTTTGTCAATACTATTTTTTATAGCCGCACAGTGAAAATGTCAGCGAATCGGACTCATTATATTCGTTTTTATTGAAATGAAAACCTCATAATCACGTATCATATAAAATGTATGTGGTTTTTATCGTTTTTATTCAAAAAAGTTATTCGTTTTCCGAGATAAAAATCAAGAAAAAGTAAATTTGTAACTAATCAGTCTGTAGTTTGAAAATCAAATTTAGCGATAAGCGCCAAGGCTTCCAAGACATTTAATCCGTTTTTGATTGTTGTGTCTATTACAGAACGTATTATGGCAAAGTTCTTTGCTGGCTGTACTTCCTTGAATTGTCCCGATATTTTTTGTTTCACCTTGACATTTCGGATGACACGTTCCGATGCATTATTGTCGGGTGGCACATTTTCAACGAAGAGGAATGTGAAAATATGTTGTCTTTCCCGGAGCATCCTTTTGTAAAAGGTGTAGAGTTCTTTTTGTTTTTGGGCTGGTGGGTTGTCTATTAGAAAATCAAAGCGCTGTATAATCAAGGCCCGGTCTATATTGTATTGATTGTTTTGAAAATCGGAACTCTTCTTTAGTTTCTGGGAGTCGTATAGTAACTTTATGAAATTAGTGCCCCACTCTTGTTTGGGGTATAATTGGTTAAGGTAATTTAAGATGCGTTGCAAATGCGCCAAGCAAGTTTGATGGTATTTGGAAACGGTTTTTATCTGGGCCCTCCATCCATCGTGCACCAAAATGCTTTGTGGAAATCCTTTCGGGAATTCCCTATCAATAGTCTCGCTTCCCCTATTGTTTGAATGGGCTATATAGGTGAGTTTCTGGGTTTGCCAAGTCCAAAACAAATGTTTAAAACCATTGACCTTTACCCCGGATTCATCGGTGCCAACCACTTCACTTCCCTGGACACGTTGCTTTATCATTTGATATATCGGAGTGGCTTTTGCGCAAACCTACGGAGCAAGCAATGAACCCCGCCTTCACTAATAGCAACGCCAAAAGCATCGTTCAGGGTTTCTTTCAACCTGGTAAAGGGCAGATATTGGCGGGCGTGAAAGTAGGCAACCAAAGCTTCAATATTTTCTCCATAACTCACTGGGGCATTTACCCCCTTTGGAAAATCCGCAATATTTTGGCAGCCACAAATACAAATTTTGTGAAAGCTCTGGTACTCGGAATAAATAGCTTTAATGGGCGGAATATCTACTATTTGCCGGGATTTTCCTTTGATCGATGGCCTGTCCTGTAAGGATGCTCCACAATTATTGCAATAGCCGGGCTGTAATTCAATAACCACATCCGGGAAAGCTTTCAATTCCAAGGTCTTGCCCTTTCGTCCCTTTTGTCCTCCGGGATTTTTGCCCGAAGGCGTGCGCAAACTTTGATTCTTTTTAGGACGGTTCTCATCCTTGAAAGGAGCTATGGAACTGTTACGACTGTTCTTGGGGTGCTCATATTTAGTCAGGCGTTCCTTTAAAAAAGCATTCTCCTTTTCAAGGGTTTCTACTTTTTTCTCCAAAGCTTCAAGACGTCTTATAAGTACTTCGATATTCACACTATGAAAGTACAAAAGCAAAAGGCATTGAACTAATATACTTGCCGCCTATATGACATGAAAACAATATTTTTCAAAGCCTTTTTGTCATGTCTTAAAATCAACCATATTAGATACTGATTAGTTACCATTAAAGTTCTTTGAAATAATTTGCGTAAGTTAATTTTCCAGTATAACGCCACACTGGGCAGGTCTAACATGTTTTACGGCGGTCTGGAAAACGATAAACTACAGCGTAGGTATAGAAAACATTACTCCGCCGATGGCAGTATGGAGGTTAGCTATGACAAAACCGCCAACAAAACCACCTTTGTGACCTATTTGATGGGCAATGCCTATTCTTCCCCGGTGATCTGGCATTCTGAACAAACCACCAGCACCACGGTAAACAATTATTATTATCTTCACCGTGATTATTTGGGCAGTATTTTAGGGATTTCAGATAAAGAAGGGGTTTTTAAAGAAAAAAGGCATTTTGATGCCTGGGGAGGGGTCGAGCGTTAAGAAACAGTACGGTGGACCGTTTTAGCGAAGGAGCCAGGTGGCGCGCGGGCCACAGCAGTGGGGCAACCACTCTCCCTTCGGGGGAACCTGCGGCTTTCCAGAATTCATTTTGGGATAAAAATTCAATCATAAAAAAAGCCCAAACAGAAACTGTTCAGGCTTTTTTGGTCGGGGTGGCAGCCCCGATGCTTCGGGGGAACCTGCTGTATTTAATGATTTTTAAACAAAAAAAAGCCCTAAACTTTCGTTTAAGACTTTTAGTGGTCGGGGAGGCAAATTTTAATGCTTAATCAGACTATTAAGTACTTCTCCTATTTTTACTATTCCACTTATAATTTTTCTAATTTTTAAGATTATCATAGTGAAGAATGTATATTTAATTAGTAGTTTTACATTAATATCATGATTTATTTATTTTTCACCTATTGAATGTATAAAAATTACTTTCTTATTTTTTTTATAAGTCTTTCCGCTTTTTCCCAAGATTATACTCAAAAAGAAATCTATTCTTGGTACGATCTTCAAACCGGAATTGAAAATTCTACCTTGTTTCGAGGAATTGAGTATGTGGAAGTAGACAGAATGATAAATGAAAAACATAAATTTTTTAAATCGAAAGATTTTCAGATTGGCGCTGTTACTTACAATGGCGAAACTTTTTACAATGTTCCTTTAAAATATAACATCTATAATGACTTGTTATTAGTGAATCTTCAGCAAGGTCAGAGAAATTTTGTTTTTAGGCTTATAAGTAATAAAGTGAATCAATTTCAGATTAGCGATCATCTATTTAGATATTTGAAATCTGATAATAATTCAGATATCGCAGGTTTTTATGAAGTTATAAATGAAGATGGTGAATTTAAAATTTATAAAAAACATCTTCAAAATATGCAGGAAGTTAGAGATCGAAGTATTGCCTATAGTGAATTTAGCTCTGTAAATCCCGATTATGTTTTTCAGTTTCAAAATAACTTTTTTGAATTGGGCAACCGAAGAGAACTATTTTCTAAATTCCCGGAATTTAAAAGTAAAATAAAAGGTTTTTATAATAAATACAAGAAACAATCACGCAATAAACCGGATGTTTTTATGAAAAACCTGGCTAATGAAATGAATTCTCTGATTTCAGTTGCTGCAAATGAAAATCAAGAATGAGAAAAATTTTACTATTTATATTACTTTTATCTTTCCCTTTTACCTACGCACAAACCGTCGACCCTGAAATATCTCTTAGCTTTGAAAATGAAGACTTAATTGATGTTTTGGTTGCTATTGAAGCAAAAACAAATTTTTATTTTTTTTATGATAAGGACTGGTTTGGTAAAGCCAAATTTTCTGGTGAATATTCAAATACTAAAGTCTCTGAAATATTGGATGATATCCTTAAAGAGACCAATATTAATTATTTTATAAAAGGACACCGCATTATTCTTACTCTAGGAAGTATAATTTATGACCGATTGCCGGATGGATTTTTAGAAAACACAGATGAAATTGCAACTCCTGCCGAAGAAACCCAAAGTGCCGATCCTGTTTTTTACAATGTGAATGAAGAGCAATCTGAAGTAGTAGAAACCGTTTTAATAGGAAAAGAAGAAAGTAAATCTAGCCGCAGTACATATCGACTTTATGGGAGAGTTGTTTCAGAAAAAGGTACACCTATTTCAGGATTAAATATTTTGATTCCGAATCAAAATAAAGGAACAATTACAGATAATAATGGAAATTATGAAATAAGGATTCCAAAAGGAATAAATATTCTGGAAACTCAAGCTCTTGGAGTGGATAAAGTTAAAAAACGCCTGATAGTTTATAGTGACGGTGTTCTAAATTTACAGTTAAAAGAGAGTTTTGAGGAGTTGGATGAAGTTTTGGTTGAAGCCAATTCTATGGATAATGTTCGAACGGCGCTCACAGGATTAGAAAGAATTAATGTCGCTGATATAAAAAATATTCCTTTGGTGCTGGGCGAACGAGATATTTTAAAAGTGGCTACTACTCTTCCTGGAATTACCACTGCCGGTGAAGGTGCAAGCGGATATAATGTAAGAGGTGGTAAGACCGATCAAAATTTAATTTTACTCGATGAAGGTGTAATTTATAATCCCTCTCATTTCTTTGGAATATTTTCTGGCTTAAATCCTTTTACTACGGGCGATGTGAGTATTTACAAAGGAAGTATTCCTGCCGAATATGGAGGAAGGTTATCTTCGGTTTTTGATTTGAACACAAAAACGGGAAATAAGGAAGAATTTACCGGTGAGGTTTCCATTGGACCGGTTACAGGAAATGTGAGCCTTGAAATCCCGATTGTGCAAGGTAAATCGAGTTTAATTGTAGGTGGTCGTGGTACTTATTCCGATTGGGTCCTGAGCCTTTTAGAAGAAGAATCTTTAGGGGATAGTCAGGCGGCTTTTTATGATGTGGTGACCAAATACAACTATAAATTCGATAATAGCGACGAGTTAAATGTTAGCGGATATTACAGTAACGATGTTTTTAGCGTCACATCAGATTCCTTGTTTAGTTATACTAATAGCATGTTTTCTCTATCCTACAATAAATTATTTAACGAAAAACATCAAGGAGAATTGGTGATAACTAATAGTAATTATGATTTTAATTTAAATTATGAAAGTGATTTCAATAATAATTTTAAATCGGGATACACTATTAATGAATCTGAAGTGAAATTGAAAATGAAATATTTTCATAGTAATGCGCATACCTTTAATTATGGTATAAGTGGAAAATATTATATGGTTTCGCCTGGAGAAATTAGTCCTGGAAGTGGAGAATCCCTTATTGAAAAATTTAGTATTCCAAAAGAAAGAGCTTTAGAAACGGCTATTTATATTGAAGATAGTTTTAAAGTAACCGAAAAGCTATTAATTAATGCCGGCTTAAGATATTCGTTTTATACCGCTTTTGGACCGGCTCAAATAAACACTTATGAGGATGGTTTGCCAAGAAATAACAATACAATTACCGGGGTAAAAACCTATAATAGTGGTGAAATGATAGAAACCTATGGCGGGCCGGAAGTAAGAGTTTCTGGGAGGTATTTCTTAACACCTACATTATCAACAAAATTAAGTTATAATAATACCTATCAATATATTCATACCTTATCAAATAATACGACAGCCGCACCTACCGACACTTACAAACTTTCTGGCTCATATATAAAACCACAAAGGGCTAATCAATTCGGTTTAGGATTATTTAAAAATTTAGACGAAAACATTTATGAGTTTAGTTTGGAAGGTTATTATAAAACATCAAACAATCTCTTAGACTATAAAATTGGCGCTGATTTATTCTTAAATGAAAATATTGAGACGGAAGTTTTGCAGGGAGATGGAGAGGCATACGGTGTAGAATTTTTAATTAGAAAAAATAAGGGGAAACTGAATGGATATTTAGGTTATACCTATTCCAGGTCTTTTATAAAATTAGCCGGAGATTCTCAGGAAGAAACAGTAAATAATGGAGTGAAATTCCCAACAAATTTTGATAAGCCTCACGACTTTAGCGCAGTTCTTAACTATAAGCTTACTCAACGTTTCAGTTTTTCAGCAAACTTTGTTTACCAAACCGGAAGACCGGTAACTTACCCTATTGGGAAATATAATTTTAAAAATTCTGTATATGTTTTGTATAGTGATAGGAATCAATTCAGAATTCCAGATTATTACCGATTGGATTTAAGCTTTAATGTTGAAGGAAACCATAAAATTGAAAAATTCGCACATAGCTTCTGGAATATTTCAGTATATAATGTATTGGGAAGGAACAATCCATATTCAGTATTTTTTGTTACCGATAATGGAGAAGTAAAAGCCTACCAAAGTTCTATTTTTTCAATCCCAGTTCCAACAATCACCTATAATTTTAGATTCTAAATAATTAATGAACTTGAAGAAATATATTTTGACATATAGAAAGACTTTAATCTTATTGGCTTTAATAGCGCTAATAGTTTCATGTGTTGAAGAAATCCCAATAGAATCTGATGGCTTCGAGAAAGCTATTGTTATAGAGGGAGTTATAACCAATGAAATTAAGCAACACCAAATTAAATTATCTCAGACCTTTTCTATAGAAACAGCAGATCCCAATCCTTTATCAGGTGCAGTGGTAAAAGTATCCGGGAATAATGAATACATTTTTGAAGAAACCGAACCAGGAATTTATATTTCCCGAGAGTCTTTCGCTGCACAACCAGGGATAAATTACCAGTTATATGTTTCGGCAAATGGAGAAGAATATAAATCTGAACTTTTACAATTACCAGGAACCAGCAGTATTGGGAATTTGGCGGCAAACAAGATTGATTATAGGGGTGAAAACGGCGTGGCAATAACTTTAAACAATCAAACTTCTATAGGTGCCGCTAATTATTACAGGTATGAGTTTATAGAGACTTTTAAATTCAATTCTAATTACTTCAAAACAAACGATATTATAATAGAAGATGGTGTAGCTCTAGAAGTCCCTAAACTCAAAGAGGAATTTACCTGTTACCGTACAGAAAAATCACAGGAGGTCATCCTAGCCACTACCAATTCACTATCAGATGATAGCGTAAATAATCTTCTTATTACTTTTATAAATTCTAATGATCCCAAACTTTCACTTAGATATAGTATTTTGGTAAAACAATATGTTATTAGCAGTGCTGCATATAACTATTATGAAATCATGAAAGAACTTTCTGGCTCAGATAATCTTTTTTCTCAGAGTCAGCCGGGATTTTTTTCAGGTAACATTATGAATATTAATGATTCAAATGAAAAAATAATTGGTTTTTTTGAGGTATCCTCGGTTTCAACGAAAAGGACTTATTTTAATTATGAAGATTTTTACGACCCCGAGAATATAAGACCAAGATTTGTTCCTTTTACGGCTTGCGAGGTCACTTTTCCAAGTTTAGATTTGTTAATTGAAGAAATTAAAAACGATAGAGTTAGATGGTTTAAATCACCTCTCATTCCTAATAAACCTGGAGGATCTTATTATGTGGTTCCAAAACGCTGTGTAGATTGTACAGTTTTTGGCACCAACGAAAAACCGGAATTTTGGGTGGATTAATTACAAATTAAAAGAATGTTTAAAAATATTTTCTTACTATTTATTACTTGCATAGGGTTTACAAATTTTTCCTATTCCCAAAGCATCGCCAACAATAAATTTCTTCAAAATGAAATTCCTAGAGAACAAGTATATCTTCACATAAACAGTAGTATATTATCTAGCGGTGAAAAGCTACTCTATAAATTTTATTGTATAAATGCTGATACTAATAAGCTTAGTGAATTAAGCAAAATTGGTTGGGTGATTTTACTAAATGCAGATAAAGAAAAAATTTTTCAACATAAATTAAATCTTAAGAAAGGCCAGTCATATTCAGATTTTTTTATTCCTTCGAACCTCCCGTCAGGAGCTTATAAAATTTTAGGTTATACTTCTTGGATGTTAAATGCGGATGAAAATTATTTTGAACAGAATATTCATATTTTAAATCCTTATCAAAAAAATAATCAAGGACTTAATCTTGAAGAAAAACCTGAAATTATCTCGCAAAACAATAATACAGAAGCCGTATCTGACTTCGAAATACGGTTGAATAAAAATTTGTTTTCTACCAGGGAAGAAGTTGAATTGACTTTGGAAAACACTAATGAAATATTAGATGCTCTATCAATTTCCGTAAGGCGAATAGATAGTTTAAATAAACCTGATAGAATTAAAAGCACCAATTTTAACAAGCTTTTTGAGAATAGGAGTTGGGATTTTTCTGACACTTTAATCTTGCCAGAAGTAAGAGGTTCACTTATTAGCGGGAGTGTAACATTAAAGGATAATTCCTTAACAAACCCTAAAAATTTAATTATCTCCTTTCCAGGAGTAGAGAGCCAGGTAAATATTATTTCTATTGATAAAAACGGGGAATTTAGTTTTTCTCTTAATAATGGATTTACCGTAGATGAACTTTTATTACAATTAGTGAATCATACTCAAAATGACTATAACCTAAAGTTACTTCCAACTGTTCAACCAGATTTTTCTTCATTAATTTTCGAAAAGCCCGTTATTCATAAAGATATTAAAGATTATATCCTTAATAAAAGTGTTAATAATCAAATTGAAAACGCTTATTCAGCAACTAAAGCAGACCGATCTGTTTTTCCAAAGGAGGAAGAATATTTCTTTGACCAAGAACTTCTTAAATTCAAGTTAGATGATTATAAAAGGTTTCCTGGGGTTGATCAAACCTTTGTAGAGATCATTGAATATGGAAGAGTTAAAAGAAATGAAGATGGAAGCCGTAGCATCCTAGTTAGAAATCAGAATCCTAATAGTGAGTTTACACTACCCGCATTGTTAATTGTTGATGGAGTAGTAGTTCAGGACCATGATAAATTGGTTTCTTTTGATGCTGAAAGGATTCAAAGTATAGGTCTTCTTAGAAGTAAGTATTTTTTTGGTCCTGAAATATATCAGGGAGTAGTTGTAGTAGAAACTAAAGAAGGAGATTTTTCGGAAGAATTAGGTGAAGACTATATAAAATCCACTAAAATTATTATTTCTCAAAATCAAAAGGAATATTATAGCCCAAACTATAAAAAAGAGGAATTAGGACGCATTCCAGATTATAGATATCAACTGTTATGGAACCCTGAAGCAATTTTTACAAAAAATGAAAACACTCTTCGTTTTTACACTTCAGATCTCAACGGAAAATTTGAAATAAATCTGGAAGGTTTTACAAATGAGGGAAAACCGATATCTATAAGTAAGACTTTTGAAGTAAAATAAAGCCTAGTTTTTTTTTCTCTATCATAAGCGGATTATCTTTTTAACAATCATTAAAACATTGTTCTTTTTGGTTTAATGATTTATCGTAGAAAGGGATTATCTGTAAATAAACGATTTCCCAAATTCTGCTTTTAAAGAATATTTATAAAAAAATAAAAAAACCTTGATAATCATAAGATTAACAAGGTTTTTGTGCCATTTGGTAATGGTCTTGGTCGGGGTGGCAGGATTCGAACCTGCGGCCTCCTGCTCCCAAAGCAGGCGCGATAACCGAGCTACGCTACACCCCGAATAAACAGCTTACGCTGTAAAGAATTCAATATTTCAAATTCCACCCCGAAGCATCGGGGCCAAATTCCAATCTTCAAAGCTGGATTAGAACTTAAAATTATCAAGCGGAGAGTATGAGATTCGAACTCATGCGACAATTGCTCGTCGACAGTTTAGCAAACTGCTCCATTAACCACTCTGGCAACTCTCCTTTTAAATGAACTTAGCAAGTATTTTGCGGTTGCAAATGTAACTTTTACCTATATACCAAGCAAACCTTTTAAAGGATATTTCGGGAATAAATACAAGGTTGTGATTAAATCGTTTGCACTCAAATATTTATCGTTTAAGCTTTCTTATTATTTTCTTCCATTTCGATCAATGCGGCTACATTTTTTACTATTCGCCCGTGTTTTTTTACGAACGGATTGCTCTCATCCCAAACATAACCTGCCAAAACCGAGCAAATTTGAGCCTTGATAACGGGATTTGGATTGGGATGCAAAATTATCTTTTGTAAATTCCCTGAATACCATTCCTTTACATAGGTTGAAAACACATTTACCCCTTTTTGGATATATTCCACATATTCTTTTTGCCAATCTACTTTTTGGTGAGTGAATTGTCGCAAAGCGAGTTTAGCGGCCAATAATCCGGAGGTGGTGGCAAAGGCAACTCCCGAGGAAAATACAGGGTCCAAAAATTCGGCGCTGTTGCCGGTCAATACAAAGCCATCTCCATATAAACGGGTTACATTTTTGGCCAGGTTTTCCATCTTTATTGGTTCAAATAAAAAGGAGTTTTCATCAAACCGCTCCTTATAATAGTCCAAAACTTTCAACATTTCCTGAAAAGCCCCGGAATTGTCTTTTGGAAATTGATCAAACCACTCATTTGATCCCACAAATCCCAGACTGGAATTGCCATTGGACAAAGGAATATACCAAAACCAAACTCCGGTATTTATAATTTCAAAAGTGATTAGTTCCCCTTCCTTTCCCTTTGGTCTGCCAATCTCTTTAATGTGCGTAAAAATTGAAGAATGAGCCCCGATCCGGGGTTTCGCTTCCAGATTTAGTTGTTTGGCAAGCACTCTTCCAAAACCGCTGGCATCGATGATAAAATCTGCCTGGATCTGCCCGATTTCGCCATAATTGTCCTTTATGGTTGTAATTGATCTGTTGCCTTCAAATTCTACATTGATCACTTCTGCATTAAAAAGAATATCTACTCCCTGATTTTGGGCTTCTTCAGCTAAAACCATGTCAAAATCGGCCCGGGGAACCTGCCAGGTCCAATCCCATCCTTTTCCGAATTTCTGGCTGAAATCAAATTCCCCAACCTGGGAACCCTTTATAAACCTCGCCCCAAATTTCTTTTGAAATCCTGCTTTTTTAACTGCTTCAAGTAGACCAGCTTCTTCAAGATTGTCCATGCACTGCGGGATCAGGCTTTCGCCAATACTAAACCGAGGGAAAATAGTTTTTTCCACCACTTTTACATTAATCCCCCTATTTTGAAGATAACAGGCTGAAACCATTCCGGACGGACCGGCACCAATAATAAGGATATCGACAATTTCCTTTTTCATTCCATTTCATTTTACGTTGTAAATATAGTACATTTGTTAAGAGTTTTAACAATTGGGTTAAATCCTCAGCAACCAAAATCACAAGCTTTACAAACCTATGTTTAAGATTAAAAATGCACTGACCTTTGAATCTTTTTTTCAGGTCCTATTCCATAATGACAAGATTGAACTGAGTCAGGAAATTATTGATAAAGTTACGGGCAGTTTCGAATTTTTAAAAGAATTTTCCCAAAACAAGGTCATTTATGGCGTGAATACAGGCTTTGGGCCAATGGCGCAATACAGGATTAAAGATAAGGACCGCATCCAGTTGCAATATAACCTGATAAGGAGCCATGCTTCGGGGATGGGAAAAACAATGGAGCCTTTGTACGTAAAATCCTTAATGCTGGCGCGGTTAAACACGCTTACTTTGGGGAAATCCGGGGTACATCCATCTGTAATCCAGACAATGCAGGAGCTTATCAATAAAAATATAACACCCGTTATTTATGAACACGGTGGGGTGGGAGCTTCGGGAGATCTGGTACAATTGGCACATCTTGCATTGGTGTTAATAGGTGAGGGCGAGGTTTTTTATAAAGGAAAAAAACGAAAAACTCCTGAAGTTTTTTTAGAAGAAAATATAGATCCAATCAATATCGAATTGCGGGAAGGCCTGGCCCTTATTAACGGAACTTCAGCAATGACGGGAATTGGGATCGTAAATGTCATTTATGCGCAGCGGTTACTGAACTGGTCCATTTTCTGTTCCTCAGCAATCAATGAAATCGTACGGGCTTATGACGATCATTTATCGGAAGAATTGAACAGTTCAAAACTGCATTTAGGTCAGCAAAAAGTGGCTGCCAAAATGAGGGAACATTTGAAGGACAGCAAGCTCACGCGGGATCGAAATGAGCATTTATATAGTGGGAAACATCCTGAAAAGGAATATTTTAAAGAAAAAGTTCAGGAATATTACAGTTTGCGTTGCGTCCCGCAAATCCTGGGACCGGTTTTCGATACCATTGAAAATACACGAAAAATCCTTATTGAAGAAGTCAATTCAGCCAACGATAATCCTATAATTGATGTGGAAAGAAAGCAGGTGTACCACGGTGGAAATTTTCACGGCGATTATGTTTCCCTTGAAATGGATAAGCTGAAACTGGTAGTCACAAAAGTGAGTATGCTTGCCGAAAGACAGCTTAATTATTTGTTGAACGACAAACTTAACAACATTTTGCCTCCTTTTGTGAACCTGGGGAAATTAGGCCTGAATTTCGGGATGCAGGGCGCACAATTTTGTGCGGTTTCCACAACCGCTGAAAACCAGATGCTTTCCAATTCAATGTACGTTCACAGCATCCCCAACAATAACGATAATCAGGATATTGTGAGTATGGGAACCAACGCGGCAACAATCACCAAAACAGTGATAGAAAATGCATTTGAAGTGGTTGCGGTTGAACTGTTAACTATAGTTCAAGCCTTGAGATACCTCGATTTTAACGGGGAATTATCATCCACTACCAGGGAAAAAATGAATATTCTAAACAAGATCGTACCAGAATTTAAGGAAGATATCCCATTGTCACCAATTCTTGAAAC
>Ga0314774_1001563_pt1 | contig 14377 bp, 16 predicted proteins | sample MetaGCBIA2018_FD_204515 | JGI IMG/M metagenome (GOLD analysis project Ga0314774, IMG submission 204515) | Cryopeg brine microbial communities from Beaufort Sea near Barrow, Alaska, United States - CBIA 2018 | ecosystem: Environmental > Aquatic > Marine > Coastal | place: USA: Alaska | collected... | reverse complement strand
CGCGCTGCTGAAGTGGCTGAAATCTCTGTGATCATTATGTGGCCGCAATCACGAGCACCACCTGTCGTGCTGCAGGCGTTCTGAGGTCCGGGCACATAACGACGAAGGCAACATAATCGGGGATTGCCATCTCCGGAACACCGCCGAAGTACTCGAAGGTACGCACGTGACTCATCAGCCAGTCCTTAACGACGTGTCCACTGTTGGTGGGCGGGATCATACGTGCCTCACTTGTTGTCCATCTTTTTCAGAAGTCCGACAGCGCCATTCTGCCGGACTCCTATGACGCATTAAAAGTGAAATTTCACCAGGGCACTGACAGAACTTTGGGTGTCGATCAGGTTATCGCCCAAGCCGAATTTGTTGTTCCAGTACTGGTATTCAACGCCGGCATAAAGCACCCCGGGATTACCCCAGAAGTTGCTCACGTCTAGCTTGACCTGCGGTACAAACTGGAATTCGGACTTGTGATCAGACTCGGCGGTGGACCAGTCGATAAAACCGTCGATCAGGAAGAGGGCAGGTCCCATCTGGAAAGGCAGGCCCCAGCTAACCGTCAGTTGGAGGTCACTATCGACCATTTCATTGTTGACACGATAGAACGATGTCTTGAAATAATTGAAGCCGGGTATATCCCACGCCAGACCGAAGCCACCCATGTAGTTGTTCACCTCGGTACCGCCACCGAACTCGTACTGAGCGGCTAGGAACACATCCTTGACCGGACCGTAGCTTAGATCAGAGCCGGTCAGCCAGCTGCCGCTAAGGGTAGGCGAGAATTCGCCGTAGACATTATCAGCGCCCCTGGCACTGCCCCGGCCCTGGTCGCTATCGATGAAAAAGAAGGTGCCACCCCAGTTGTGGGCGGTTGCGTTTTCGAAAGTGAAATAAGTAGCTTCATACTTTCGTCCACCGTCGCCACCGGGATCAAATTCCACTCCTTGGTACTGATCACTGTGCAGGATCGAAATACTGGAACTCCCGAAAAACTTTTCGGCGTGGGCAACAGGAACAAAGGAAACGGCGGCCAGGCAGCCGATAGTCAGTGTCTTGCGAATTGCACTCATAGTATTATCTCTCAGTTGTTTTATTTTTAGAGTCATCCTTGACGATGCTTCCTAGTTTCAGGTGCAGCGCCGCACTCATGAGTGTTACTCTACGATAGTTGGCCATTTCCATGGTCCAGCCCAGGAGCTCGGTCATCCGCAGTTGCACGCTCTCCATGCCCATCTTTGAAGGGATATCCAGTAGCATCGGACACATCTGTGGCACCGGACCGAGGTTTCTGCCAAGGAGCTTCAAATAAAGTATGCGGTGTCGGATGTACCACCAGACTAAGCAGATCGGCACGGTTGTAATGGCCTGCGAAATCATGGATGGAACGTTTATCAATGGCCACATCCAGATCCAATTCAGCGATGAGTATGGTTTCCTCAGCGCCGGCCTGACCGGCCAGCAACTGACCGCTCGGAGATACGATGCAGCTTCCGCCCAACGTATCTTCCTCGTGAAGCCAGGCCCGATCATCATCATCGCGTGCAATACGATCAATCGTCGCTTCATCAAGTGTTCCGGCTGCGTTCAACACATAACACCCGCCCTGATAGGCGATTGACCTTGATGCATTGAGAATGACGCTGCGCATATGCGGCTGCGTGGGTGAAAAGTGATTGGGCCACAGAGCAGCATGTACAACAGAGTATTGAGCGACGACACTGAACACGAGCAAGGGATTCGAGTTCTCGGCACATATAAGGCTGCTTACCGATCCGAAGCCGGCCTTCGGCAATTCCAGCCCTTCGCTGCCGCCACCTGTATGCACCAGCCGCTCCCCAACTGTCGGGCTGATCTTGCGGTGGTTGGCTGCAATCGTCCCTTGAGGCGTGATGTGCAGCGCGCTGTTCCACATTGTGCCGGTGGTATTGGGAAGCTTTTCACAAATCCCGATGATCACCCATACACCCGCCCGCTTCGCAGCGGCACACAACCGATCGGTGTCCGGGCCGCCCACTACCACTGCATTCCGGAATAGTTCAGCGGCCATTTCAAGCCCGCGCGCGCTGGTAGCCGCGTGGAAGTGAAACCAGATGGGGTGGGCTGGGATGTAGCCTTCTGGAAATACTACGATCTGGGCCCCCATGGCGCCGGCCTGTTCTATCAGTTCTACCGCTTTGCGAACGCTTCCGTCCCGGTCCAGGAAGCTGCCTGTCGATTGGACCACTGCCGCCTTGATACGTCCTAAAGTATCCCCCATGATGATCTCCTGATATTTTTCAAAGAATATTAGTATCGCTATACCTACAAATTCTGATGAAGGTTGAGATCAGCTGTAACGTTTGTCTGCGCCATCAGCGCTAAACCAGTCGAAGGGTTCATCAGCGGTGTTGACGATAACGCTTTGCGTCTTAGTGTAGGCTTCGTAGGTAACAATTCCGTTTTCCTTACCAACGCCACTGTCTTTAAATCCTCCCCACGGCGAGCTTGGGTCTATACGATGGTGATCGTTGACCCAAACAATACCCATATCTAGCTTACTAGCGACCCGGTGTGCGCGGGCCACATCACGGGTCCAAACACTACCAGCGAGACCAAATTGAGTTGCGTTGGCTTTAGCGATAGCATCGGCTTCGTCCGTGAACGGCATCACACAAACCACGGGCCCAAAAATTTCTTCCTGCTCTACTCGCATGCCGCCGCGTATGTTGGTGAACACTGTTGGTTGGTGGTAATAGCCGCCAGAAAATTCTCCATTCGTCAGACGCTCTCCGCCCGCAGCCACTGTTGCTCCTTCTTCCTTTCCTATCGCCACATACTTCAGCACGATATCCAACTGTTTCTGCGAAACCATAGGTCCCATCTGCGTAGATTCCTCCAACGGATTACCAATCTTCAACGAGTTGACGCGCTCTACGAGCGCAGCTACGACCTCCTCATATAAACTTTCCTGTACTAGCAAACGCGCGCCTTGAACACAGGTCTGACCGCTGGCGATGAAAGAAGCGAATAGAGAGCCTTTCACGGCATTATCGGCACCGATGTCTTCAAATACCACTACGGAGGCCTTGCCGCCCAATTCACCGGAAAATGGAATAAGATTTTTCCCAGCCGTAGCGCCTATGACACGGCCGGTTTCTGTACCGCCGGTGACGTCTATCTTACTGATCCCAGGGTGTTCGGTCAGTGCTTTGCCAGCGGTAGGACCATATCCGGTGACTATATTAAGCACACCTTTCGGCAGCCCCGCCTCTTCCCACAGTTTCACCATCATAAGCGGAGTTACCGGAGCTACCTCGCTGGGTTTTATAACCACAGCATTGCCGGCGGCTAAGGCTGGCGCTAGCTTCTTAGTCAGGATCAGCATGGGGTGATTCCAAGGCGTGATCAGGCCGACAACGCCTAGCGGACGACGCTTTGTGTAGTTTATGTATGGACCATCAAACGGGTGCAGTCCTCCCTCATGAGTGCGTGCAACTGCAGCATAGTATTCATACCACTCGGGTAGTCGTGCGAGCTGGGCCCGCATTTCCCGGATGGCACGGCCAGTCTGTAATGTCTCTTGATAGATAAATTCAGGCAGAGCTTCGCGCAATAACCTCGCGAATCGTTCTAACACAGCTGCCCGCTCACGAGCTGGCTTGGCGCCCCAAACTGTTTGTCCTTCAGCTGCCGCAGCTACAGCAGCTTCGATGTCGATTTTGTCACCGGCCGGCAAGCTGGTGATGACCGAGCGATCAGCCGGGTTTTCGACATCTAGGCGCTCGCCCGAACAGGCTTCCTTCCACTGTCCGTTGATATACATCTGTGTTGGCGTGTTCATAGTAGAGACTCCTTTATCGCTTCAGAGTGGCTGCGACCGCTCCTGCATAATGGCTTTGATCGCTTGGTTACCGGACATGACCCATCCGAAAGCGTGGCGCACGCAATCCAAGGCAGCTTCGTGAACTGCGTCTCCATCCATTGTGTCAACACACTCTTCGATGACAATAGGAGCGAAATCTCTGCAACAGGCAGCGGTAGTCGTCGCGAGAACGCAGGAGTTTGTGTTGACACCAGTGATGAGCAGGGTGTTGATTCCGTTGTTCTTCAGCGTGAACTCTAAGTCGCTGCCAATGAAGCAGTCATACCGCCGTTTTGTATTAATTATCCAGTCGTCCTCGTGTAGCAGTTCCGGCATAACTTCTGTACCAGGCAAGCCCCAAAGATTATGCTTCAGCACATTCTTGCGTGTGGCCATGGGATCTTCTGCCTTGGTGCGCCAGACTGGGTTGGTGCTGATTTCCTCGACTGACCTATACAGAGTCAGCAGATGAATCACTGGAATCCCGGCTGATCGACACTGTTCGAAAAAGCGCCGGTTGCTGGCCACTACTGCCTTGGCCTGGTCTGCCGGCAGCGGCATGGTGGCCACCTCAGGATCGAGATGCCCCCGATGAAGATCAATTGCAATAACGGCAGTTTTTAGTTTGTCCACACCAAAATTCATGTCAAATTCCTCTTAGGTTGTAATTCACTTATGCCCGGTGCCACGTCAGCCATATACAGCTCGTGGCAGCCAGGTTGTAAGCTCAGGAATGTATGTGATGAGTAGTAGCGTAATGATGCCAATGGCAATGAAAGGCAATACGCTCTTGACCACCGTAAAATAAGGTAGGCGAAAGGTTGATATCCCGATAAAGATGTTCAAACCGAACGGTGGTGTAATCATGCCGATGGCTAAGTTGAACACTAACATGGCACCCAAATGGACCGGGTCAAGCCCGACCGCAATCGCGGCTGGCTGTATCAGCGGCGCCATTACGATAATGGCCGAATTGGGATCAATGAACATGCCGGCAAATAAAAACAGGACGTTGATAGTAGCCAATACGCCCCCTAGGGGCACAACTTCCAATAACTGGGTAATCTGATCCGGAACGCGCTCAAGCGTCAGGTACCAAGTCATCAGGCCGCCAACAGAGATGAGGATCAGCAAGGTGGCAATCATTATGGCCGATGGCTGACTAATTTTTAGTAAGTCCCATGGTTTGATCTTTCGATACACAACCACCTCAACAAATGCTGCGTAAACGCAGGCGGCGGCTGCTGCTTCTGTTGGGGTAAATACACCGCTGTATATGCCGCCAAAAATGATGACCGGCAGCCCCACTGCCCAGACTGAACGCCAGAGTCGTGCCACCTGTTCACGGAAGGGCAGTCGCGGCAGTGGCTCGATATTATGGCGCCAAGCGTGAATCCAGCACCAAGCAGAAATTATTACAATAAAGATCACACCAGAGCTTAGACCGGCAAGAAAAACACGCGCCACTGAGGTAGAGTTCTGAATGCTATACAGAATCATAGCTACCCCGGGCGGAATCATCATAGCCAAGGTCGAGGCCGCGAGAATAAGACCTACGCTGAAGCCAGCGCCATAGCCTGCGCGAACTAGTGAGGGATAGACAATCGGCCCGATACTGACTACTGCAGCAGCACCAATGCCGGAGATAGCGCCAAACATGGCACAGGCAAGCACGGTGGCAATCGCAAGTCCACCACGATAATGTCCGACTAAACCCTCCATCAAGTCCACCAGCCGTCGCCCAATCTGGCCGCGGCCAATTATGTCGGCGGCAAAGATGAACAGTGGCACCGCCAACAGAGCGAAAATGTTGACGCCCTGAACCAATTGCTGCGCCAAAACCTGATTGGGCATGGGAGGGCCAAAGAACTCGAATGTGACGAGGGTAGATGCCAGAATCGCCAGAAATATTGGAAAGGCGAGTACTAGCAGCGCAATCGCGCTTATAACAAGGAAAGCAGCGGGCATGAGTTACCTATTTTTTAGACCGTATTTTGATTCGGCGGGACATCAGCGTCCTTATCAGGCGAGGCCATGCCGAAATCTTCGGAACGCGGGAAAGGCTGGTTAGTCAACGCAAGTAAAACCTGCATGGCATACGCGACAGCCATCAATCCGGTTCCAATCGGAATGGAAAAGTAAAGCCATCCGCGACGAATCGGCAGGCTACTCATCATCTGGTCGGTGCTCATAATGAAGATTGCCAGATCCCAACCGATGCGGGCCACCCAAACCATGGTCACCGCACCGACCAAGCCCACGGCAATAATAAGAATCCGCAAACCTAGCGGGGGCATCACTTGAGGAAGGATGTCAACCGTAACATGACCCTGAATACGTACCAGCAAGTAGCTTCCCAGGAATGTCAGCCAGACCATAAGTAAACGGGCCAGTTCTTCCCCGCCTATGAAGGCGATACCGGCAAAATAGCGAGCCATGCTATTCACAAAAAGAACGCCGGTGATAATCAGCAGGCAGATGCCTGCTGACCATCCAATGACCCGGTCTAACACACTTAGTAGAGTGTTGATCCAGCGGATAATGAACATGGCTAGAGACCTATCTCGCCTTCGATCCCCTCAAGGATCGCTGCGCCCTCGGTACCAGTCATTTCGAGGAAACGTTCACGGACTGGCGGCAGAGTAGTATCGCGCAGAGCCTGTATCTGCTTGTCATCCAGTTCTACCACTTTAGTTCCCTGATCGATCATGGCCTGTAAGCCCCGCTCCTCTAGAGCCAGCGTTTCGTCCACGACTATTTGACGACCTTCTTCAATAGCAGTGTCGAGCTCCATTTGGCAGGCATTGCTCAAATTATCGTACCAAGCTTTAGAGACCATAAATATCTGGTCCAAGTTGCCGTGATTAGTCATAATCAGATAATCCTGAACTTCATAAAACCCCATGACAAAACTAGTAGATATGGGATTTTCCTGCGCTGAGATAGCGCCGGACTGCAGCGCACTGTAGGTCTCTGGGAACGGCATGTTTACCGGTGTCATGCCAAGGGCTTTTTGTTGAGTGATTAGAATATCCGAGGGCATCACACGGGCACGTATGCCATCATAATCAGACGGTTCTACCAATTCACTGTTGGCGGTCCATTGCTTGTAACCAGTGTGCCAAACAGCCTTGGAGTAAATTCCCTGTCTCTCGGTAGTATTCAACAACGCCTCCATAGCGTCACTTTTGTGTACCTCGAGCAACTTGCTCAGATCAGTCGGCCAGAAGAACGGGAAGTCAAATAGTCCCATCATAGGCTGGAAGCCAACCAGAAACGAAGCCGGCAGCACTACAGCTTCAATAGCACCAATCTGCATGCCCTCGATAAGATCGGTGGTTCCACCCAACTGAGCATTTGGGTACACATTGGCCTGCATCTGGCAGGTTTCTGAACTTGACATGTAATCGGCCACATGACGCGCTGCAACGTCACGCGGGTCGCCTTCGGGAACAACATGGGCAATTTTCAAAACAGCTTGAGCCGACACGGAATAGGCAATCCCCGCCATTGCGACAGCGAGACCTGCTTTCTTCATTCTTGAGGTTGCGGTAAATTTTTTGTTTTTCATTACGTTTCCCCCTCGGGATTTGGATTGTTGCAAGTTGCCACTGGAGTTGGCAGCCGAAACGTTTACCTTACTGCCAGGTTCTCACCAGGCTTCTTTGATCAATGCCGAAAACGTCCGCAAGCCAGTCGTTCACGCGCTCTTGACCTAAGGTCGGATTGTCATGTTGACAATGCTCGGCACCGGTTTCTTCTTCGTTAACGAGATCGAGTGTTACATCTACCCCATGGGACTTTGCGTATTCATAGACCTTGCTGGCCTGTTCCACACCTAACACGTCGTAGCCTCCATGCACGATGAGGTAAGGACACTGGATATTGTCGATCACTCCGTCCAGGTCAAATTTTTTGCCCTTTTCAATAGCTTCAGCCATGCTGCCGCAGCCGAAGACCCAACGGATATGGCCAGCCAGACCGTGGGAGTCGTCTGCCTTGCCCCAAAGATCGTTGACTCGCCAAATTGCGCCATGAGAAACAGCTGCAGCCAAGCGGTGCTCAAATGAGGCTGCGCGAGCGGCATGGTAGCCCCCAAGACTGGAGCCGCTCATAGCAATACGAGAGGGATCAATATCTGAGCGCGTTTCAAGGTAATCGATGCAATAACCAACAGGGACTTCGAAGTCATGTCGTGTAGTGATCTTTTGACGACGGATAGTTCCGCCCTGGCCTGGGCCGTCGGTCATAAGCACTGATATACCTCGCCTGATGGCCCCTTGGGCAACCATAAACCACATCTCGTCCTTAAAAGAGTCCAATCCGCCGAAACAGATCAGTACTGGTTGTTTTGCCTCATTATTGAAGGGCGAGCGCAGGAAATACGCGTCAAGATGCGCCCCGTTTTCATAAGGTACTTTGACAACTTCTATTGCCGGATTGAGGTAACCGCCCCATTTCTGTGTGCAAATTTCTAATTGATCGAAAACTTCCAGTCTGCGCGGGTCATCCCCATCAAGCCAGAATTCGGCTTCTCGATAGTAATCTACTGCTCGTAGCCAACTATTCTGGGCGGTTACTATGTGTCCCTTTTTCTCGGCTGCATCGCCTTTTTTATGGTTGCGACGGGCAACGTTTAACCATTCGTCATGCCAGGACTCTCGATCACTCGGATCAATTTTGGAAGCAACTTGGAAACACTCGCTGATGGCCCCGCCGCCGACCTGAGTTTCGCCCAAGGCGCGGCGGAATTGGTAAGACATCCAAGGGTACTCCGGCCAATGATGCCACCCATATGGCTTGTAGTGCCCTTCTTTGCGATCAGCTACTTCATCAATCAGTTTATTTTCCATGGCGATTCTCTCTCTATCATTAGCGAGTTATTGTTCCTGTCCGACGTACCAGTCGCAGATATCCTCCCCGGTCATGAGTGCTACTTCGTCATGCTGTCGAATATAAGCGTATAGATCACGTAGCGCCTGAATGCGATGGGGAACACCGGTAAGAAAGGGGTGAATACTTATGGCCATGACACGGGCAGAATCTGCGCTTTCCTCGTAAAGCTGATCAAACTGTCTTTTGCCTCGATGATAGATTTCATCTGAGGGTTGATGTTGGACAGCACTTATTACCACATCGTTGATTTCAACTGAGTAGGGAACGGAAATCATGTCTCCATGCTTAGTCTTCAGTCGCATGGGCTGGTCGTCCAGCACCCAGTCAGCCACGTATTCGATGCCTGCCTCGCGCAACCAGTCGAGCGTGTCGTTTGTTTCTGTTAATCCTGGGCTTTCCCAACCGCGAGGGGCTTTGCCGGTAATGTCTCGTATGGCATTGATAGTGTCTAAAATCGCTTTCCGCTGGTCCTCCACCTTGTGCATCGGGCCCTGCTGGTAGCCGTGCCCCATGAACTCCCATCCACCTTGATGAGCTGCCTCGACTAAACGCGGATAATGACGACAGACCGAGCCGTTGACAGCAAAAGTCGGAATTACAGCAAATTCCTCTAACACTTTTAAAAAACGCCAAAACCCAACGCGCATACCATATTCGTGCCAAGACCAGTTGGGGATGTCGGGTAGCAAAGGCTGACCCATTGGCGGCGGCAATACAGAGCGAGGCATCGCACCCCCATCGTGCCAGTACTCTGCATTAACAATCGTCCAGACCGCAAGGCGCTTGCCGTCTGGGAGTCTAAGTGCCGGCCGATCCGGTATGGCACTGTATGGTGCACGTTGCGATGGTGTCATTGCCATAAGTAAACCTCTCTTTGTAGCACCCTGATAGGGAAACTCTTGATCAAAGCAGCTCTCATTCAAGGTGTTCAACCTTTTTTCAATCCTTTCAATATAGTTCAATAGAAAGGTTTTATATTCAACTTGTTTGAATGTAATTGAGGTTATTTTGAAAAACAAGCATAATCTAAGAAATTCATATAATCTCAGAGTCGGAAACTAAGTAGGGGAGCTAGAAAAAAGACCATGATCACCGAATCGAAACCTGACGCCATGCGCGGCAAACTGAGACCTGAAGAGTCCCGCATTGGCCTCAGAGTCCGTCATGCCCGTCTGACCCGCAGTTATAAATTACAGACGCTGGCTGACAAAGTGGGCTGTTCAGTCAGCTTGCTGTCTAAAATAGAGAACCGGAGAGCGAATCCATCGCTGACAATGCTTCATCGGATATGCGAGGCGCTTGACACCAATCTCTCAGAAATGTTTTTCGAAACTAGTGCGGGTGACTCCATCATGACCCGAGAAGACCAGCGGCCGATGATCTCAACCGACCAGTTAAACCGAGGGCACGGCATCCAGTTGCAGCGTCTTGTGCCGAACGGACCCGGATTTTTGTTACAAGGCAATGTGCATGTCATTCAACCGGGGGGCTATAGCACCGTTGGTTTGATGCATGACGGTGAAGAATTAGGCTATGTACTTGAGGGGACCATACAGCTAACCGTGGACGGTGAAGATTATACGGGTAATGCTGGTGACTCATTCTTTTATCGATCTGAGCGCCCGCACAGCTATAAAAACGTTGGCAAATATGTGGCACGCATCATCTGGGTGAACACACCACCCACGTTCTAATAGGAGAGCGCGTAATGAACATTGATTTGCACAGTCATGTAATTCCTCCTCGCGTGGTGGAAGCCATTCGCAGTCGACCAGAAGACTATTCTGCTCGCCTGGTAACCGATGGAGATAATACTCGCGTGGTGCATGATCAAGGGTATGTGTATCCCTTATTCGACGAGTTCTGCCAACCTGAGGCTAAACTTGAGTCGATGGATCGCAAAGGCATCGACGTATCAGTCATTTCTCCAGCCCCACCCATGTTTTATTATTGGGCAGATACAGAGTTGGCATTAGGCATGGCTAGACTGGTCAACGACGGATTGGCCGACATGGTGGCACATAACCCGGCCAGATTGCGTGGTATGGCTACGGTGCCAATGCAGCACCCGGACGCGGCAGTCGAAGAGCTGGAGCGCGTGGTAAAGGAATATGGTTTTCGGGCGATTGAGGTGGGCACCTCGATAGAAGGGGAACAGCTAGCTGAAAGGCGCTTCCGTCCAGTGTTGAAGAGGGCCGCAGAGCTCGGGGTATTCGTGTTTGCACACCCTTATTATGTTGGAAACAAGCCAGGGTTGGAGTCCTACTATCTGACTAACCTGCTGGGGAACCCGATGGATACAGCAGTGTGTGTATCAAACCTTATTTACAGCGGGGTGATGGATGAATTTCCAGAACTACGAGTATTATTAGCGCATGGCGGCGGCTTCTTGCCGTACCAGATCGGGAGACTGGTACATGGACAGAAGGTACGTACGGAGACGCGGGAATTCACCACATCAAATGCGAAAGAGTTACTCCAGCGTTTCTACTTCGACAGCTTGGTGTTTGAGCCGCAGGCACTACGTTACCTGATTGACTTGGTTGGATCGGACCATGTAGCCATCGGCACCGACTCGCCTTTTGACATGGCGGATCAGCGGCCATTAGATACGCTGAGCCAGGTACCGAATCTGACTGACCATGAGCATCATGATATTTGTTGCGGCACAGCCCTTCACCTACTCGGCGAAGGTCGAGGTAAATTAACCTGATAACGCCTGTGCATAGCTACCGGCTCACAGAGAGCTCGCTGCTCGACGCGGTCATACGCACAGAAGAGCGCGGGGGCCTGACAATCGACGATGACAGCGCGGCGCTGGATGTGACCGCCTTCGATCGCGTGATTCGCGACCGCTTACGATCCCCGTTCGCCGCCGTTTTTGTGGCGCCAATCAGCCATCGCATGGCGGAAAGCCGCCGGAAAAAGATCAATAAGCAACTTACCGTCTGCACCGAAGCCATCGAGCTTGCTTTGCTGGCGGTCTGAACCTGGAGTCCACAATGACAAAATCTATCGTAAGCATACTGTCCCTCGGCGGCACGATCGCCATGACCAAAAGCGAACAAGGCGGGGTGGTGCCAACCCTGACAGGGGAAAAACTGGTGGCTGCGATACCGGGCTTGGACACGCTTGCGCAGATCGACGCGCAATCGTTTCGTCAAATACCCGGCGCCCATCTGAGCTTCGACGACCTCGAAGCCCTCGCAGACAAAATTCACGAACTCTGCGCGCAGGGCCGGAGCGGTATCATCATCACACAGGGCACCGATACGATAGAGGAAACGGCGTTCGCATTGGACTGCTTGCTCGACTTGGATACCCCTGTGATCGTCACCGGTGCCATGCGCAATCCTACCGTTGCGGGCGCGGACGGACCCGCCAATATGCTGGCGGCAGTTCAGGTTGCGATCAGCAACGAAGCGCGCGGCAAGGGCTGCATGGTGGTGCTGAACGACGAGATCCACGCGGCGCGCTTCGTTCGCAAGACCCACACCAGCAGTCCGAGCGCCTTCAGCTCGCCGATAAGCGGTCGGATCGGCTGGGTCAGCGAAGGGCACGCACTTTTCTGCTTTGAACTGAAAAAACTGCCGATTGTGCCCGCTTACGGGGAAAAAAAGAATGCTCGCATTGCCTTGGCTACGGTTGCACTGGGTGACGATGGCGAACAAATCAAAGCGCTGGCAGCGGCCGGATTTGATGGCATGATCGTGGAAGCAACCGGTGGCGGGCATGTGCCTCCGGCCGTGGCGGATGCGCTTGAATCAGCCGCAAAGCACATGCCGGTAGTGCTGGCGTCGCGAACTGGTGCCGGCAATACGCTGGGGCTGACATACGGGTTTACAGGCGGTGAAATCGACCTCCAGCGCCGCGGCCTCATCCGCGCGGGCTGGCTGGACGGGCTCAAGGCCAAGGTGCTGCTCACCCTTTTGCTTCGTCACGGCATGAGCGAACACGAAACCGTTTCCCAGGCATTCGAGGCATGGGGGGGGGGGCAATAGAATCTGAGCCGCGCACGCGCACAATACTGGTCGACCAGGTCGGCAGCGGCCGTGATCTCGTGCTACTACATTCCCTGCTTACGGACTACAGCGCTTTCGATCGTATGCTCCCGGAGCTCGTCATGCACCACCGTGTGACCCTGGTGCGACTGCCCGGCTTCGGTAATTCCGATCCGGTTGCCGATAACATTGAAGAGTATGCCGACTGCTTGGCCGCACTGTTCGATGCGCTGTCGTTGCCCCGCGAGACAGACATCATGGGTAACGGGTTTGGCGGGTTTGTCGCGGTGGCTTTTGCGGTCCGCCACGGAGAGCGCTTTAGACGGTTGCTCGCCATCGATACCGGCGCAGGTTTTCCTGAGGGGGAAATAGCCGCATTCCGCGCGATGGACGAGACGGTAAGCAACAAAGGCATGGCCGGCGTTCTTGACCCAGCAGTTGCTCGGCTGTTCCCGGAAAATTACCGCGAGCGTCACCCGGGCTTGGTAAATGCCTGCAAGGCGGCGCTCCTGCGAGCCAACCCCGCTGCCTTCGTAAATGCTTGCCGGACGCTAATCAAGTTGGACCTGCGGGAACAGGTGAAGGAGGTAAAGAATCCGACGCTGGTCGTGTTCGGCTCCGAAGATGCCGCAACGCCACCACCTATGAACCGCGAACTCGCTGCGCTGATTCCCCGCGCGCAGCTGATCGAGTTGGTAGACTGCGGTCATGCCCCGCAAATCCAGCAACCGGACGTGCTTCTGCGCGCCATTCTACCCTTTCTCAATGCACCCACTGCCGCCTGACGGCGAAGTACAAGAGGAGACTCAGCATGGCGAATATCGAGGTGAACGGCCAAGACATTTACTACGTCGAGCAAGGCGAAGGTGTGCCCGTTATCCTGATTCACGGCCTCGCCGGTGATCACACCGCATGGAATCCACAGATGGAAGCGCTGGGCAAAGCCTATCGCATTGTGGCTCTGGATAATCGTGGAGCTGGCAAGAGCACCCAGCGTGACGAGCCGGTTTCGACTGAAGATATGGCGCATGATGTTCTGGCACTGATGGATCACCTGCACATCGACCAGGCGCAAATTGTCGGCCGTTCAATGGGCGGCGCCATTGCCCAGCATATGGTGTTGCTTGCACCTGATCGGGTGAAGAGTCTCGCCCTTTGTGCATCCTTTGCCAAGCTTGATCCACTGGGTAGTCGGGTGTTGAACAATATGCGAGAAGTGCTGGAGTGGACGGGCAGCTGGGAAGCCCACGCTCGGCACTCGGTACAGAACTTCGTCGGGCCTAATTACTTCAACAGTTACCCCGAGCGCATAAGTGCCGTGGAGACCCTGATCGGCAGTGATACTCGGTTACAAGCCTGCTACGTGCAGCAAAACCATGCATGCCATAAGCACGATACCCTGGCCCGGCTGCCCGAGATCGATTGCCCGACGCTGATTATGGTCGGGGCCTGCGATCCCATTTGTTCACTCACCACATCGCAATGGCTCGCCGACGGCATACCCAATTCTCGTTTGGAGGTGTTCGACGACTGCAGTCATTTTTTCCTAGGGAAACACTGATTTATTCCCCTCACGTTGTCGGTTTGGTAAAATGGTCGCTCCTCCGCAGGATTAGCCAGAGACTGTCATGAAGCAAACAAG
>Ga0314774_1001561_pt1 | contig 14384 bp, 15 predicted proteins | sample MetaGCBIA2018_FD_204515 | JGI IMG/M metagenome (GOLD analysis project Ga0314774, IMG submission 204515) | Cryopeg brine microbial communities from Beaufort Sea near Barrow, Alaska, United States - CBIA 2018 | ecosystem: Environmental > Aquatic > Marine > Coastal | place: USA: Alaska | collected... | reverse complement strand
ATCCAAATGAAAAATCGTTTAATAATTGATCCATGTTTTTTAAATTTTGTTTTGTTTAATTTTAATAAAAAGCCGGAACCAACCGTTACGGCTTTTTATTTTTAATTTAGGATGCAAATAACGCTGCGAATGCGATACCCTCAATAAGGGCAGCTGCAATAAGCATAGCTGTTTGAATTTTTCCAAATGCTTCTGGCTGACGTGCAATAGCATCCATTGCAGAACCACCGATTCTACCAATACCAATACCTGCTCCTATAACAATTAAACCTGCTCCTACTATTCCTGGAATTTCCATATATATATATTAATTAATTAAACATTCAATTTTTAGTGTTCTTCTGCAACTGCAAAGCCAAAATACAAGGCCGATAATATTGTAAAAATATACGCCTGCAATATGGCTACTAATAATTCTAATATTGAAATAACAAAGGCTAAAACAAAACTAAAACTGCTCCCTACAATGTTATTAAAAATAAACATTAAACCCAATAAGCTATAAACTACGATATGCCCGGCAGACATGTTAGCGAACAAACGAATCATTAATGCAAAAGGCTTAATAAAAACACCCAATAACTCAATTGGAGCCAATATTATTTTCATTGGAACCGGAACGCCAGGCATCCAAAAAACATGTTTCCAATAATTTTTATTTCCTGAAAACTGGGTGATTATGAAAGTTATCAATGCCAATGCAAAAGTAACCGCTATGTTTCCAGTAATGTTAACGCCTAAGGGGGTAATACCCAATAAATTTGAAAACCATATAAAAAAGAAGATGGTCAACAAATAATTCATATATTTTTTATAATGCTTTTCGCCAATATTTGGTATTGCAATTTCATCCCTGATATAAAGGACGATTGGCTCAAAGAAACGACCAATACCTTTTGGTATGGATCCGTTTTTAACATATGATTTTGCCAAACTGGTAAAGAGTAAAAATAACAATAGCGATACTGCTAAGATACTTACAACACCTTTTGTAATTGATAAATCAAGAGGTTTTTCATTAGTTGGAAAGTGGTTAATATCATACTCCAAATGTCCGTTGCTATCTGTTTTGTATATTTTGCTATGGTACAGTTTGTAATAATTACCTCCTTTTTGCACCAAACTTTCGCCATGATTAAATTCAGACGACATAAAAACATGCAATCCATTATCTATTAAAATAACGGGTAAAGAAAATCCATATTTTTCACCTGTTTTTGAATCGGAAAAAAAAACAAACTCATAAGAATCTTTTATATGATGTCTAATTTCATTTTTTATTTCGGATTTTAAATCAGTTTCATGGTTGGAATTTTCCGTCTGAACCTCTGCAGAAGGTTCATGTTGAGCACTTACTGAAAATGTTATTACTAAAAATAGTAATGTAATGGTTTTAATAAGGTTAGTTCTATACATATCACTAAATTACTCGTGGTGATTTAAAATATTTGCAAATGTACATTTTTATATTAGATATCAAAAACAAAATTTTCGCCTTTTTAAGCGGTTTTTTAATCTCAAATATATACTGTTAATCTTCGCTGTTTAACAATTTTATTAAATAATAAGTTTCCACTATTAAACAACTAAAATAAGGCACTAAAAATGACGTTGTTTCAACAATCGTGATTTTACCGTCCAATTTAAAAATTGGATAGAAAAAAACAAAAAACACAACAAACTTTAAAAAACTCCCAATCATAAAAACAAATCCGAGAAGATGGCTGTATTTTTTTTTCAGCTTAATCAATAATATAAAAATTGCCGCCGCTAAAAAATAATTTACAAAATAAGACGGTATCATTAAATTTCCGAAAATATAAATCTTTAAAAAAGATAAAAGAGCAATATGAATACCGAAAATAAGACTTAATGCCACCGCTAATTTCAAACAAAAATCAACTATTTGTTTATTCATCTTTTTCATTAATTTTTTTTAATTGGGTCACAACACTGTATAAAGCAATTAATAGGGCAACTAGAGTAAGAATTATTGTAAATGTTTTGGTTGAATTCTGATAATGAGCATCCAATTTTTTTCCAAAATAAGCACCTAAAAATATGGTAATTCCCATTTGAAACGTTATACCGGTTAATTGGAGGTATTTATTAAGCTGTTTTTTCTTGTTTGGTTTTTCCATTTTTTAGCTCCCTTACGGATTCTTTCATTATACAGGTTGCGTTAAATTCGGCTCCGGGTTCAACTAATAATTTACTGATGATCACTTCCCCTGAAATTTTTGCAGTAGCTTTTAGGGTCAGTAAATTATTTACCAATAGTTCTCCTGAAAATTTTCCTTCAATATCCGCATTTTCGCACACAATTTTTCCCATAACGTTACCCAAGGCTCCTATAACTACGCGCCCGGCGGTTTTTACAGTTCCTTCAACGCTTCCGTCAATTCTGAAATCACCTTCAGATTTAACATCACCAATTATTGAGGTGTTTTTTCCAATAACATTTCGTTCAGATGATAGTGGGGTAATTCCTTTTTTTTCTAAAAACATCTTCTTTTATTTTTGAGGGTTTATTATAGTTTTAATTTTATAGTTTCAATAACTTCCAAAGCTTTTTTTGCTTCTTCGGTATTCGGATAATTTAATGCAACCAATTCCAGCGCTTCTTTAAAGGCTACTAAACCTTTTGATTTTCCTATGGCGTAAGCTTTTAACAATTCCAGTTTAGCAACAATGGGTTCCCCAAAATATTTGCCTATTGCAAGGTTTGTTTTTTCAATGACGCTTTCAAATTTCTCGACTTCATATTCGTAATATATCTCAGCATACTCAATCTCGGCGGCATTTTTTTCGTCCTCCGCAAGCACTACATTAGGGTTTATAATGATCTTGGCATATTTTGAAGTCGGATAATTTTTAATAATATCGTTTTTTAAAGAAACTGCCTTTTCATTACCCTGACTTTCGTGAATTTTATACAAATGATATTTAGCAGGAATTAACAATGCTAAATCTGGATTAAACGCTATTAATTTTTCAAATTTGTCTTTGGCCAAATCCAATTCCTTAAATTGTTCTTTATAGATAATCCCCAATTTAAAATAAGCGGTATTGCGGTCACTTGCAATACTGTCTACTTTTACTTTTTCTGAAGGGATTTTATCAAGATAGTATGGCAACTCAAATTTCTCAGAATTGTCAATTTCTGCACTGATTTGTTCAATATTTTGCTCATTGCCTAAATTCGCTTGTGATTTGTCTCTCAAACGCCAATTGTCTTCCAAAGGACGGTCTCCCCAAATTTTTCTAAATTCATGTTCGCCAAAACCAACAGCCTGAATATTATAAAAATACCATTTTCCTGAACTCGCGCCAGTTTCTGCTTTGGTGATATTTGGATTGAACAAACCAGTTTTAACTTGTGTTTTTATTGCTTTTTTTTCTTCGTTGGCTTTTAACTTTTCAATATGGGCATTAAAAAAAGCAATACGATCCTCTTCGCTCATGGCAACAATATTTAAAATACTATCGTTGATTTTTGAGCTGTTTTCATATAAAATAATTTCATTTAAATTATTTCGGTTTCGCACCAAACGACGCACGCGTTTTGTGTTTTCACTCTTTGTGATGTTCAAAATACTGTCGTAATATGCGCCCGCAACTATAAATTCGGCTTTATCAAAATGCAAATTACCGAGGGCTTCGTAGGAAAGTTCTTTTTGAAGGTTTCTTTTGGAGTTCGATTGCAGTGATTTTTTAAAATACTCAATTGCAATGTCTTTATTGTTTTTTTGCTCAATAATTCCAATTCTGTAATACAATTCATCTAAAAAAGGTCTGTTATCTCTATCTTTTACCAACTTTTTAAGAACCGCTAATGTTGATGCTGCATCCGATTTATTGGTTGCGTTTTTGGCTTTCTCCAACTGCGCATGAATTTTGTATTTATAGGGTGCTTTTTTAAAATCGATTACATTTTGAAAAGCAATATTTGAAGAATCCTTTAAGCCTTTTTCACTGTAAAGTTGCCCGAGAATAAATAAATTTCTGGCTGTTTGCTCTTTATTATTACCTGAAGACACTGCTTTATTTAAATGATTTATTACAAGTTGCAAACTGTCCAAATTCAAATAAGCCATCGCAATTACGGTATGTGCTTCTTCTTTTATGTCACTATTTAGCGATTTGTTTTTTAATAAATTACTTAATCTTTTAATTGCCCGGTCTTCATTTTGAAGTCGAACCTGCGTTTTTGCCTGCCATATCTCAGTTTCGTTGATTAAATCTGCTTTTGGGTAATTAAATATCACATAATTAAATGCCTCCAGCGCAGGCACAAACCTTTTGGAATAATAACGTGATTTTCCCAATAATAAATAAGCGTCGTCAATTTGCTTGTTCCGTTCTTGACGGGCGATCAACATAGAATGTTTTTGAATTGCTTTTACTGCTTTTTCTTCAGCTTTTTCAAATTCTTGGGGAGAACTGTCCGGGTCAGCAGACATTCCAGGCATCGCCAACTCGTCAACTTTTAAAGGCTCAATGGGCAGGCGTTCCCAGTAATTATCATCATAATTGGCGTTTAATTGCTCCAAACCAATACGTAAAGCCTCATCCCCATTATAAAGGATGTTGTACTTTGTTGAAATCGAGTGATAACTTCTATTTAAAAACGCATCTTTTTTAGTTGAGCAATTAACCACAAAAAGCGCTATTAAAAAGCCTGCAATTATTTTAAAACTATTTTTCAAAAGAAATGATTTTTACTAACCCATTAACTTATTAACCTATGTAATTATTGCAATAAGGATTGTAAAAATACAAAAATATAGGCATTTATTTAAGTTACGCCGAAAAATACGTCTCGAGCTCTTGCAATGTTTCTGCTGATGTTTTTTGGTCTCTAACTATTTCGCCTTTTTCAAGCACCACGATTCTGTCGCAAACTTCGGTAACGTGACCCAAATCGTGACTAGAAATTAGAATAGTCGCATTGCTTGTAACGGTTAAGTCCTTCAATAATTTCTTTAATCGAATTTGTGTTGTGGGATCCAGATTTGCAAAAGGCTCATCTAAAACAATGACTTCTGGTTTTCCAATTAAAGCGGAAACAATACCCACTTTTTTCTGATTCCCTTTTGACAAATCTCTTAAATATTTTTTCCTGCTCAGAATTTCGTCATTAAAAATTTCTTCAAACTGACCTAAAAAAATATCAATGTCCGCTTTGTTCATTCCTCTAAGTTCGCCAATAAAATAGAAATACTCTTCGGGCGTTAAATAACCTATTAAAAAACTTTCATCCATAAAAGCCGAAGTAAAAGGTTTCCAATCTTCACTTTTATTCACCTGAATTTCATTGTTTATGACATTTCCACTTGTTGGATTGATAAGATCCAAAATCAAATTGAAGAAAGTTGTTTTTCCTGCGCCGTTATTGCCTACCAAGCCAAAAGCCTGACCTTTCGGAATTTCTAATGATGGTATGTTTAAAACGGCCACTCCACCGTATTTTTTTGAAAGCTCTGCTACTTTTATCATTGTTGAATTGTTTTTTTGTTGAATTGTTAACTTTTTAAGCTGAATACTGAAACTGCAACTAAATTAATTGTCCTGATCAAAAGCGTTAATCATTACGTATTTTGAGCGTAAATATTTGGCAACGATAAATCTCATAAGTTTTTGATGAAATACAATTCCTGTTGCACCCAAAATAATTAAAGTGGCCACACCGGCTTCAAAACCAATTAACTTATAAGGTGCAAAAAAGATGGCAACCGGCACAAACAATAAAGGGAACCCCACCAACCACTGAACGGCTCCGGTTCCTTGATAATTAAATGCCGCGCGTTGGGTTAAATCGATTTTCTTTCTGTTAAAAGAACCCGCCAAAAGAATAATATAGGTGTTTACACCCACATTGTAAATCATCGCTGCAAAGTGCACCAATAAAATTTTCCACCCAAAATATACATAAGGAATGCTGAGAACAAACATAATTATGGAGCTCATAACCATCAATGAATATTTGGAATTTAAATATTCTTTGTATTTAATATTCTGGCTCATCAACAATTTATAGTAACCGCTATCCCAGGCCGGAATAAACTGTCCGAAGTTGATTATAAATATCCCGGTAACGAAAATTCCCACAAAAACATAAAGCCATTCTAAGTCATTATACATTGGATTTGGATAAAAGAATAAGCCATACATTAAACCGATTATCAAAATAAAAATAGAAGACCGCGGACGTTTATTACGCCACAATAATTTCAAATCCAGTTGTAAAAAAGGTGCGATCTTACCAAACCTGCGTGTCCACGTTAAATCGGAAGTTGTGGCGGTTTTGGTTTTTGCTTGTAAGGAGCCATCGACATATAGTTTTTTCTTTAAAAATATATAATTTATATAATAAACAATACCCAAAATTGCCAGCGGAATTAAAATTAATACCGGATTTTCATCAACCGCATTGATGCCGTTTGCCAATAAGGTTGAAAAAGAAACAATTTCAAAATAATTTAAGGCAAACAAGCCGGAAGCAAGAACTATAACTGGCAAAAAAGACAATTCAGTTTCAGCCGATCTTGATTCGATAATAATATTTAAAAAATTAATGATTAAGGTAAAAATAACCATTAAAACCATCCAAACGATGGCAGTTGTTGTGCCGTATTCTTCAAAAATCAACATGAGGCCAAATGGAATAACCGCAAACAGTGGTAAAAAATTGAAGAACGATACGGCGGATTTACCCAATACATAATGTAAAATTTTTCTTCTTTTTATGGGCAAAACCAAGAGTGGTTTTACATTCATTACCGGCAATTTTTGCAGAAAAAATCGCATAAGCAAATCTGCTAAAAACCAGTAGAATAAAAATCCGTTGAGGATTATTAATGGGTCAGATTCTGGAAATTTCTCGTCAAGAATAGGGAACAAACTTATGCCCAATGCTAAAAATGTCAACATAAAATAGAGCGCCAAAAATGCCATTAAAATATTTAAACCAATGCTTTTTTGCCAATAGGAAGAGCGAAAAAATTGCTTCCACTCAAAATTTATAAAATGTTTGATCATTTGGTTGCTAATGTTTCTTTATGGTTAATAAGTGTAGTTCAAAATTATTTTGTTCAGGTAAATGTAACGTTTTTAAAAAACTTTTTATCAAAAGTTTAATTACTTTTGTATTCAAAAAAAGTATATACAATGCCTAGGTTTAAAAAACTTACCGTTTCAGAAATAAAAAATGAAACAGAAAATGCCGTTTCAATTGTATTTGATATTCCTGTAGAATTAGAAAAAGAATTTAATTTTATTGCTGGACAATACATAACCATAAGAATTACAATTGACGGAAAAGAATTAAGAAGGTCTTATTCGATTTGTTCTTCCCCTGAAATCAATGAATTACGTGTTGCGGTAAAAGAAGTTGAAAATGGTATATTTTCTAATTATGCCACAAAAAAATTAAAAGTAGGGGACATTCTGGAAGTGGCTCCGCCAGAAGGAAAATTCATTTTACAAACCGCTACTTCAAATAAAAAAAATTACATGGCCTTTACTGCGGGCAGTGGTATTACCCCAGTAATGTCTATGGTTAAAGCTGTTTTATTTAAAGAAACTCAAAGCTCCTTTGTCTTGGCTTATGGAAATAAATCCGCTGAAGAAACTATGTTTAAAGCCGAAATTGATGATTTGCAAGCTCGTTTTCCTAAACGGTTTTTTGTCAAATATGTTTTCAGTAAAAAATTATTTGATAACGCAATATTAGGAAGAATTGACAAGTCTATTGTTAATTTAATTTTGAAAAATAAATTTAAAAATTTAACTTTTGACGGTTTCTATTTATGTGGTCCGGAAGAGATGATAAACACGGTAACAGATGCTTTAAAAGAAAACGAAATATCGCTTAGTAAAATTCATTTTGAACTTTTTACCCCCATTTACCCGTCAGGTGCAATTACAGTCAATAATTTAGAAGGGGTAGCTGAAATCACTGTTCTTTTAGACGATGAGGAAACAACTTTTGAAATGTCCAAAAAGAAATTAATATTAACTGCCGCATTAGATGAAGGATTAGATGCTCCCTATTCCTGTCAAGGAGGAATTTGCTCTAGCTGTTTGGCAAAAGTAACGGCAGGAGAAGTTGTTATGGATAAAAATTCAATTTTAAGTGACGATGAAATTAAAGATGGATTAATTTTAACCTGTCAGGCACATCCAACCACGCAAAAAATCACCATTGATTACGATAATGTTTAATAAATTATAGTAATTTCACATTTTGGTAAACTTAATTTATGACCTTTTATGAACTTAAAGAAGCGGTATTAATTGGATTTTTCCTGTCTTTTATGATTGGTCCCGTTTTTTTTACATTAATTCAAACCAGCATTGTCAAAGGCGCACGTGCCGCGTTCTCATTTGATTTAGGCGTGGTTTTGGGCGATATTGTTTTTATTTTAATGGCCTATTATGGCAGTAAAAGCTTTTTGGAAGAAATAAAAGACGATCCCCGTTTATTTTATTTTGGCGGGTCAATTTTGTTGATTTATGGCCTTATCACTTATTTGGATAAAAGTCAAAAAAGAACCATCCAGGACGAAACTTTGGTGCTTCCAGAAAAAACAAATTATAAAAAACTGTTTTTAAAAGGGTTTTTGCTCAATTTCATCAACGTTGGCGTGTTGGCTTTTTGGCTGGGATTGCTTTTAATTGTGGGCTCTAACCTGCAAATGAATCCCGCTAAAATATTTAACTACTTTGCCCTTATTATTGTTAGCTATTTAATTACCGATGTCGGAAAAATATTATTGGCAAAACAATTAGTGAAAAAATTAACGCCGGCAGTAACTTACAAAATAAAACGCGCTATGGGCATAATGCTCATGGTTTTTGGCCTTGTTTTAATCATAAAGGGATTCATTCCAAATGACAAACTGCATTTTAAAAGCGGTCTTGAAAAATCGGAGTTGCTTTTAAAAAAATAGTGGCAGCCTCATTCAAAATCTTCTTCCCATTTAAATAGTCATTTCTGATAATTATCATTAAATCAAGTTTTTACGTTTTGTACTTTTGAGAGTATTTGTTGCGCATAAGTTTCTGTATTGTTGAAATTTTAGGCCTAAAAAAACAAGAACAATTTCGTTAAAATTATTTTGACCATGTCTGTAACCAACTTCAACATAAAAGGCCTAACCCAAAAAGAAGTGCTGTTGGCAAGGGAAAAACATGGAAAGAACACCCTAAATTTCAAAAAAGAAAGCGGTTTTTTAAGTTCTGTGAAAAGCTTGCTAAAAGACCCAATGATTATTTTATTGTTGGTGGCATCTTCCATTTATTTTATCAGCGGCAAGTTTGGTGACGGTATTTTTTTAAGCGGTGCCATTGTGCTCATCGCAACAATATCATTGTATCAGGAATCCAGAAGCAGAAATGCTTTGGACAAATTGAAAGAATATGCCCAGCCTATTTGCAAAGTAATACGAGATGGCAAGGTTGAAGAAATAAAAAGCGAAGAAATTGTGGTTGGAGACAGTTTGATGGTTGAAGAAGGCTCCACCATTGCCGCCGACGGAATTATTGTTCATTCCAACGATTTTTCTGTGAATGAATCCATTTTAACCGGCGAATCTTTGTCCGTTTATAAAAATGCCAATTCCAAGACCCCTTCAATATTTGGAGGCTCCACCGTAACAAGCGGTTTGGCGATTGCAACAGTTACCGCCATAGGAAACGCCACACAACTGGGTAAAATTGGAAAAAGTTTAGAAACCATCACGGAAGAAAAAACACCCTTGGAAAAACAAATCAACAGTTTTGTTAAAAAAATGGTTGCCATTGGCGCCGTAATTTTTAGTATTGTTTGGGGAATAAATTTTTTTCAATCTTTCAACGCCATCGAAAGTTTACTTGTGGCATTAACACTTGCCATGAGTATTTTACCCGAAGAAATTCCTGTTGCTTTTACCACCTTCATGGCGCTGGGATCTTGGAGGCTCATGAAATTGGGAATTGTGGTAAAACAAATGAAAACCGTGGAAACATTGGGAAGCGCCACCGTAATCTGTATTGACAAAACAGGAACGATTACCGAAAACAGCATGAGTTTAACAAGACTTTTTGTTCCTTCATTACATAAAATTTCAACCCTTGAAAACACCTTAAGCACTGAAGAAAAAGAACTTATTAAACTGGCCATGTGGGCAAGCGAACCCATTCCTTTTGATGGCATGGAGTTGGAATTACATGAAGTGTATTCAAAACTGTTTTTAACCGATGAGAGACCAAATTACAAAATGATTCACGAGTATCCGTTGGAGGGAACACCGCCAATGATGACGCATATTTTTGAAAATGAATTTGGAAAAAGAATTGTTGCCGCAAAAGGAGCTCTGGAAGCCATTATGAACGTTTGCGAACTTTCGGCAGCTGAGAAACAGCAAACAGAAACTGCTTTTAAAACCTTGGCAACTGACGGCTATCGCTTATTGGGCGTTAGCGAAGCCATTTTTGAAGGCAGTAGTTTTCCAAAAACACAACAGGAATTTAAATTCAATTTTAAGGGTTTGGTCGCTTTTCACGATCCGCCAAAGAAAAATATTCAAACAGTTTTTGAAGATTTTTACGCAGCAGGAATTTCAGTTAAAATTATTACGGGAGACAATGCCGAAACCACTACTGCAATTGCCAAACAAGTCGGATTTAAAGGCTTCGAAAAAAGTGTTTCTGGAGATCAGCTTATGAAATTAACAGCTTTAGAATTGCAAAAAACAGTACTAAATACCAACGTGTTTACCCGAATGTTCCCTGAAGCAAAATTAAAAATTATCAATGCCCTAAAGACCGAAAACCAAATTGTGGCCATGACCGGCGATGGCGTAAATGACGGTCCGGCATTAAAAGCCGCACATATTGGCGTTGCTATGGGGAAAAGAGGAACCGAAATTGCGAAACAGGCCGCTTCCTTAATTTTACTCGAAGATGATTTGTCTAAAATGGTTGATGCCGTTGCGATGGGGAGAAAAATTTACGCGAATCTCAAAAAAGCCATTCAGTATATTATTTCCATTCATATTCCCATTATTTTAATCGTCTTTATTCCATTGGTCTTGGGTTGGACATTTCCAAATATTTTTTCACCCATTCACGTCATTTTTCTAGAACTTATTATGGGACCAACCTGTTCCATCATTTATGAAAATGAACCTATGGAAAAAAACGTGATGCTAAAACCTCCCCGACCTTTTACGCTTACTTTTTTTAATTGGAAAGAATTGGTCACAAGTATTATACAAGGTTTGGTAATTACCACCGGTGCATTATTAATGTATCAATATGCTGTAAATATGGGCTATAATGAAGCGCTCACCCGAACGATGGTTTTTACCGTTTTAATCGCCGCAAATATATTTTTAACCTTGGTGAACCGTTCCTTTTACTATTCCATTTTTACCGTAATGAAATACAAAAACAACCTGGTGTTGCTTATTATTAGCGTCACTGTCATTACCTCTGGACTTCTGGTTTATGTTGCGCCTTTGGCAAAATTCTTTCAGTTTGAAGCACTAAACACCACCCAATTAATGATAAGTATTGGCACCGGATTTTTGGCTGTTATTTGGTACGAAGCCGTAAAATGGGTGAAACGAAAAACAAAGCTCTTTTAAATTTCCGAAATTGAATTCCTGATGTGTCCGCCGCTTATGATTTTGTATATTTGGATAGCTGAATTGTTTAAAAATTGCTAAAACAAAAAATATACTACATTCAAAAAAGCCATATTTTTGTAAATGGTGTTTCATAAAACAAAAGGCATCTTTAAAAATTAAGAAAATGGAAAAAAACGGATGGATTCAAACAATTGTCATTGCCATTTCAATAGTGGCTGCAGGTTATTTTATTGGGAATACTTATAAAAACGGAAAAGCGTTTGAGCGTTCTGTACAGGTAAAAGGATTGTCGGAAAAACAAGTCAATGCTGATTTGGCTATTTGGCCAATTAGCATCACTATTGCGGGAAATGATTTAAATATATTAAAAAGTAAACTTGAAAAGCAAAATAAAGAAATCAAGAACTTTTTTTTGAATGAAGGTTTTACCGAAAAAGAATTGAACAGCGGCATTACCAATATTAACGATTCAAAAGCTGTTTTATATGGCGGCAATAATCAAAATAGGGAATTCAGGTACATCGCAAATTCAGATTTTACAGTAAGAACAAGCAATATTGAAAAACTTCAAAAAGCGCTTACAAATTCATTGGAACTCATTTCAAAAGGGATTTTAATCAGTTCAAAAAATACCTGGCAACCAATTCAATATAGTTTCTCCGGATTAAACAAACTTAAACCTGGGATGATTGAAGAAGCGACAAAAAATGCCAGAGAAGTGGCTGAAAAATTCGCCTTGGATTCCAATTCCAAAGTCAGTAAAATAAAAAGCGCAAATCAAGGGCAGTTTTCTATATCTGATTTGGATCCAAATACATCTTATATTAAAATTGTGAGGGTGGTTTCCACCATTGAATACCAACTAGAAGATTAAAATAATATTAAAAAAGCATGAAAATATTTTTTCAGAAGCTTGTAAAATGGATTTATAAAGCCATCATCGTTTTTTTTATCCTTTCTGCTTTTTCGGTAATTGTTTTTCGCTGGGTTCCTGTTCCGTTTACGCCTTTGATGCTAATTCGCAATGTTAAGCAATGGGGTAAAGGCGAAAAGGCGCCATTTGAGCATGATTGGGTTTCTATGGATAAAATTTCACAAAATTTGGCTAAAGCTGTAATTGTGAGTGAAGACCAAAAATTTATGGAACATTTTGGTTTTGATGTTGAAGCCATTGAAAAAGCTTACGAAAAAAATAAAAAAGGAAAACGGGTAAAAGGTGCAAGTACCATAACCCAGCAAACCGCAAAAAATGTATTTTTATGGCCACAACGAACTTATGTACGCAAAGGTTTTGAGGTTTATTTTACTTTTTTAATTGAAATTTTTTGGAGTAAAAAACACATTTTAGAAGTGTATTTAAACAGCATTGAAATGGGTAAAGGCATTTACGGTGCAGAAGCGGCGGCACAACATTGGTTTAGAAAACCGGCGGCGAAACTTTCCAAATACGAAGCGGCTTCCATTGCGGCGATTTTACCAAATCCAAGAAGATATAGAGCGAGCAGTTCTTCGGCTTATATTGAAAGAAGAAAAAACTGGATTTTACGACAAATGAATTATTATGGCCCGCTAACTTTTGATTAGCAATTCAAACCCATAAAAAAAGCTCACCAAATGGTGAGCTTTTTTGTTTGTTATAAGCAGAATGTTATTTATTTTCTGCATAAAGTTTTGAAACATAATCCCAGTTAATCACATCGTAAAAATGTTGAATATAATCTGGTCTTCTGTTTTGGTAATGCAAGTAATAAGCATGTTCCCAAACGTCCAGTCCTAAAATAGGAAAACCTCCGCAGCCAATTCCTGGCATTAAAGTATTGTCTTGGTTTCCTGTAGAGCAAACCTCAACTTTTCCTCCTTTGTGAACGCATAACCAAGCCCATCCAGACCCAAAACGGGTAGCTGCAGCTTTAGAAAAAGCTTCTTTAAAAGCCTCAAATGATCCAAAAGCACCATCAATGGCAGCAGCCAATTCGCCTGTTGGTTTTCCGCCTCCGTTTGGAGACATTACGTTCCAAAAAAGACTGTGGTTGTAAAAACCGCCTCCATTATTTCTAACTGCGGTATTATTCATATCTAATCCGGATAAAATAGCTTCAATAGATTTTCCTTCTAAAGCTGTTCCGGCGATTGCATTGTTTAAATTGTTGGTGTAGCCTGCATGATGTTTTCCATGGTGAATTTCCATCGTTCTTGCATCAATATGTGGTTCTAACGCGTCAAAAGCGTACGGTAATTTTGGTAATTCAAAAGCCATAATTATATGTTTTTAGTTAAACTTAAATATACTCAAAGGTAACGAACGATTTTCATTTTAAAAAACAGAATGTATTTAATGTATTTATAGTTGTATTGGAAAATGTTATATGTTAAAAGTTGAAAAGCAAAAAGTTCGAAAATAGGCAATAGGAAATAGGCGAAAAATTAGTAAAAATAGGTTAACACGTATTAAGGAATTCCAAAGGTTTGAAAGTCCTAATTTAAAATAGAAACAGCGCCTACTTGTCCATTTTTAATTTTTCGTTGTTAAATATTAATTTTCAATTGAAAATTAATATTTAGCATTTTTAGGATACTTTGCCATAAATTTTTCAGCTTCTTCAACCATTTTTGTACTTCCACAGAAAAACGGAACACGCTGGTGCAATTCGGTTGGTTTAATATCCAAAATTCTCACATAACCGTCACTGGCTTTTCCATTGGCTTGTTCAGCAAGGAAAGCCATAGGATTGCATTCGTACAACAATC
>Ga0314774_1001559_pt1 | contig 14395 bp, 14 predicted proteins | sample MetaGCBIA2018_FD_204515 | JGI IMG/M metagenome (GOLD analysis project Ga0314774, IMG submission 204515) | Cryopeg brine microbial communities from Beaufort Sea near Barrow, Alaska, United States - CBIA 2018 | ecosystem: Environmental > Aquatic > Marine > Coastal | place: USA: Alaska | collected... | reverse complement strand
GCTGACGGCGCATCCGCTCGCCGTCGACCGCGGCCTGAAGCTACAAGTCGCGTCAGGGTTGCACGAGATCGAAGCCGGGGCGCTGGAGGGGCTCCGCGATCGGGAATCCGTTCGCACCTATTTGGAGACCGCGGTGGCCTGGGGTTCCGGCGACCTCGACAAACGGATGCCGGGCGCTCACGACGGCCACGAATTCCTCCGCCGCTTCGACACCGACATCGCCGCCGCAGCCGCGAGCTCTGACGTCGCCGTCGTGTTCAGCCACGGCGCAGCGATTCGGGTGTGGACTGCCGCTCGTGCGCAAAATGTGCCGCCGACCTTTGCCGGAACGAACGAGCTCGACAACACCGGCGTGGTCGAATTCACCGGCTCACCCGATGAGGGCTGGGTTCTGCTGTCCTGGGCCGGCCTGCCGGTGGGCGGGATGTCTCTGGCCGATCTCGGCGCCGCCGACCCGCTCGGCGACCCGCTCGCCGACTGATTCTTGCCGGCGGCCGGCACCGCACCGCACTGGGCCGCACCGCACCGTTACTGTGGCCCGGCGCGGGGCACCCGGGGCCGCACGAGGGCATGACTCTCCCGCACCAGCTGTTCGACAAGCTCAGCCGGCACACCGCCATCGAGCACGATCGTTATCCAGTGTTTTTTGTTGAGGTGGTAGCCCGGCGTGATGTGCTGCGGAAATTCCTCGCGCAGCGCACGGCCCTCTTCCGGATCGCACTTGAGCGACACCGTCAGCGGATCACTCGCCAAGGCGGCCAGGGCAAAGATTTTTCCGTTGCCGCTGGTTTTGAACACGCTCGTCTCCTCTCCGAAGGGAAAGGTTTCCACGGCCTGCGGCAGGCTCAGGCACAGTTCGACGAGCGCGTCCGGGGTCATGCATCCAACCTACGCCGCAACCGGGTTCATCGCGTTGGCGGTGAGTTCCACCGAGCGCAGACGGCCGTCGATAGTTGGCGACATGTGGGCGAGAATCAGTTCGTCGGCCTGAGTTCCGGCGGCGAACTCTTCGAGGAAGACACGCACCTCGTCGGCGGTGCCGACCGCCGAGTACCGCATCATGTTCGCGAGCTTGCGACCCTCCGGCGTGGTCAGAAACACGTCGATCTGCTCATCGCTGTACGCGGGAGCTGCCGGTCCACGGGAGAGCATGCCGCGCACCCGGGTGCGGCGTGTCGTCTCAAACTGCTGCACGGCATCCGCTGTGTCATCGGCCGCGATCACGTTGGCGGCCACGATGAGGTGCGGCGCCGCGAGCTGCTCCGACGGCGTGAAATCACGGCGGTAGAGCGCAATGGCTTCCTGCAGCGCGTCGGGCGCGAAGTGTGACGCGAAGGCATACGGCAGGCCGAGTGCCGCGGCCAGCCCGGCACCGAACAACGAAGATCCGAGAATGTACAGCGGCACGTTGGTGCCGGCCCCGGGCACGGCCCGCACGCCGGGCACGATGGACTCGTCACGGAGATAGGCCTGCAGTTCCATGACGTCCTGCGGAAACTGGTCGGAGGCACGCGGGTCGCGGCGCATCGCCCTGGCCGTGGTCTGGTCGCTGCCGGGCGCACGCCCAAGGCCCAGGTCGATGCGGTCGGGGTAGAGCTCAGCGAGCGTGCCGAACTGCTCGGCGATCACGAGCGGAGAATGATTGGGCAGCATGACACCGCCCGAGCCGAGCCGAATCGTGGATGTCTGCCCAGCGACATGACCGATCAGAATGCTCGTCGCCGACGACCCGATGGTCGGCATATTGTGGTGCTCCGCATACCAGACCCGCTCATACCCGTGTTTCTCGGCAGTTTGGGCGAGCGCGACACTCGCCGCAAAACTCTCCCGAGCGGTCTGCCCGGGAGCAATCGGAGCGAGGTCAAGAATGGAAAGCGGAATAGTCATACTGAGGCCAACACCAAAGCGCACAAATCAATACCCGCTGCACGAAATGAACGCGAAAGTCTTTTGCCGCACGGTTTCTCAGCCCCGGTCGGCCAGCCGGCCGACACCGGGCACGAACCGCCCGACCCGCGCGCCGTAGGAGCGGTATTCGGTGTGCTCGGCCACGAGCATCCGTTCTTCCCACCGCGTCTTCGCCGAGAGCAACCCAACCAGCGCGACCCAGGCCGCAATATGCCAAACGGATGCCCCCACGAGCACGAGCGCAACGCCGATGCTCATGAGTCCGGCATAAATCGGGCTGCGCATGAGCCCGTAGACACCTCCGGTTACCAGCGGGGCGTTCGCGCGCGGGATCGGGCTCGCGGTCAACGCCGCCCCCAGACCGAGCACGCCGAGAACGGCAAGCACGGCGCCGAACAGTCCCACACCGATCGCGACGACGAAGACACCGACGTTGGTCGACCAGAGCGAACCGTGCGGCAGAAAGGCCAAAGCCCCCAGCAGCACAAACTGCATAACGACCAGGCTGAGGGCGAGTGCGCGTTTCATATTCCGAGCGTACGCCCGGCCGGATACCCCGCCTACGCAGGTTAACCGGAGATCACCACCGTGTAACGAAATGAAACATTTTCGTTTTAGTGCATGCATTCCACCAATCGACGACCTACGCTCTAACGCACAGACCAGCTCCGCCGACGCCGCCGGAGAGTGACATCGGGCTTCGATTCGAATCGTGCAGCAACAATTCCTGCACGGTCAGGGTTGCAACAGCACGTAATCCGGCGCTTGCATTCGCAGGACACCTCTCTGTGAGGCGCCCGACTGAAGTGGAACCACAACTATGACCGACGACGAACTCCTTCTCGAAATCGACTACACCGGTTACGACAGCTCTTGCCGCGACCCGCACATCACGCCGACCGAGGACCTCGTTCAGTGCCGCCGCCTGCGCGGCCACGACGAAGACACCCACGGTACCCGGGCCGGCGTGCGCGCCATCCGCTGGACGGCGCTGGCCGCTTAGCCGCACCCTGCTGGTCGCCCTGTGCGGGGACTGCAACCATGCCAGCAGGACAGCGTGTGCACAAATGATTGCAATTCGTCAGACAGGCCGCGCAGCCCCGCGTCCGGCCCCAGCGTCGACGGGCATTCCTCCTCCCGGCCTACGTGCGGGAGGATGGTGGGAGCGCCGCGAACGCATGCGCATTGACGAAGGGCAAGCCATGTTCACAGGCCTCAGTGCGTTTCCTCTCACCCCGATCGACGAGAACAGCATTGATGAACACGCATTCGTGGGCCTGGTCTCGCGACTCGCCGCGGCCGGCGTCGACTCGATCGGCGCCCTCGGGTCGACCGGCGGGTATGCCTATCTCAGCCGCGACCAGCGGGCATGGGCCGCACGGGTTGCCGTCGAGGCGGCCGGCACGACCCCGGTCATCGTGGGAATCGGTGCGCTCCGTACCAGAGCGGTACTCGACCTGGCAGCGGATGCACAGGCAGCCGGCGCCGCCGCGGTGCTGCTCGCCCCCATGACCTATCAGGCCTTGACCGACGATGAAGTGTTCCGCCTGTACGAGGCCGTCACCAAAGAGTTGACGATACCGCTCGTCGTCTACGACAACCCGGGCACCACGCACGTCACCTTCAGCGACGAGCTGCACGGGCGCATTGCCGCGCTACCGAATATCGGCTCGATCAAGATCCCCGGCGTTGCCGCCGCGACCGCCCCCGGGAGAATCGCCGCACTCCGCACCGTGGTCCCCGCGCACGTCACGATCGGAGTGTCCGGGGACTGGCTCGCTGCCGGCGGACTGCTCGGCGGTGCCGATGCCTGGTACAGCGTGCTCGCTGGGGTATTTCCTGAGACCGCACTCGCGATCACGCGCGCCGCCCTGGCCGGAAACAGCGCGGAGGCGGTCCAGGCGTCCCATCGGTTAGAACCGCTCTGGGCCCTCTTCCGCCGCCATGGCAGCCTGCGTGTCATGTCCGCTGCAGCCGAGACGCTCCGGCTGATCGGCACGCCCAACCTGCCATTGCCGCTGCTCGGACTCGACCCGACCGCCCGAAGCGAAGTCGAGGCCGCACTGCACAACCTGGGCCTGGACCAGCCGGACCCGCACGGCTGAGGCCTGGCATCCACTCTCGCGCGGTCGGAAACGACGTCTTAGTGGGCGAGTGAGATCCCGTGCCCGATACGCCGAAACAGCAACGCGGCCACAATGGCACCAAAGAAGAAGAACCCGGCACCCCACCAGTAGGCGACCGCATAACTCTGCACGGCGGCCTGAGCCGCGACCTCGGCTGTCGCCGGCAAATTAGCGGCGACATAGTTGGTCGCTGCGGTGGCCGCGAGGGTATTCAACAGCGCGGTTCCGATCGAACCACCGACCTGCTGACTGGTGTTCACCATGGCTGAGGCGACGCCGGCGAACTGGCCGTCCACTCCCAGGGTGGCGGTCTGCATCGACGCGGGCATGATCGTTCCCATGGCCAGCCCGAGAATCATCAGCGGCGGCAGCACGTCGAGCACGTAGACGCTGGTCAGATCGAGATGAGTGAGATAGACCATGCCGATTGCGCCGAGGCTCATGCCCATCGGCACGAGAACCTTGGGGCCGAATCGCGGCACGAAAATGTTCGTCGACAGCTGCGCGGCCAGCACCAGCATGGCGATCATCGGCAGGAACGCCAGACCGGTCTGCATGGGCGAGTACAGCAATGAGGTCTGCAGGAAATAGGTCACGAACAGGAAAATGCCGAACATGCCCGCTCCGGCGACGAGAATCGAGATGTACGCGGCCGCCCGGTTGCGGTCCAGCACGATGGCCAGCGGCAGAAGCGGATGCGCCGCCTTGCGTTGCCAGAGCACGAAAGCGACCAGCAGAATCCCGGCGACAGCCAGCGTGCCCCAGGTCAAAATGGAGTCCCAGCCCTCGGCTTCCGCATTCGAAAACCCGTAGACCAGGCCAAACAGAGCGCCGGAGACCAGCACGGTGCCCGGAATGTCGAGCTTGGGGCGCGGCCCGGTGCGGGTGACATGGCTGACGAAGATGCTCGCGCCGACGATGGCAATAGCGGCGATGACGACGTTGATGTACAGGTTCCAGCGCCAGTCGAAGTATTCGGTGAGGTAGCCGCCGAGCAGCAGCCCGAAGGCGCCGCCGGCACCGGCGATCGCACCGAATACACCGAATGCTCGAGCCCGTTCCTTGGGAATCGTGAAGGTGGTCGTGAGCACTGCGAGCGCGGTCGGGGCGAGCAGAGCACCGAACGCACCTTGCAGGGCGCGCGCTCCGACGAGCATGCCGAAGCTGTCGGCCGCTCCGCCGAGCGCCGACGCGGCGGCGAACCCGATCAGACCGATGATGAAGGTGCGCTTGCGGCCGATCAGGTCGGAGAGACGACCGCCCAGCAGCAGCAGGCTGCCGAACGCGAGGGAGTAGGCGGTGACGATCCACTGGCGGTCACCGTTGGAGAAGCCGAGGTCGGCCTGGGCCGATGGCAGGGCGATGTTCACGACTGTGGAATCGAGCACAACCATGAGCTGCGCGAGGCCAACGACGATGAGGGTCCACCAGCGGCGGGAGGGCGCGTGCGGCGCCTGCGGTGTTTCGGGCAACGCGATGGAGGAAGTCTCTGACATGACGGCAACTCTATACGAAACTGAACAGTTCCGGATCTGTCCAGTTCCTCATATGCAATAATTTCTCCTACAGAAACGAAGGGGTCATGCGATGACGCTCAACGCGAGCCAGATCGATATTGCAGCTGAGGCGAACCCGAAACTCGGCCGCAAACGCGACCACACCCGCGACCCCGACATCCTCCAGGCGGCCCTCGACGTACTTGCCGAAACCGGCTACGACGGAATGACCATGGAGATGGTGGCCACCCGGGCCAAAGCGGGCAAGGCCACCCTCTACCGCCGGTGGCCGTCGAAGGGCGAACTCGTCATTGACGCCATCGCCTGCATGAAACACGGCGACGTCGACCCAAAAAATCTGCCCGACACCGGAACGCTGCGCGGCGACCTCGTGGCCATGATCAAACCCCACGCCGTCGAAGACGGTACCCAGAAGATGCGCATCATGGCCGGGCTCATGTCCATGATCTCGCGCAGCCCGGAACTGGCCGAAGCGGCCCGCATCGCGATCGTCGAGCCGCGGACAACCGCCAACCGTATTCTGTTGCAACGGGCCGTGGACCGCGGCGAGATTTCGGCCGACTGCGACATCGACAATCTGGCGACGCTGAGCCAGTCCATGGCCAGCTATCGCATTTTCGTGCTGCAGCAGCCGGTCACTCGGGACTTCTTCATCAAGCTGATCGACGGTGTCGTTCTGCCGGCCGTCGGGCTCGGCCACCAACGCCCCTAAGGTTCCAGGCGTAGTGTCGACGGGTGCAACTTTCTGACCAGACCCCGGTGCTCGGCGCAGCCGAGTGGCAAGGCCTTGAGCTGGCGCACGAACAACGCGCCGACGCGCTCACCCGGGGTCGCCGCGAGCGCTCAGCAACGGGCCGAACGCATCCGGTCGACGATTTTCTGTTCACCTACTATCCGTTTCGACCCGGTCTGCTGCGCCGTTGGCATCCCGGCGCTGGCATTCTGCTGCAGGACGCCGCCGACGCCCCCCGCGCGAGCTGGAAGTGGTACCGCACCACGGCAAATGACAGCCAGGTGGATGCTGCCGCATTCATCGCAAAAAATGATCGGGTCATCCGCTTCATCAGCTCACTGCTCTCGGCGACCCGACAGCGGCCCGCGCACTTCGGCTGCTTCGGAATGCACGAGTGGGCGATGGTCTACCGCCAGGATGAGCACCGTCACGTCGCGCCGTTGCGACTCGGGCAGAGCGACACCGATGCCGTGGTCGACGCGAACCGCATAGGCTGCAGCCACTTCGATGCGTTCCGTTTCTTCACCCCACCGGCCCTCCCCCTCAACGAGCTGCAGCCGACGCGGGAGAACCAACCGAATATGGAACAACCCGGCTGCCTGCACGCCGGCATGGACATCTACAAATGGGTGATCAAGCTCGGCCCCATGATTCCCGGCGACGTGTTGCTTGATTCGTTCGAGCTCGCCCGGGACATTCGCCAGCTCGACATGGAGGCTTCCCCGTACGACCTGAGCGACTGGGGCTATGCACCGGTGGCGGTCGAGACTCCGGCCGGCAAAGCGGAGTATGTGCGCCGCCAACGCGATTTCACCGCTCGAAGCAACCTGCTGCGCGAGCGTGTCGTCAACCTTCTCGTTTAAGCGCAGCTCAGTCGCGCGGGTACGACTCGATGATCTCGCGCATGCGCGGCAGGCCGAACTGGTCGGCAATGTCCACGCCGCTGTGCGTGCCGAGTCGGGGGTCGGCATCCGCTTCGAGGAGCAACCGAAGAATCGCCTCGTTGTCGCGAAAGACTGCGCATGAGATCGCGGTCTGGCCCATCGCATTCACAGCGGCTGCGTCCGCCCCACGCCGAAGCAGTTCAGCGACTGTCTCGGCGTGCTGCTGGTATGCCGCGACGATCAACAGCGTGTCTCCCCGCGGGTTCACCGTGTTCACGGGCACTCCGGCGTCGATCATTTCGCCGAGCGGGCCGACACGGCCCTCACGGGCGAGGTCGAAAACACCCTCGATGACCTGCGGGCTGAGCCCGGGTGTGTTCTCGTTCACTGCTGCTCCTGCTCGCTCAACCGTGTGCCCAGCGTAACCGGAACCCGCATTACGCCGTGTCGACTTGTGCCTCGGCGGCCGCAATATGAGAGATCGTTTTAAGAAAACTGTCCGGGTTGAGCGAAATGGAATCGATGCCTTCCCGCACCAGGAAGGCGGCAAAGTCGGGGTAGTTGCTCGGTCCCTGTCCGCAGATTCCGATCTTGATTCCGGCCAGGTGCGCTTTGCGGATTGCCTCGCTGATCATGGTCGTCACGGCCTCATCGCGCTCGTCGAAGAGAGCCGCGAGGTCTTCAGCGTCACGGTCGACGCCGAGCACCAGCTGGGTCAGGTCGTTCGACCCGATCGAGAAACCGTCGAATCGTTTGGCGAACTGCTCAGCCAGAATGACATTGGCGGGGATCTCGCACATCATGTAGACCTGCAGCCCGTTGTCGCCGCGAGACAACCCGTTCTCGGCCATCACGGCGAGCACCTTGTCGGCCTCCGCCGTGGTGCGGCAGAACGGCACCATGACGATCACGTTGTCGAAGCCGATTTGTTCCCGCACCCGTTTGATTGCCTGGCATTCGAGGGAGAATCCCTCGCGGTAGCGCTCATCGTAGTAGCGAGACGCGCCGCGGAATCCGAGCATCGGGTTCTCCTCGGAGCGTTCGAAGTCAGCGCCGCCGATCAGGTGCGCGTATTCATTCGTCTTGAAATCGCTCATCCGCACGAGCACCGGTTGGGGATAGTACGGCGCCGCCAGCTTTGCGATGCCCAGCGACAGCGTCTGCACGAAATACGCACTCGGATCGCTGAAGCCGCGAGTGAGCTCGTGAATCTGCTGCAGCACGGCCGGGTCGGTGACGCGTTCCGGGTGAACCAGAGCCATCGGGTGGATGCGGATCAGATTGTTGATGATGAATTCCATCCTGGCCAGCCCCACGCCGTCGGCGGGAAGCCTCCACCATTCGAAGGCTGCGGCGGGACTGGCGATATTGACCATGACCTTGGTGCGAGTCTGCGGCACTGTGCCCAGATCGACCTCCTCGACCTCGAAGTCGAGTGCGCCCTCGTAGACAAAACCCCGATCACTCCCGGCGCAGCTGATGGTGATGAGCTGGCCGTCCGTGAGAACGGTGCTGCCGCTGCCGGTGCCGACCACGGCGGGAACACCGAGCTCACGGCTGACGATGGCGGCGTGGCTGGTCGGGCCGCCGTGGTCTGTGACAATTCCGGCCGCGCGGGACATGATCGGCACCCAGTCAGGGTCCGTCATCTCGGTGACCAGAATGGCACCATCGACGAACTTTTCGATGTCGGCCGGATCCTTGATCACGCAGACCTCCCCCGTGGCGATGCTGTCGCCGATCGCCAGCCCCGAGATCAACAGCCGACCCGCACCGGTCAGTCGGCTGACCGTGAAGCGGGTATTGCTGGCCTGCGAGTGCACGGTCTCGGGACGGGCCTGCACGAGAAACAGCTCGCCAGTGACTCCGTCCTTGGCCCATTCCATATCCATCGGCCGACCGTAGTGATTCTCCACAATGACCGCCCACCGGCCCAGGGTGAGGATGTCGTCGTCGTCCAGCACGAAGGTGCTGCGTTCCTGATCCGACGTGTCGATGGTCCTGGTGCGCGCGCTGCCACCCTTCGCGTAGACCATCTTGCAGGCCTTCAAGCCGAGGGACTTCTCAATGATGGGCGTGCACCCCGGCTTCTCGAGCAGCGCCTTGAAGACCAGGTATTTGTCGGGGTCGACGATGCCCTGCACCACCGTTTCTCCTAAGCCGAACGCCGCGCTGATCACCGCGACGCCGGGAAATCCGCTGTCGGTGTCGATCGAGAACATGACCCCGGAACCATTCAGATCGGAGCGCACCATCCGCTGCACTCCGATCGACAGTGCCACCTCGAGATGATCGAAGTTCTTGACCTCCCGGTAGCTGATCGCCCGGTCGGTGAACAAGGAGGCATAGCAACGTCGACAAGCGTCGAGCAGGTCACGCTCACCGGCCACGTTCAGGAAGGTCTCCTGCTGACCGGCAAAGCTGGCATCCGGCAGGTCCTCTGCCGTGGCACTGCTGCGCACCGCCACGGCCACGTTCGACTGTCCTGCCTTTGTCGACAGCGCCCGGTATGACGCTCGGATGCCCTCGGCGATCTCCGCGGGGAACTCCCCGCCGAGAAAAAGCTCGCGCAGGGCGTCCCCGGCCTCCCGAAGTGACGATTCACCGGAGTGGAACGACTCCAGCTCGCGCCGGATGGCCGACTCGATACCGTTGGCGGCGATGAAAGCACGGTATGCGTTCGCGGTGGTCGCGAATCCGTCCGGCACCCGGACATCCGCACTCGCGAGCGCTCGCACCATCTCCCCCAACGACGCGTTCTTACCGCCGACCTGGGGAATGTCGGCCAGCCCGATTTCGTCGAACCACACCACGCTGCGCTCGGTCATCTGCACTCCAACCTGCCGGTGGGCCAGCGCACCGGCACCCTGCGTGCCGGAGGCCCTGTCACGTGGAACCTACAACGGCCAAACGGCCGCGGCTAGGGCGCACGCGGCCCAACCCGCACCGCGTGCGCGGGACAGGCTGGCCGCGCAGGATCGAACAGTCCCCTTCGGGCAAGCCCGGATCAGGTCGTGGGCACGCCGTACGCGCTGGCGCTCTCGAATTCGATGCCGACGAAGGCTTCATCACCCACCACGCGGGCGTTGTGGCCCGGCGGAATCGTGTAGGCGTCGCCGACCGTGATCGTCGCCGTGGTGCCGTCATCGAGCACGATCTCCAGCGTTCCCGAGACGGCGTAGCCCACGTGCACGAGTTGGCAGGAATCGGTGTGCACCACCGGTTTGATGCACTCCGCCCAGGTCCAGCCCGGCTGCATCGTCAATCGGCCGATCGTGTACGGCCCCAGGTGGTTCACCCCCAAAACGGTCTTATCCGGCGCCCGACGTTCATCCGGGGTGTCGAACGACTTGACTTGCAGCGCATTCATGGACAGAGACATGGCCTTCTCCTTGCCTTGGGGACCAGTGGCAGGGCGTTCCGGCACGTGGCCCACCGAACGTGGACGGCCTGTTTGCGGCCCAGAATAGTCTTCCTGCGCGGCCGTGGGTAGGGCAGTGGTGGGAACAGGTGAAGAGCCGACGCCGCAGCATCCGTGGTGAAATAGGGGAATGTTGCACCGAGCCGCACCCGAACACCGTTTTGTTCCGTCTCTTGACGGTGTGCAATTGGCCACCTATGAGCTTGGCGACCCGGTACACCCCACCGTTTTCGTGGTGCACGGCTTCGCCTCGAGCGCGATCGCCAACTGGCACGCCACCGGATGGACCCGTGACCTGACCCGGGCCGGCTTCCACGTGATCGGAATCGACCAGCGCGGCCACGGCGCAAGCGACAAACCGCATTCCACGGATGCGTACACGATGGATCTGCTCGTCGCCGACGTCGAGGCGGTACTCGACGCGTATCTGCTCTCCGAGGTGAGTTACGTCGGCTACTCGCTCGGTGCGAGGGTGGGCTGGCAGGCGGCCCGCGAGCTGGGCGGCCGCGTGACGCGTGCCGTACTCGGCGGAATCCCCGACGGCGATCCGCTCAAGCGCTTTCACATAGCGGATGCCCGCGCGCACCTCGAACACGGCCACGACGTCGCCGACCGCCTTACCGGCGCCTACCTCAAGATGGCGAAGGCCCTCCCGGGCAACGACCTTGAAGCGCTCGTCGCCCTGGTCGAGGGCATGCGCGGCGGCCCGCAGCCCGGCACCGCCAATGCGCCCGCTCAGCCGGTATTGTTCGCAACCGGCAGCGAGGACAGCATTCTCGACGCGTCCCGCGCGTTGGCGGAGGTCACTCCGCGCGGCAGCTTCTTTGAGATTCCCGGTCGGAACCACTTCAATGCGCCCACCTCGCGGCCATTCCGCGAGGCGGCGATTGAGTTTCTGAAGCCGTAGGCGAACGGTGCGGTCAGGGGCATCTGGGCTACGGTGGAGGTTCGGACACCGGTAGGGGAATCGGATACCCGTGGGGCGGGGACAGATCCGATCCGTTCTCTCTGGTCACAGTGCGTGGCAAAACATCTGGGTGCGACATCTTCCGCCGGTCTCCGACGACGATCGCCGAGGCATCCGTTCTGCGGCACGACCCACCACAAGGAGAACGAATATGACGAACAATAACGACCAGGCCCCGCCCGCCGCGCCCGCCTACGCGCCTGCCGGCGTCTATCAGACCGCCGGGAGCGAGAAGTCCTTCGTGGTCACCTGGCTGTTCGCGTGGCTGCTCGGCGGTTTCGGCGTTGACCGCTTCTACCTGGGCAAGGTGGGCACCGGAATCCTCAAGCTCGTCACCTTCTCCGGGTTCGGCATTTGGTACCTGGTTGACCTCATTCTCGTGCTCACCAATTCACAAACCGACAAGAGCGGCAACAAACTCGCCGGCTTCGAGGCAAACAAGAAGATCGCGTGGATCGTCACCGGCGCCGTTGTCGTGCTCTCCGGGTTCTCGTCCTTTGCATCGGGCATGGCCAGCCTGATGACCCTCAACTAGAGCTCGCGCCCGGCGGATCCTGCCGCGTCCGCGCGGTCTGGACTGCCGCGGCACGGGCCTTTTTCGGCCCACGACGCTTGCCGAGGCATCCGTTTTTGAAGTCGGCGGGCGTGCGTTTACGCCGGGGGCGAACTCTTCGGCTACCGTTGGTACTATGACCGCACCAGACACCACTGCGCAGAACGAGGCTGAAACTGCCACTGCAACCAAGACATTTACCGATCTCGGACTCAACGACGCCATGCTTAAGGCGCTCAAAGCCGTCGGCTACGAAACCCCCTCGGCCATTCAGGCCGCCACTATTCCCCCACTGCTGGAGGGTCGCGACGTTGTCGGACTCGCCCAGACCGGTACCGGCAAGACGGCCGCGTTCGCGCTGCCGATTCTGAACCGGCTCGATCTGGCGCAGAAAAACCCACAGGCACTCGTCCTCGCGCCCACCCGCGAACTCGCCCTGCAGGTCTGTGAAGCCTTCGAGAAGTACGGCGCACACATTCGTGGCGTGCACGTGCTGCCCGTCTACGGCGGACAGGGCTACGGCGTGCAGCTGTCGGCCCTGCGTCGTGGCGTGCACATTGTCGTCGGTACTCCCGGCCGCATCATGGATCACCTCGAAAAGGGCACCCTCGACCTCTCCGAGCTCAAGTACCTCGTACTGGACGAAGCCGATGAGATGCTCAAGATGGGCTTCGCGGAAGACGTCGAGACCATTCTCGCCGACACCCCCGACGACAAGCAGGTCGCCCTGTTCTCGGCCACGATGCCCGCCCAGATTCGCCGCATTTCCAAGAAGTACCTGCACGACCCCGCTGAGATCACGGTCAAGACCAAGACCACGACCTCATCGAACACGACCCAGCGTTACCTGATGGTGTCGTACCCGCAGAAGCTCGACGCTCTCACCCGCATTCTTGAGGTCGAGAACTTCGAAGGTATGATCATCTTCGCCCGCACCAAGAACGAGACCGAACTGCTCGCCGAGAAGCTGCGTGCGCGCGGCTACTCCGCAATGGCGATCAACGGCGACGTGCAGCAGGTGCAGCGTGAGCGCACGGTCAACCAGCTCAAGAGCGGCAAGCTCGACATTCTGGTCGCAACGGATGTCGCCGCTCGCGGTCTCGACGTGGAGCGCATCAGCCACGTCGTCAACTACGACATCCCCATCGATACCGAGTCCTACGTGCACCGCATCGGCCGCACCGGACGGGCCGGACGCAGCGGTGCTGCGATCAGCTTCGTCACTCCCCGCGAACGCCGCCTGCTCACCGCGATCGAGAAGGCCACCCGCCAGCCGCTGACCCAAATGCAGTTGCCGAGCGTGGACGACGTCAATGTGACGCGTCTGACCCGCTTCGACGACGCCATCACCGCGGCGCTCGACGAGACCGACCGTATCGGCAAGTTCCGCGACATCATCGCGCACTACATGTCCCACCACGATGTTCCCGAAGTCGACGTGGCGGCGGCCCTCGCCGTTGTCGCGCAGGGTGACACTCCCCTGCTGCTCTCCGCCGAGGACGTGCGAGCGCAGCAGCGCATCGAACGCGACGAGCGGGTCGAACGTTCAGAGCAGCGCGGCGACCGCCCCGAACGTGGGGGCCGTCCCAGCCGCGATGACCGCGGCAGCCGCGGCGACCGGGACGACCGTCCCGTGCGCAGCGAACGCCCCGTGCGCTCCAGCGGCAAGCCGATGGCGCAGTATCGCGTCGAGGTCGGCAAGCGTCACAAGGTGGAGCCGCGTCAGATCGTCGGCGCGCTGGCCAACGAGGGTGGGCTGAGTCGCGACGACTTCGGCCACATCAAGATCCTCCCGGAGTTCTCGCTCGTCGAGCTGCCCGCTGACTTGTCGAATGATGTGTTCTCCAAGCTGGAAAACACCCGCATCAGCGGCAAGCTCATCGAACTGCGCGTCGACAAGGGCGGCGCCAGCCGCTCCGCCGACCAGGGTGACCGCCCGCCGCGCGCTGGGCGCCGGGAATACTGATCCGAAGTCAGCCCCGAGGCTAGTCCATAAGAGCACCCTCATCGATCGCGATGAGGGTGCTCTTATGGATGAACGTCGACCCATTCGTGGCCGAGGGCCTCCAGCTCAGCGCCTCCGGCCGTGATCTGGGCGACGATCGCGGCCAGCCGGGCGGCGTCATCGTCGGCCAGCTGCAACACGGCTTCTCGCCCATAGTCCGTGCCCAAAATGAGTACCCCGCGCTGCCGCAGCCCGTCGGCGATGCGTCCGGCATCCGCGTGGGAGAGCGCAAGGCTGAATCGCTCACGGCGTTCGCGCGCCACGACAAGCCCGAGAGACTG
>Ga0314774_1001557_pt1 | contig 14397 bp, 15 predicted proteins | sample MetaGCBIA2018_FD_204515 | JGI IMG/M metagenome (GOLD analysis project Ga0314774, IMG submission 204515) | Cryopeg brine microbial communities from Beaufort Sea near Barrow, Alaska, United States - CBIA 2018 | ecosystem: Environmental > Aquatic > Marine > Coastal | place: USA: Alaska | collected... | reverse complement strand
GAGACGATCCAGCTCTTTGTGACTCATTGAATATAGTTCCTCTGCCATTTGGTCCCCTTCCATAATTTAATAAGGGGACATTTGTACCTTGGACAAAGGGGACATTACTATCTTGGGCTAACATTAATCACCTTTTTGCCTTTTCACTCCAAACAGATTGTGTTAATCTTTTCCGTCGCAGAAATAGACTTAAATGAGAGGATGGGCATGGCTGAAATAATAGCAATCGCCAACCAGAAGGGGGGTGTCGGCAAGACGACGACAACTGTGAATCTGGCGGCCTCTCTGGCTGTGGCCGAGAAGAAGACCCTTTTGGTTGACATGGACCCACAGGCCAATGCCTGTAGCGGTATCGGTGTCGACAAGCAAAATGTCGAGTTGACAATTTATCATGCGTTGCTCGGTGAGGCTGAGACACGTGATATCATTATTCCCTCTCGGATGCCCCACCTTGATATCCTCCCCGCTAATACCGATTTGACCGGCGCCGAGATAGAGCTTGTTTCTACCTTTTCCCGTGAAAACAAACTTAGAGCGGTGCTTGAGTCAATTCGGGAGGATTACGAGTATATTTTGATTGACTGTCCCCCTTCGCTTGGTCTGTTGACTGTTAATTCCTTGGCGGCAGCCAATTCGGTGTTGATACCGTTGCAGTGTGAGTTTTATGCTATGGAGGGGATGACCCAGTTGATGAAGACCATTAAACTGATTCAACGTGACCTAAATCCCGGTCTGAACCTTTTTGGGATCTTGCTGACCATGTTTGATAGTCGAAATAACCTCTCACACCAAGTTGCCGATGAGATACGTCAGCACTTTGCCGGGAAAGTGTTTGATACAGTGATACCGAGAAATGTTCGTTTGTCAGAAGCGCCAAGTCATGGTCTACCGGTGTTGATGTATGACATCAGCTCTCGTGGAGCCGAAGCGTATCTTGAACTTGCCCAGGAAATAACTAAAAAGAGGAAGCAATAGATGGCGAAACGACCAGCTCTCGGGAAAGGGATAGGTGCCCTGCTCGAATCGGCCACTTCGGAGAGAAACCACAAGTTTTTTCAGTGTCCGATAGAGGAGTTGAGCCCTCATGGCAACCAGCCACGTAAGTCCTTTGATGACGACAAACTAGAGGAGTTGGCAGCATCGATCCGTGAAAAAGGGGTGATTCAGCCGCTCGTGGTGCGTAAAGTATCGGATCACTATCAGATTATCGCTGGTGAACGACGCTGGCGCGCGGCCCAAAAAGCAGGGCTACATGAGGTTCCGGTCGTTATTCAGGATGTCTCTGAGGATTGGGCTCTCGAAATCGCCCTGATCGAGAACATTCAACGCGAGGATCTAAATGCTGTCGAGGAAGCGTTTGCCTATCAGTATTTGATTCAAAGTTTTGATCTAACCCAGGAGGAGGTTGCAAAACGGGTTGGAAAGGAGCGTTCTACGGTTGCTAACGCCCTTCGTCTCTTGCGTCTCCCAGAGGTTGTACAGTCAGATGTTGTGGCCGGAAGGTTGTCAATGGGACACGCTCGGGCTTTGCTCTCGCTTGAAGATGAAAAGCAGATATTACAGATTCAGGCCCGTATTCTTTCCACAGGACTCTCGGTTCGTGAAACTGAAGCGTTGGTGAAAAGTAGTAAAGATCCTGTTGTCGGTAAAATTGAAAAAAAAAGCAAAGGTATCGATCCGGAGATGAACCATCTGGTTTCAGGGTTGCAGAGGGCTCTTGGTACCCAGGTGCGAATCATCCCAAAGGGGCGAGGGGGGAAGATCGAAATCACATATTTTGGAGCCGAGGATCTTGATCGGTTACTGGAAACGCTCGGAATGCGGTAGGACGGACCCATATCTTTGAGGTTGGAAAGGTTTCCACGATGCTTGAGATTATCGCTGTCATGCATGAAAGCGATAAAGTGATGCATATCTAAGGATAGAGAATGAGGAGGATAAAAGAATGGATAATAGAGAATTATGGACAGCCCTAGGTATGGACTTAGAGAAACACGATGAGTTTTTGGCTCCTGTACCCGCAATTTTCACGAGTTTGTTTTTAGACCGACCCGATCGCCCAAAAGCGATGGGTTATTTTGATATGATCGTCGGAGATATTCATGGGATTCGGGTGCATGAACTCTATGCAATGAAAGAAGCTGGCGCTAAAGTGTTCTCGACCTTTTGCGTCTATGTACCGGAGGAAATTGTCGTGGCGACGGGCAGTGCTAGTATCGGATTATGTGCAGGAGCTCAGTATACGGTTTCTTCGGGGGAAAAAGTCTTGCCTCGTAACCTCTGTCCGTTGATTAAGTCGACCATGGGCTTCAAACTAGATCGCATTTGTCCATACTTTCAAGTTTCAGATTGGGTCATTGGAGAGACAACCTGTGACGGGAAGAAGAAGGCGTGGGAGATTCTCAATGAGCATATTCCGACCTATGTGATGGACCTACCGCAAAAGAAAGACCCCAAAGACGCTCGTCTCTGGGAAGAAGAAGTACGTGAATTTGCATCCTTCGTTGAACGCGAGACCAAGGTGGACTTAACCGCAGAGAATCTTGCTCAAGGAATTCAGAAGATCAACAATAAACGCTTAGCGCTCCAAAGGTTAGCTAATCTAAGAAAACATAACCCGTCTCCTATTCACGGCTTGGATGTCCTGTTGATCAATCAACTCTCTTTCTTTGATGATCCAGTTCGCTTTGCTGCTCAAGTCAATGCTTTGTGTGACGAGCTCGATGTACGGGTTAAAGAGGGAGTTGGAGTCGCACCCGTGGATGCACCCAGGATTCTGGTGACAGGAACTCCACAGCCACTTCCAGCATGGAAACTTCATGCCTTAATAGAACAAGCTGGTGCTGTCGTAGTCGGGGAAGAAACCTGCACAGGAGAACGTTATTATAAGGATGTCACAGAGCCTGCGGATAACCTATCAGATATGCTCACCAATATTGCCAATCGCCCATTGAAGGTGAATTGTGCTTGCTTTACCCCAAATCTTGGACGTATGGAAAATATAACTCACATGGCTGAAAATTTAAAGGCTGATGCAGTAATTGATTTTAGCCTTCAGTTCTGCCAGCCCTATGGTGTAGAAAGTTATTTCGTTGCAAAAGAAATGGAGAAGAAAGAGGTTCCGTTTCTTCGCTTGGAAAGCGACTTTTCCGAAGAAGATCAAGGGCAATTGTTGACCCGGATTGAAGCTTTAATCGAGATGATTAGAGTATGAAGCAAGCGGGGTTAGATCTTGGTTCAGTTAATACCAAGTTAGTCGTGTTAGAAAATGGGGAACGGTTATACAGTCAGATCATACCCTCCCGTTTTGATTCTGTGCAAGCGGGCATTATTTTATTAAAGGCCTACGTCGAAGAACACGTAAAAAAGCCCGAAAAACTCGTGGTCACAGGGTATGGGCGGGTTAACTTTCCAGAAGGACGGCTGATTACAGAAATCACTTGTCAGGCTAGAGGATGTCATGCTTCTTTCCCGGATAATGCCTACATTCTCGATTTAGGAGGACAAGATGCTAAGGTTATTCGGAAAAACGTAGAAGGAAAAGTAGTTCAATTTATCATGAATGACAAGTGTGCTGCTGGGACCGGACGATTTTTAGATGTTATCCTTAAGGGATTAGATCTAACGACTGAGGAGTTGGATTTAGCTGCAGAAGCAATGCCAATGCCCATCAATTCCATGTGTACAGTGTTTGCTGAATCGGAAGTGATCACGATGCTTTCTAAAGGGATCCCCAAACCGGAAGTGATTGCAGGCCTCTTCAAAAGTACGGCAAAGCGTCTTGCTAATTTTGTCGAGTCTGTCGGACATCCGGACGGTTTAATTTTCACTGGAGGAGGCGCTCATTATAGTCTTCTAGTCGGTTTCCTCGAACAGGAGTTAAAGGGGAAGGTTGTGATCCCAACGGAGTCTGAATTAACCGCTGCGTTTGGTGCAGCTTTATTGGCATAAAAGAAACAGACATCAGATGGAGTTTTTACTCTACGGATGTCTAGCTGAACACTATTTCAAGGGCTTAAAGCCATTTATAGAAATAAACAAGAATGAGTATTATATAAAAAGCGCTGATAATTAAATCTATGCCTAACAATTTTCATACGTAGACCCAGACATATCTACCTGTTTAAATAAATCTGGTTATCCATTTGACTCATCCAGAGCTCTGATTACAGAATTACAAATAGTTTCGACTTGGTGGTAGTAGATCAATTAAGGACAAAATTAAAATTTTGTCTCACGCACCAGAAGTAGGCGCCTCCAGGCGAAGCCAGTCGCCAAGGTTGACCCTATAAGTTAAGATTTTTTTTGCGCCTTTGCGTCTTGAGTGAGCAACGCGAACGGGCGTGAAATTGACCATGCTCTTGTCTGATAGCTCTTTGGTGGAGCGAAGTAGACAAACATGAAGGAAGGAAGGAATGGAATCGATGCGTAAGGAAACCCCTTTAGAAAAAAGCGAAATCAAGGCGTTCCTTGGACCTGGCAGTAAGTTTGAAGGGAAACTCTTTTTTGATGAGATTGTTCGTCTGGATGGAAGCTTTAAAGGTGAGATAAACTCGCGTGATACTCTGATTATTGGTGAAACAGCCGAAGTTGAAGGGGACGTTGAGATTGGAACTTTTATTTTAAGCGGGAGCTTCAAGGGGAATATAAAGGCGACAACCCGGGTTGAATTACGACGTCCCGCTCAGATTGATGGAACAATCGAAACCCCGGTTTTGGTTATTGAGGAGGGGGTTGTGTTGAATGGAACGATCAGTATGTCGAGTGGTGCCAAGGTGGAAAAAGTAAACAAGGTCTGATGGTTCTGGTGAAATAGTTAATTTTTTGGCGGTTGAAGTGTTGACAAAAAACCGGGTGTTGTGGTAGCAATGCTCTGCTTTTCTTTCAGGCGCATATGTGTTTGCTGGTGGATGTGTATACAGTATACCAATGCTGGATGCTTATAAGGTCCAGATCGAGGTGTGACAAGTGATTAGTGTTGATTGGACATTGCTCGTACAGTTTGTGAACTTCGTCGTATTGATGATTGTTCTGAATATTCTTCTCTACCGCCCTTTGCGGGGTGTGATCGATCGTCGTCGGGAGACCGTTGACGGGGCACACGGCAAGGCCCGCGACCTGCAAACGCAGATCGAAGAAAAAATGGCACGCTACGAGGAGAAACTTCGGGCCGCTAAACTTCAAGGGAATCAGGAAAAAGCAGCGTTACGTCAGGCAGGATCGGCAGAAGAAGCGGGTATTCTCGGGAAGGCGCGCGAAGAAGCAACTCAGCGTATACAGGCGGTTAAAAATCAGGTAGCTGAAACTGCGGAGTCTGCCCGTAAGCAATTGAAAGGCGACACAGAAGCCCTCTCCTCTGAAATTGCTTCGAAAATTCTCGGGAGGGCACTGTAATATGCGATTGAAGACTTATTTCACCGTTTTTGCCGCATTTCTGATGGTCATGGCGATCGCACTACCGGTTATGGCCTCCACTGAAGGAGGACACGCCGCAAGTGGTGTTCTAATGACCGACTTCATCTGGCGCTGTTTTAATTTTGCCGTCACCATCGGGATTCTGGTTTATTTTGTCAGAAAGCCGATTAAGAATGCATTGTCGGGCCGCCGTGAAGGGATTGCAAAATCTCTGGAAGATGCGGAGAACGCACAGTTAGAAGCTGAAGCTAAATTTGCAGAATATGACGAAAAACTAAACAAAGCCGAAGCCGAAATCGTCCTTATCGCCGCTGAGCTCAAGCGGGAAGGTGAGCTGGAGCGTGAAAAGATCATCGCTCAGGCCAAGGAATCTGCCGATAAAATCCGCCGTGAGGCTGAGCAGTCGGCTGGCTTTGAAGTTGCTAAAGCGAAGGCTGAGCTCAAGGCTGAAGCAACCCGCCTGGCTGTCGAATTAGCCGAAATTCTTCTCAAGAAAAATTTCACACCTACGGATGAGAGCCGACTCCTCGACGAATATATGAAGAAGGTAGGAGAATTACATTGAGTACCAGCGCGATATCAAAACGCTATGCCAAGGCGCTGGTAAGCCTTGGTACCGAGCAGAATAAGGTTGATGTTTTCGGCCAGGAACTTGCTGATCTGAGTCAGGTGTTTGAATCAGAGGCTACGCTGCGGTTGTTGCTTGAAAGCCCTTCCCTCTCTAAGGAGAAAAAAGCTGGAATTCTGGATGAGATATTGACCCAGCTCGACACATCCAAATCGATGCGTAATTTTTTTGGGCTTCTGATGCAGAAGCGGCGAATGGTCTGTGTCGGTCAGATTAATCAGAACTATCGGGAGCTTGCAGATGAGTTGTCCGGTATTCTCCGCGCCCGGGTTACTGCGGCTGGAGAGTTGAGTGCTAAAGATAAGAAGGCAATTGGTGATGAGCTTGAAAAGCAGACTGGCAAAAAGGTTGAATTGACGGTCGGTGTTGATGCCTCCCTGATAGGTGGTCTGCGTACAGAGATCGGCGGGCGGCTTTTCGATGGAAGCATAAAAACGCAGCTTAAGCGGATTGAAAATACCTTAACGAAGGGGTGAAATAGGTCCAATGGAAATCAGAGCAGAAGAAATCAGCGCGATTATTAAGAAGCAGATCGAAAATTATGGTCGCGAAATTGAGGTCAGTGAAACCGGAACCATTATTTCGATCGGTGACGGTATTGCCCGTATCCACGGCCTGGACAAGGCAATGGCAGGCGAGCTTCTTGAATTCCCCGGTAACACCATGGGGATGGTTCTGAACCTTGAAGAGGATAACGTCGGTGCGGCGCTCCTCGACGAGTCGGAGCATATCAAAGAAGGTGATACTGTTAAGCGGACCGAACGGATCGTTCAGGTTCCGGTTGGAAATGCACTGCTCGGCCGCGTTGTTAATGGTATCGGTATCGCTATTGACGGTTTGGGTGAGATTGAAACAGACACCTATAGTCAGGTTGAAGTCAAGGCTCCGGGGATCGTTGCCCGTAAATCGGTTCATGAGCCGATGCAGACCGGTCTGAAGGCGATCGATGCCATGGTTCCGATCGGTCGTGGCCAGCGTGAGCTGATCATCGGTGACCGTCAAACCGGTAAAACCGCCGTTGCGATCGATGCCATCCTCAACCAAAAAGGTCAGGATGTCATCTGTATCTACGTCGCCATCGGCCAGAAGCGTTCGACGGTTGCCCAGGTTGTTGACCGTTTGAAGAAGAACGGCGCCATGGAGTACACCATCGTCGTCTCCGCTTCGGCTTCTGACCCGGCACCGATGCAGTTTATCTCACCGTACACCGGTGTAACCATGGGAGAGCATTTCCGTGACAACGGTCAACACGCTCTCATTATTTATGATGATCTCTCCAAGCAGGCTGTTGCCTACCGTCAGTTGTCGCTCTTGTTGCGTCGGCCGCCAGGACGTGAAGCCTTCCCGGGTGACGTCTTCTACCTGCACAGCCGCCTCCTTGAGCGGGCGTGTAAGGTTAACGACAAGCTCGGTGCCGGTTCACTGACCGCTCTGCCGATTATAGAGACTCAGGCGGGTGACGTTTCGGCCTACATCCCGACCAACGTTATCTCGATCACCGACGGTCAGATCTTCCTCGAGACCGATCTGTTTTTCTCCGGTGTCCGTCCGGCGATCAACGTTGGCCTGTCGGTCTCCCGTGTTGGTGGCTCCGCCCAGGTTAAAGCGATGAAGCAGGTCGCCGGTACTCTCCGTCTGGCTCTTGCTCAGTATCGCGAAATGGCAGCATTTGCTCAATTCGGTTCCGACCTTGATGCTGCTACCCAGCGTCAGCTTAATCGTGGTGCCCGTCTGGTTGAGATTCTCAAGCAGGGTCAGTACAAGCCGATGATGGTCGCCAAACAGGTTCTGGCGATTTATGCCGTCAACAACGGTTTTGTGGATGATTATGAGACGACTGACGTTCAGCGCTACGAGTCTGAAATGCTCTCTTTTCTCGAATCGAAGCATGCTCAGTTGATTGCTGATCTGGAGAGCAAGCCTACCATAAATGATGAGATGGAAGGTCGCATCAAGGCCGCCCTGGATGAATTCAAGGGTCAGTTTACTGCCTAAATTGTACCGTGAAGGGTTAGCTAGATGGCAAATCTTAAGGATATAAAAAAGCGGATCGGCACGGTTAAAAACACCAGTCAGATCACCAAGGCCATGAAAATGGTCTCGGCTGCCAAACTGCGAAAAGCGCAGGAGGCTGTTGTTGCTGCTCGTCCCTACGCAGACAAGGTTCAAGAGGTGATTTCCAGTCTGGCTCTGCGTGAGGATGCTGACGCGCATCCGTTGCTCGGCAAGCGTGGAAAAAAGCGGGCATTGCTCGTGTTGATGACCTCTGATCGTGGACTCTGTGGCGGTTTCAATTCCAGCATTACCAGGAAAGTGGAACTCTTTCTCAAAGAGAACCCTGAAGGTTACGAGGCGATCGATCTGATGATCATCGGTCGTAAAGGAAAAGAGCTTCTCAAACGTCAGTTCGGTGAAAAAATTATCAAGGTCTATGAAGATCTCACCGGAAGTATCAATTATTCGACCGCCCAGCTTATCGGGCAGGAGGTAGTCGAGGGGTTTAATTCCGAGACTTACGATACGGTCTATCTGGTTTACAATGCTTTTAAGAGTGCCATGACTCAAATTGTGACGATGGATCAGCTTCTTCCTATTGTACCGAAGGAGGTTGAAGAGGATACTCTGGTTGCTGATTATATTTATGAGCCGAACCAGGGTGAAGTGCTCGCTCAGTTACTACCGAAATACGTGGAGGTTAAGATTTTCCGTGGTCTGCTTGAGTCGGTTGCATCTGAACAAGGTTCACGCATGAGCGCCATGGACAGTGCCAGTAAGAATGCCTCCGAGATGATCGGTAAACTGACGTTGCAGTACAACCGCTTACGTCAGGCCGCCATCACCAAAGAGTTGATGGAGATTATCTCCGGATCTGAATCAATAAAAGGTTAAGTGAATACTATAGATTTTAGTCGCACCCATTAAGCGGGTGGCTAGAGGAGGAACAGCTCATCATGAATAAAGGAAGAATCACCCAGGTGATCGGTCCCGTCGTCGACGTGGAATTTGAAGCCGGGAAGCTCCCTGAAATCTACCACGCACTGAAACTTACCAACCCGTCGCTTGGCGATGTTGAGTGGAATCTGGTGGTTGAAGTTGCCCAGCATCTTGGCGAAAACACTGTACGTACGATTGCCATGGACTCGACCGATGGTCTGGTTCGCGGTCAAGAGGTGCTCGACACCGGGGATCAGATCCTGATGCCGGTCGGCCCGAAGACTCTCGGTCGTATAATGAACGTCATCGGCGAGCCGGTTGATGAGGCTGGCCCGATCGGTAATGAACAGGAATGGCAGATCCATCGTCCTGCCCCGTCTTTTGTTGAACAGTCGACCAAGGTTGAAGCGTTTGAGACCGGGATCAAGGTTGTCGATCTGCTCGCACCGTATGCCCGAGGTGGGAAGATCGGTCTGTTCGGTGGTGCCGGTGTCGGTAAAACCGTTCTGATCATGGAATTGATCAATAATATCGCCTCGCAGCATGGTGGTTTCTCGGTCTTCGCCGGTGTCGGCGAGCGGACCCGCGAAGGGAACGACCTCTGGGAAGAGATGAAAGAGTCCGGAGTTCTTAAGAAGACCGCACTGATCTACGGCCAGATGAACGAGCCTCCTGGAGCCCGTGCCCGCGTCGCACTCTCCGCTCTCACCGTCGCCGAGTATTTCCGTGATGAAGAGGGTCAGGACGTTCTTTTATTCGTCGATAATATCTTCCGCTTTACCCAGGCCGGTTCTGAGGTTTCGGCGCTTCTCGGCCGTATCCCGTCAGCGGTTGGCTATCAGCCGACCCTGTCGACTGAGATGGGCGAGCTGCAGGAGCGGATTACAACCACGCAAAAAGGTTCGATCACTTCGGTTCAGGCGATCTATGTCCCGGCTGATGACTTGACCGACCCGGCTCCGGCGACCGCTTTTGCTCATCTTGACGCGACTACGGTTCTTTCGCGTGCGATTTCCGAGCTCGGTATCTACCCGGCGGTCGATCCGCTCGACTCTTCGAGCCGAATTCTTGATCCGCAGATCGTTGGTGAAGAACACTACAAGATTGCCCGTGAAGTGCAGTTTGTTCTCCAACGCTATAAGGATCTTCAGGATATCATCGCCATCCTCGGTATGGATGAGCTCTCTGAAGATGATAAGCTGGTTGTTGCCCGTGCCCGTAAGATCCAGAAGTTTCTTTCGCAGCCGTTCTTTGTTGCTGAAGGGTTCACCGGCGCACCAGGTATATACGTTGAGCTCAAGGACACCATCAGAGGTTTTCAGGAGATTGTCGCCGGCAAGCATGACGACGTTCCTGAGCAAGCCTTTTACATGGTCGGTACCATTGATGGGGCCATTGAAAAAGCTAAGAGTCTGGCGGCCTAAGATGGGCCACGGCCGGGCTGATGCCCGACCAGAGATTAAGGATATTGGTAATGGCTGAAAAACTGCAGCTTGAAATGGTCACCCCTTATCGGAAGATTTTGTCCGAACAGGTAGAAGAAGTCACCGCTCCCGGTACGACAGGTGAGTTTGGCATTCTTCCGGGGCATACCCCGTTACTGACCACCCTGAACATCGGGGAGCTCACCTATATACAAGATGCCAAGAATTTCCGTGTAGCGGTGAACTGGGGCTATGTTGAAGTTGAAAACAACACGGTGACGGTTCTGGTTGAAACGGCTGAGGCCGCTGATCAGATCGACCTGGAACGCGCCAAGGCAGCACTCGGGCGTGCCGAGGAAGCGCTTAAAACGCTTGATTCGGAAGATAAACAGTATAAAATTATGGACGCCGCTCTTCGGCGGGCTATAATTCGTATCCAGATTGCCGGTAAGGGACTTTAGTTTCCTCTCTGACAATTAATTTATAAAACGCAAAAGGGCCGGTTCTTTATGAACCGGCCCTTTTGCGTACATTCACTCACTTTATCCGCAGCGTAGTAGTTTGCGCCCATCTTGAAAAAGAATTTCGACCTTGTTAGGTGGTGCAAGCCGAGTCACCTGTCCGAGACCAAATACCGAATGATTGATAATCTGCTCTAGTTTATACTCCCCCTGGAGAGAATAAGTAACGGCACGCCCATCCAGGCTGTTAAGCGCAAGCGCTTCCCATGCGGCAGGATCAGGATCGACTTTTCGCGAAACTTTTTTACGTGGCGCTGCAGGGGCTTTTGCGGTTTTTTCAGCCGCTGGCTTACGATAATTATGGATCCCCTTGCAGGTGTTGCACTCTACTCGACCTGGTTTGCCATCGACCATGGCAACGATTGTATGATTCATGATGGTACGACATTTGGTGCAACGGGATTCAACCGAATCACCAGCTGATAACTGTTTGTCTGACATAATAAACTCCATAGATGCGGCCCGATCATACGGGTCTGTATCGATTAAGATGAAAAGAGGGTTCAACCTCTAAGGTTATTGTGAATCAGTGAAAGTTGAAATTGCATTTAGAAAAGCACTGCCATAGCGATCCAGTTTGCGTTCTCCGACACCGTTGATAGATAAAAAAGAGAAGCTATCGAGTGGCCGCAAGGACGCCATCTCTACAAGGGTGGCATCGCCAAACACGACGTATGGTGGAACTCGTTGTTCATCGGCCAACTGTTTACGCAATTTCCTGAGGATGTCGAATAACGCGGTATCATAATCAGAGCTGACAACTCTCTTCTGTCTAGCTTTTGCTGTTGACCGCTCTCTTATTCTCGGCTTTGGCAGCAGGAGAGTCTTCTCCCCTTTTAGAACCGGATGGGATGATTCAGATAAGGCCAGAATGGAATACTGGGCAATATCTTGTCGAACATATCCGAGATGAATAAGTTGGCGGATTAGAAATCCCCAGGCTTCCAGACTCTTGTCTTTGCCGATCCCATAGGTCGAAAGCTGGTCATGACGAAGGGTGGTGATACGCTCTTTGTTAGAACCACGCAAAACATCAATGATGTGCCCCATTCCGAAGCGCTGACCGGTTCGATAGATACACGAAAGGGCCTTTTGCGCATCCTCGGTGGCATCATACTGGTGTGGTGGGTCGAGGCAAATATCACAATTACCACAATCTTTGGTGAGTGTCTCACCAAAATAAGCAAGTAAAGCACGGCGACGGCAGAGTAACGGTTCAGCATAGCCGGTCATGCTGCTCAGTTTGTGTAACTCAATCCGTTTCTGCTCAGGATTCCCACCCTTCTCAATCAGACCTTTTACCAGGGCAATATCACCATAACCGTAGAGGAGGAGTGCCTCTGCAGGTAGGCCATCCCGCCCTGCCCGCCCGGTCTCCTGATAATAGCTCTCAATGTTTTTGGGGAGATCATAATGGACGACAAACCGGACGTTCGGCTTATCTATTCCCATTCCGAAGGCGACGGTAGCGACTACAATCTGCAAATCGTCACGGATGAAATTTTCCTGAACCTGCGCGCGGTCACGATCGGATAGACCGGCATGATAGGCGGCAGCAGATTGGCCAGCGGCGACGAGGCGCGCTGCAACCTGCTCGGTTCGTTTGCGTGACAAACAATAGATGATACCGGACTCGTTACTATGCGTTTTGAGAAAAGCGGTGAGTTGATCATATGGCTTTAACTTGTCGGTAACCAAATAACGAATGTTGGGACGATCAAAACCGGCAGAAAAACAGGCGGCATCCTGAATTTCGAGTCGCTGCAGAATATCGTCGCGGGTCTGCGGATCGGCCGTTGCGGTCAAGGCGATCATCGGAATTCCGGGGAACAGCACGCGTAATTTACCGAGTTGTACATATTCCGGACGAAAATCGTGTCCCCACTGCGAAACACAATGCGCTTCATCAATAGCAAATAATGATATCGGTATCTGCTTTAATCTTTTTTGAAATTCATGGTTCATCAAGCGCTCAGGCGCGATGTAGAGAAGATCGAGTTGGCCTGAGTGGAGTCGATTCAAGGTCTCACGAGCGTCTGCCGCCGATAGCGATGAGTTGTAATAAGCCGCCCTAACCCCATTGGCAAGCAACGCATCGACCTGATCCTTCATCAAGGAAATCAAGGGTGAAACAACAATTGCAACCCCCTTTCGGTGTAACGCAGGGATCTGGAAACAGAGAGATTTACCCCCACCGGTCGGCATGAGAACAAAGGCGTCCTGACCGGCAATGATAGAGTCGACAACCTGCTCCTGGTAGGGGCGGAAGGCAGTGAAGCCGAAAATAGATTTTAAGGAGTCAAGAGGAGTGCGAGCCATTTTGAATAAATCCTGACGATGAAAAGAGAGCCACAACCGTTGAACGAGAACATTTTGACAGAAAGATATGATTAATATGGAAAAATCAACAAAACAGGAGTGCCCATTTCATGTTTTGAAAAAGAACGAAAGCCCCTATTTGTAGACATTTGGCCCGGAGACACGGCGCATCCCCTGTTCATTCTCTTCCGGATAAAAGTTGAACTTGTCAGACGTTTTCATGAATAGAGAATGAAAAAAACCGAACGGCATCGATTCAACGACCTGAACCACGGGAGAGTCGGTCCCTTCATTCGCTCTAGCATCCCTGATTGCATAGTACTGATGGATCTGAATAATGGCAATTTTCTCGGCTTCAGCACGACTCCCCGCTGAGACGTAACGTGTCGCATGAAAGCCGAATTTCTTATGCACACCATCAAAATTGAGCAGAAAATTACGACCATGTAGCTGGATTTTGAATTTTTGCATAAAACCCTTTAGATGGTTAAGTTGTCAGGATGATCCGTCTAGCATAAGCATAACAGAAACTGAATCGTAATAAGTAAAAAACCGGAGAGAGATATGACCATATTGGGGGAGAAAATGAAACAGTAAAATAACCGCTATAAAAGTTTACATGCGATTAACCGTTCCGTTACGGATTCTTGTGGAAAAAACGGAGTCAAGGATAAAAATCAGGCGTTGTAGTCTTCATCTGTTCGTCGTTTATCTACCGTTTTGCTGATTCTTGTCCCATAGATTGACGGGTTCCGATTTTCGGTGAACAAGGCTTCAAGATATGATTGATAGGAGAATGGTGGAGCGCGATAATTATATTTACAGACACAATCATCAGGGGAACAAGGGTCTGCGCTTTTCGACCCCCTCCTTTTTTGAGCTGTTTGATCAGGTTTGATAACGTTACACAACGTAGCGTGATCGGAGCAACCACCTCAGGCCAAAGACAGAGATCTCCTGGTCGTGGCCTGAATAAGGGGTAAAACCGCCAGAGCGTTCTTGATATGCCTGTTCGCATAGGCATCCCGAGTAGTAATGACAACCTAAAATTGACCACCTGTGATAACCGAATTTTGACCACCCTGAGCGGTGAACGCAAAGCTGGATGACAGGGGATCATCCAGCGACAACCTCTGTTAAAAAAGACCGATATGCA
>Ga0314774_1001556_pt1 | contig 14401 bp, 10 predicted proteins | sample MetaGCBIA2018_FD_204515 | JGI IMG/M metagenome (GOLD analysis project Ga0314774, IMG submission 204515) | Cryopeg brine microbial communities from Beaufort Sea near Barrow, Alaska, United States - CBIA 2018 | ecosystem: Environmental > Aquatic > Marine > Coastal | place: USA: Alaska | collected... | reverse complement strand
ACATTTAGGAATCAATGTTCACGGCACTTTCAGCGGCTCTCTTTTATGGCATACTGCTCATCCATGGCCACAAAGACCACCAGGACTGGTGGAAATGGAGTTCCAGGAACTGGCAAATCGTTGGCTGCCAATTCTTAATGTTTTTGACGAACAGGGAGTGGATGTTTGTTATGAGGTCCATCCAGGTGAAGATTTGCATGATGGTATAACTTTTGAGCGGTTTCTTATCGCTACCAATAATCATAAAAGAGTGAATATCCTTTATGATCCAAGTCATTTTATTTTACAACAACTTGATTATATTAAATATATTGATTATTACCATGATTATATAAAAATGTTCCATGTTAAAGATGCTGAGTTTAATGCTACAGGTAAAAAAGGAACCTTTGGTGGCTATGAGGATTGGATAAACAGGGCGGGGCGTTATCGTCACCCAGGAGATGGACAAGTAGATTTTAAAACTATATTTTCCAAATTAACTCAATACGGATGTGATGTATGGGCAGTGTTGGAATGGGAATGTTGTATAAAATCCCCGGAACAAGGAGCTAAGGAGGGAGTTGCTTTTATCGAAAGTCACATTATTCAGGCTACAGAAAAAAAGTTTGGTGATTTTGCAGGGACTAAAATTGATAAAGAAAAATTAAAAAATATCCTTGGAATTAACTAAAAGAATCCTTTGTAAAATAGAATAAAAAAATTTGTACCCATGGTTGATTTTTATGGCTAAGTTCTAATTATTACTTCTGTCTCAGATAGGAAACAAAAAGCTGTACTAAACCATCGAATTACAAGTTGATGGCAATGAAAGTTTCAAGAAAACACAGTAGCCAAATATACGGGGGAACCTGGTGTTACGCAGTAAGTTGGGAAGAAAGTTAAAAGCCACTATCAACTCAAAACATAACCATACCATTATGGAGAATTATTGGATAGAAATTTTAAAGTATCAGAACCTTCTTAGGTTTGGGTATCGGACAGCACTTACCTCCGTACCAAAGAGGGTTTTTTTATAATTAATGACGATAGATCATTTATATAAGAAGGATTAATTTTCTTGATTGCCTGTACCATAAAGTTCCAGAAATAAAAGCTGCTGCGGAATTGACAATAGCCTTTAAAAATTTCTTCCAAAGTAAAAGCAAAGGAAACATTAAAAGCCTGCTAATCCAATCAAAGAGATTTTAACGCTGTAAATCAGGCCGTAATTAGTACAATCAGTAATGGCCAGGTTAATAAACCAAAGAATATCAAAAGGATGATGTATGGTAGAGCGAGCTTTAAACTCTTATGGAAAATGATTTTGATAAATTCAGCTAATTCACCAAAAGTGACGAAGAACCCAGCATCAACGGAATTCCAAAGGCCCTATATATTAAGGATTCCAGAATTCGTCAATAGATGATAGCCAGGTGGGACGTCTCAAATTTATAATAACAGCTTTTTCTATATAAGCCAAAGCAAATTTAATGTTATGAGGTTTACAAGAAACATCTTGACCAAAATCCCTGTTCTTCCAATTTGAAATGGTATTTTGAGAAATGTTAAACCTATATGCTAATTCTGAATTTGTGACAGAATTATTTTGAATTAGAGTACGAATATTTATATTCGTTGTGGAATTGAAATGATAAATTTGTTGCCTACTTATTTTTATTTATGGTAAAACAAAAATAATTAGCTTTTTTATCTTTCCCCTTCGGGGTTTTTTTCAACTATCCCTTCAAAGAAAACCCCGAAGGGAATGAAATGCCTTTAACAATGTGGTGAAACCTTAAAATTACCTAAATAAATCTAAAAGTTGCGTTTATAGTTTGAATTCAAGTATCAATTAATCCCTACAGAATCATATACCTGAACTTTTTCCCATAAATGAGAAGATTCTTCAATGAAAACCAAATGAGCGGGTTCTTCCTGGTATTTATCCTGGATTTCCTTTGAAGGAAAACTCAGGATCAGCGAATATGTAAATGAATTGTCCACAACATCCCTAGGAGTTTTTGCGGGGATCCCGATGAATTTGGTTTTTGCATACAAACTATTATCCAGGAACTTTTTAAGCGAATTCTCAAATGCCGACCTGTCTTCTGGATTATCAGGATTGTTCAAATAAAAATATACTACATGGGTAAAATTCTTATCAAAATCTACAGGTTGATCCTGTCCCTGAAGCTCGTTGGTTCCCGTTAATACAGTTAAAATTATCATCAATTTTAAAAATTTTATCATAGCTATTAATTCAGTAGTTTCAAATTTAATAAATTAATTTAATTATTCGTTAGTTTGCCTGTAACGATAAACACTTGCTACGACTAGCCTTTCAAAAATTGACTTAAAATATCTTCTATTGAATTTATAAACAAATTCATCAAGATATTTTTGCAGATGCTTACCTTTGATTTTATGATAGACTCCTAAAAAGTTTCTTTTTGCATTACTAATAGCAATATATACCCATTTCAGCATTACAATGGTTGTTTGCTTATTTGATTTTTCAGCTATATAAGCTTCAACGTAATTTTCAATATTAAATCTTATCGGAGAATACAACAGCTTTTATAAGCCTCATCCATGGTAATGTAATCCTTATCCAAAGTAATCAGCAATATAAAATAACTTGCAGATTATTTCACCTGCAATAGCAATTCAATGATCCCCAGGCTACCTTGTTCATTAGAATCCATTTTATAAAAAACAAAATACACATCATGTAAATCATTCTTTACATCTTGACTGAACTCCAATACGGCCTCTGAAGGCTCCATTTCCTCTGCACCTATTCCAATAACCTTATTCCCAATAAGTTTCCCGTCAGGGTGATCTAAACGCAATTCTATTTTCCATCCCTTCTCGGTAATTTGCGCTAAACCATACCGGATTTGCAAGGATTTCACTTCTTGTAAACTTATTTGTGAAAATTTTATCCAACTATTGTCTTCATTGATTAATTTGATCTGCCTACCTCCCTGATTAATATTTGAAATTCCAGGAGATGATTCCGCTAACCCAAATTTCAATAATGGATTGCGAAGGATGTGGTTCTCTATGCCAGTAAGCTGGGGCATTTGGTCAAATCCTTTATCTGTATAAGATGCTGAAAGGACAATATCACCTTGTGGTGTGAGTTGAAATTTATCCGAGGGAACAAAAGAACCACTCATAGGCATCGACTGTACCTTGACATCTTCATTAGCTAGGGACAAAATCCAGGTTACAATTTCCTTGGTATCAGATAAAGGAAGGTCAGGATGTGCAGCCATTGGTATTTCTCCCCAATTACCAGTACCACCCTTAATTATCTTTTCTGATAATAAATTCATTGCTTCAATATTGTCTTTATAACGTAGTGCTACTTGTTTAAAAGAAGGACCTATGGATTTTTCATCTATTTTATGACATGCAACACAATCCAGGGACTGCATTTTGGCTTTACCAGGAAGATCTGTAGCCATAATATCCAAAGTTTCAGTATGCAAAGCAGCCTGATCTGAACTTTCGAGATAATCAGCTTGTACATATCCACGGGATTTTGAATCACTTTGATTCAAATCTCCGTCTTCATTATCCCTTATTGTCACCTTATATAGCACAGGACTATTAGGAAAGTAAAAAGTAGAATTGCTTATGGCAGCAATACTTACCTGAGGGCGGCTATTTCCTGCATATACCTGAATTCCGGGACTTCTTGAAATCGCACCTTTTTCGTCTAATACGCTTAGGGCAACAGAATAAGTTCCTGCTTTATTGAATGTATGTTCAACATTAGGCTTTTCGGTTTCCACCTTTACTCCATCACCAAAGTCCCATATATATGTCAATTTATCTCCATCAGGATCAAAGGTCCCTTCTGCAGAAGCCTTTATTTTTAGCGGTAATGCACCTGCATCCTGATCTAATTGAAGTTTAACTACCGGTTGGCGATTTCCACTATTATAGGTGAGGACTGAAAGTGCGGCGCCAGTATTTTTTGAATACCATCCTTTACCATATTCTACTGTATATAACTGTCCATCCGGACCTACTTCCATATCACTAATAGCCTGGAAAATGGCACTCTCCATAAACGGCTCTATAGTTAGCAGATTATTATCTTCATCCATTGTCACCGCCATTATCCAATCCCGCACCCAATCATAAATGAAAAATTTACCATCATAATATTTCGGAAAGCGTTTTTCTTTAGGGAAATCATCTACATAATACACGGGGCCCGCCATGGAAGTACGACCTCCTTTCCCAAGAATAGGAAATTCCTGAGAAACAGTATATGGATATTCAATAAATGCAGGTTTTGCCTCAGGAAGGCTTGTTAATCCGGTATTGTTACGTGATATATTGTTTGGACTTTTCGGATTAAATGCTGGACCAGATTCTCCAGTTTGGTAATTATATTCCCGGTAGGGATAATTTTTCCCTACAAAATATGGCCAACCAAAATTTCCCGCTTCTCTTGCCTGGTTAATCTCGTCGTATCCTCTGGGTCCACGAGTAGCTAAACTGTCATTGTTGGCATCTGGACCTACTTCTCCCCAATAAAGATAATCTGTTTTTTTATCTACTGAAATGCGATAAGGATTTCGAGTACCCATTATATATATTTCAGGACGAGTTTTGGAAGTTCCTTTTGGAAAAAGATTTCCCTCCGGAACACTATAAGATCCGTCTTCATTAACATTTATACGTAATATTTTCCCGCGAAGGTCGTTGGAATTTCCACTTGAACGGCGGGCATCATAATTTTCAAACCCGAGGCGATCATCTAAAGGAGCAAAACCATGCGAATTTATGGGATATGTTTTACCGGTTGTAGGATTCTTCTCGTCAAACGGGGTGGTATTATCACCTGTTGAAAGCAAAAGATTACCAACAGAATCAAAGGCAATGGATCCTCCTGTATGGCAACATATTTCCCGCATTGTCTCCACTTCAAGAATAACCTGTTCAGTTTGAAGGTCAAAATTTCCATCTTTAAATTTAAATCGCGACAAACGATCTACCGATTTTTCCAAAGGGGAATAAAACAAATAAACCCAGTTATTATTTGAATAATCCGGATCAGCCTGCATTCCCAGTACACCAAACTCTACATTAGTATTTTTCGCTTCCAAAGACCGGTAATATACCTCCAAATTGGCAACAACAGAAAGGGTGCTATCCTTAGTATTAAAATACTTAATAGCTCCTTTTCTTTCAGAGATGAGGATACTTAAATCTGGTAATATCGTCAATTCGGTTGGTTCGTCCAAACCATCCGCTAAAATTCTCTTAGAAAAACGGTTTTCATCCGGAACACGCAAGGCAGTAGCTTTCTCATAATTTAACACTTTATTTTCACCAATAGCATAATGAACCCCGGCACTTATTAATTTTAGCACATTTGGATCTTCATAAGATTCAGGCGTATGCCCCAAAGCCATGTAAAATGCTCTGCCACCATCATATTCGTGGGACCATACCATTGGATGATTCTCACCGTTTTCTCCCCCCTCGTAACTATCTTCATCAATGCTAACCAACACTTGAACATTTTCAGGAAGGGATCGGAAATTATACAATTCATCAGTTATCACCCATGGATTGGGCAAAGAGTCTGTTACCGGGAAGTTTTCATCGGAATGTACATTTAGTTCCGCCTCCTGAATGGCGGGATGGTTTTTAAAATAGGCCCCAATCAACTTTCCATACCATGGCCAGTTATACTCAGAATCAACTGCACCGTGCACCCCCATATAACCTCCACCTGCCTGAATATACCTTTGGAATTCAACTTGTTCACGAGTGTTTAAAATATCACCTGTAGTACTCATAAAAATAACAGCCGAATATTGCTTAAGAGTATCCTCCATAAATTTAGACGATAATGATGTAGTATCTACTTCAAAACCCTGTGCTAAACCCAATTTCTGAATGGCCTTTACCCCATCTGGGATAGAGGCATGTTTAAAACCTGCTGTTTTCGTAAAAACTAGCACACGTGGATCTCCTAAACGTTTATCGATTTCATTAGAACAACTTGTTAAAAAAGAACCTAAAACATAAAATGCTGCAAGAAATATTAATTTTAATTTCATCTGTTTTTTATTTTTTGATTACTCATTAGATTACCAGTAAGGATAAACACTTGCTACCACAAGCTTTTCAAATATTCACTTAAAATATCTTTTATTGAGTTTTTAAACAAATTCATCAAGATATTTTTACAGATGCTCACCATTGATTTTATGATTGACTCCTAAAAAGTTTCTTTTTGTATTACATATAGCAATATGTACCCATTTCAAAATTATAATCATTGTTTGTTTAGTTGAATTTCTCAGCTATATGAGCTTCCACACAAAAAACAATCTTTATGAGACTCTTGAGCCCCATTGAAAATGCACACAAACCTTTAATTGGACAAATTATCGATTTGGTTCCCTTCTAGATATTCACCAACTATATTTTAAATCCTACCGAAGCGACAAAGGTTATAGCTAATATATGACTTACAATCAGTTAGTAGCTCTAAGTTTCGTTCAGATGAATAAAAGCTATACTTTAAATGACATTTCTAAAGGTATAGGGGTGGGTTATAAATTTAAAGCAGACTAGGCACTTTTCCCAAGTCCAGTGTATCCACCGGTGAAACCCACTATTAGTGATGTCATCAAGAATCGTGATTATAGAGTTTTCGAGATGTTCTATCATAGGCTGTTGTCCCATTACAGCGCTGTCCTTTCCAATAGAAATCAATCTAATATCCTTAAGGAATAGAGGATAAAAGTATAAAACTGATTGATAGCACCACTATTTCTCTCTAACCGTCTATTTTTACTGGGTAAAGTTTCGGATAGCTTAGGGAACCATTATGTATTATCAATCGTGGCTTACATAAAATTAGAATGGATAAAACAAAGAACTGGCAAAAATCAAATTGCTATGAAAGCTCAAGTCTATTTAATAGCTCAACACACCGGCTATATTGATCTTCGAAGTTATCAACACATAGAGCTGCGTAATTCCTTTTTGATCTTGTTTTTGCTTAACGTGAGTGAATAACTTAATCCATCAGGAATACGATCAATCCCCTTGCCCCATGAGCGCCTAAAACCAGGGATTGTTCAATATCTGCGGTTTTTGAAGGTCCCGCAATGAAAGTCCCGAAACTGTAATCCTGGTTTCCTATTCGTTCATAAGCCTGGTGCATTGTTGGAACAAGGTCTTTTTTGTTCACTACAATTGCCAAATATTGAGCAATAAATACCGAAGCCCGTTGTCCCAATAACTCATTGGTTACCCAAAGCGCGGCATTTTCTGAAACGCCAAAATGGGCTTTGACAATGGTTAATTCCACATTTTCAAGGCTATGCGGATCATCATTTGTCCAGTTGGTTTCCGCAATTTCCGAAAGCTCCGGAATTGTGGTGATCTTGCGCTTTTCGGCAGGATAATTATTTTTGATATAGCTAATTACCTCGTCATTATCTTTCACTTCAACAAAGGCTCCGCCAATAGCATTCAAAACAGTTTTGTATTTTTGGAGATTTTCATAAGTATCCGGTCCCAAAGCACTCAAATCCGGCAACTCACTTATGGATGAAGGCTGATTTTGTTTTATTTTTTCTAAAATACTGGCTTTACTGCTCATTGTTCTTGTCTTTTGATTCTCTTGAATTTTTCTTGTACCATTCCCTGAATGATTCTTCGGGAGGAGCAGGCATTTCACGTTGTTTATACCACGGATTAAAATTATTATTGACCAGACCGGGTGCTTTTTGCATTATAAATCTCGCTGTTTTCCCTGCAAAATCAAAAATTACGGGATTCGCCAAAACAGAAGCCATGCCTTTCATTGCAATGGTTTTGGTCGTAGGTGTATATCCTTCTTTCACCAAAATTTGCCGCCATTTATAAAGTTGTTCATGGATATCGATTTTCACCGGGCAAACGTTGGTGCAGGATCCGCAAAGCGTGCTGGCAAAAGGCAGATCCGCATTTTTGCTCATATCGAGATTTGGCGCCAAAATGGACCCTATAGGTCCGGCCACCGCATTGTGATAACTGTGCCCTCCGCTTCTTCTGTAAACTGGGCAGGTATTCATGCAGGCGCCACAACGAATGCATTTCAGGGAATTTCTAAAATCTTCCCGACCTAATTGTTTGCTTCTGCCGTTATCCACAATAACAATATGCATTTCTTTCCCATCTGCGGGTTTTTTAAAATGACTGGAATAGGTCGTAATAGGTTGTCCGGTAGCACTTCTTGCCAACAATCTGAGAAAAACCCCAAGGTGTTTTCGCTGCGGAATAATTTTTTCAAAACCCATACAGGCTATGTGTACATCGGCCAGATGAACGCCCATATCGGCATTTCCTTCGTTGGTGCAAACCACGAATTCCCCGGTTTCTGCAATGGCGAAATTTACTCCTGTCAACGCAATTTTTCTGGAGAGAAAAACATTCCTAAGATGAAGCCGTGCAGCTTCAGTTAAATATTTCGGGTCTTTATTTCCTTTTTCCGTACCAAGATGTTCGTGAAAAGTCTCGCTCACATCTTCTTTCTTGAGGTGAATGGCGGGCAATACAATATGACTTGGAGTCTCATTTCTCAACTGAACAATACGTTCTCCCAAATCGGAATCGATCACATCAATTCCTTTATCGGTTAAATATTCATTTAAATGACATTCTTCGGTAAGCATGGATTTGGACTTGACAATTTGCTTAACACAGTGGTTTTCAAGAATGGAATGGATTATTTTATTGTGTTCATGCCCATCGGCGGCCCAGTGAACAACAACGCCATTTTTTTTGGCCTGTTCTTCAAAATCCTGCAAATACTGATGAATATTTGAAAGCACATTGTTTTTTATTTGTGAGGCCGTTTCTCTAAGCAATTCCCATTCCGGTATCTGAAAAGCGGCATTATCCCGCTTTTCCCGAACCATCCAAAGCGTTTCGTCGTGCCATTCTTCCCGTTTTATATCTCTGTTAAAAATTTCTGCGGCTTTGCTGTGTTCAATAATTTTTCCTGACATTTTGGAGGTTTTTATTGTTCTTTATTGGTTTTTTCCGATAAAATCAGAATAAAAATCCGTGTAATTTTAAAGTAATTTTTACATCGAATTTTAGTTATACTTATTTATATCGTGTTCAATATTTCTGCGATATGTATAATTTCAACCTTGCTTTTCTGTCTTTTCAAAATGCCTTCCAGGTGCATTAAACAAGACATATCTCCACCGGTTATATATTCCACATTCTGATTTTCATGGTCCTTAACCCGATCTTTTCCCATTTTTGCAGAAACTGCTTCCTCGGTTATACAAAAAGTGCCGCCAAAACCACAGCATTCATCTTTCCTGGTAAGTGAGACAAGCTTCAATCCTTTTATTCCGCTTAATAATTGTCCTGGTTTGGAAAAATAAGGAGCATTAAGTTCGCTCATTTGCGAGAGTTTTAACCCGCGTTGTCCGTGGCAACTTTCATGCATTCCAACGCGGTGCGGAAAGTTTCCTTCAATCTTTTCGATTTTTAAAATATCGGTGATAAACTCGGTTAACTCAAATACCCGTGTTCTGATCTGGGTAGCCAATTGTTCGTTTTTTTCGTCGTGTAAATGATCTTTGACGTGCAATGTACAACTCCCGGAAGGGCTCACAATATAATCAAATTCAGCAAAATTGGCGATGAAATTAGCATCGCAACCTTCGTTCAAATGCTCGTAACCACTGTTCGCCATAGGTTGTCCGCAACAGGTTTGCTTCATTGGGAAACTCACATCACAACCTAATTTTTGCAACAATTCATAGGTGGCGATCGCAACTTTAGGATAGAATTGATCAACATAACAGGGTACAAAAAGTCCGATTTTCATATAGATACTTTGAGGTAGGTTCTTAACCACATATTAATTCTTTGTGCAAAATATAATCTGATTTGACCATTCTCTTTATTAGATTATTGAATATTACATCCTTGCCTTGAGAGCGGTTAATTCGATAACAAAATTCATCAAAATATCTGTTGATATTCTTGTCGCTTACCCATGAATAGGTTGTTCTTATCCAAGATTTCACCTGATGAATCATAACATGTAACGCTTTGAAATTTGAACCCTTATCACTCAACACATGGGTTAAATCATAATCCTTGGCAATAGAATTGTAACCTTTCCATTTATCGGTAGTGATCTTTGCCTGTTTATCGAGAAAGTATTAGAACCTGATCCCCAAATAAATGATTTGATATTTTACCAGACTTTAAATTCTCAAGAGGTTTAGACTTTACCATTACGGCCACATGGAATTGCCGCTCACTACCTCGGCCCCGTTTCAAGTTTGATTTAGATAGACAGCTAAAACTAATAATCAACAGCCATTTTTGCAGTTCACTTTGGATTTCTTTGCCAAAAAAACAACACGGTAAACAGTAAAATCAAAATGGCTGGAAATACCACCATATTTGCCAGAGTATCCTGACCGGCAGCAAGCTCCAGAGCTTCTCCTGTAAGTCCTTGTACTCTGTTTTCTGTTCTAGCACTATCAATCCATCTACCAATTATAGGTTGGAAAATAGAACTAGAAAAAAAACCCACTCCACCAATTATAGACATACCTAAAGCACTACTCAGCGGCACTTTTTGTGCCACGGTCCCAATCATTACCGGCCAGAAATAACAAACACCTAAAGCAAATATGACAGCTGCAACATATGCCATGGGTCCAGTTACAGTGCTAAACATGTAAATGCCTATAGTAGCCAATATTGCCGATGTCAACAACACCCCAGTTTGCCCTAATTTCTTAACCACGGGTCCTGCAAAATATCTACCCACTACCATCACTCCGCTTATCAAAGCTAAAATTAACATTGCGTCAGCACCACTATAACTCAATACAACATTTACCCATTGATTTGGGCCAAATTCTGTTATAGCCGTTAGTGCCATACAGATAAACAGGAAAATATAAAGCGGACTTAACATAGCTTTAAAATTTTTAGTAAGGGAATTGGCTCCTTCCGCTTTCGGTTTTGGAAATGCTTTTCCATAAAACAAAACGGCATAAATGACAGTTGGAATCATAATTAACCATATTTGGCTTTCCCATTCAATTCGGAAGTCGGTCATGAATTTAGAGATAAGAGCCCCCATAATAATTCCACCCGGAAACCACATATGAAACCTGTTCAGCATTTTGTTCATTTTCACCCCCGAATAAGTGTCTGCAATCATAGGGTTACATGCAGCTTCTGTACATCCGTTACCTATACCAATAAAAAGTGTAGAAATAAGTAAACCCGTATATCCACCCGCGTAAATAGTCCATACGATTCCTAAAGTATGAGCGACAAAAGCCACAGTCATTATATTTTTGGGCCCAAAAGAATGATAAACCAATCCTCCGATCACCATGGATATAGGAAATCCCAAAAACCACATGGAATTAATAAATCCTAATTGTTCGGCAGAAAGACCAAATTCCTCACCTAATTGAGGGAGGATACCTGCCCTGATGGAAAAAGAAAAGGCGGTGGTAATAAGGGCAAAGCAACTTCCGTAAAATAAGGCACTTTTATTTATGTTTTCATTCATAACTTTGAAGATTTTAAATAATTTTTATCAAATTATATATTTTTTAGGAAATATTCCCAGTAGCTCGGGAAATATAAAAAATTTATTTTACCCTAACCATGTTTAATTGATTAATTTATACTAAAATGGGGTATCCGATCATTACCCGTGATTTTGATTGACAATTTTTGATATGAAATTGGGGGTGTTTTAACTCCCTGTTCAATTAATCTCAAGAACAAAAGCCCTCGACTTGTTGATATTCGCCTATTATATCGAAATACATATTCATCAAGATAGCAATCCAATTTATTTTTATTCACATAGCTCTGATGTGTGCCAAGCAACCATCTTTTAATAATTTACGAGAGAAGATCGGACACCCCATTTATACTAATTTGCTTTAAGTTTAATGAACTTGCCGATTTTAAAACCTGTTGCCACTTTCTTAAATGCTACACTAATTAATAATTAGTCTCTACTGTTGTTCAGGAGAATAATCAACAACGAATACATCTTCAATAACATCCAGTACTTCTAACATTTTACCAAATTTTTCATGTTCAGGGTGTGGTAAATAGGAATTTCGAGCTGCCGCATCTTCGAATGTAAAAAGATAAACATGAGTGAAGCCACTGTTTTTATTTTCTGGACTGTCATTGATACCATGTTCAAAGGATACTATACCAGGTATTTTATTTTTTAAATCACTTAAAGCATTTGTTACCTTTTCTATCTGTATGTTGGTAGCATTGGTCTTATATTTAAATACTACTATATGTCTCATTTGCTCTTCTTTTGAATCTTGACAACCCACAAAAGACAACATTAGAAAAAAAAATATCACTAATACAATGGATTTTTTCATTTTTTTCATTTTTTTAAAAATTTACAATAAATTTAATTACCGAAACTGCGGAGAAGATCCAATTTTTCTGCTTAATAAAGAATGTAGGCTTCAAAATTATTTCTTTCTTTTGACGATATTCCTCAGCAAAATTACTGATAGTTAAACGTTAACCATAGATAATGCAAAATTAGGCATTTTAATGATTCTCCCCCCCCTCATAGCGGATTCGTGCGCCAGAATTCCTACACAGTTAATATTTGCAGATTGTTGTGCATTAGGATAAGGCTGTCGCTCTTCCACTAGTGCATTCACAAATTCATGGACCAGGTGAGGGTGAGATCCACCATGACCAGCTCCTTGTATAAAAGACAAGTGCTGATTATCTTCTGAATCATAAACACCTGCATTTGTAAAATGCTGAATTTCTTTTGGCAGCAGGTGTGCATAATCAGGTATTTTAATTCTGGAAGGCTCCTCACCTGTATGAACCACACTGTCTTCATGCTCAATTTGCGTCCACTCAAATGATTTTTCAGAACCGTATACATCAAAGCTTTCCCGATATTGGCGGGCGGTATTGAAAAGCGATCGCGTAACTTCTGCCGACAAGTCTGAGTTTTTAAACTTTATGTGGCAAGTTTCTACGGCAAAAGGAGAATTGTACTTGGGAATTCGGTTATCGTCAATTCTACCCGACCCCAAGCATGACACATATTCCGCCTCTGCTTTTGGCAATGCCAGCACCGGCCCCACACAGTGGGTAGCATAATGCATAGGCGGTAAACCTTCCCAGTAACCAGGCCATTCGGACATATCCTGTTGATGGGATCCACGCAAAAACTGGATTCGCCCTAATTCTCCTTTTTCATACATTTCTTTAACATACAGAAATTCCCGACTGTAAATCGCGGTCTCCATCATCATAAAAGTTAGGCCTGTTTTCTTAACAGTTTCTACGATCTGCCGGCATTCTTCTACAGTGGTAGCCATAGGTACGGTACAAGCAACATGTTTGCCTGCCCGCAAAGCAGCCAGAGAATGCTCTGCATGATTTGGAATAGGCGTGTTAATATGTACGGCATCCACATCAGGATCCTTCAGCAGTTCGGTATAGTCTGTATATCGTTTTTCTATTCCGAACGCATCTCCAATTTCATCCACTTTGCTTTGCGTTCGCTGACAAATAGCATACATTCTGGCATTTGGATGCTTCTGGTAAATAGGGATGAATTCAGCGCCAAACCCTAATCCTATTATGGCTATGTTGATTTTTTTTAGACTCATAAAACTTTTCGATTATTTAACGGTTACAATTTAAATTTGATATTTTCGTTATAATTACTTTTTTTTGCTGCAAACGGTTAAAAATGTGACACTATTAAATATTTGAGTTAAATTACTGTTAATTGTAAATCAAATATAGTAAAAAAAGTTAGTAAGACAATTATCTTAAATCCATGCTGATAAAATAGACCAAATTATCAAAAACTTCTTTATACTGGCTTTATGCATTAACTTTATTTTTTCTATTGGTTATCTTCGACACCTCAATGGCCTCATTTTAATCACTACCTTTTATAATAATTATAGATTTATGGTCAAAATAGAAATCACCAATAGCCTATATGTTTTTCTTAAGCAGGTGCTTTTTGATCAGCCCATAAACATCTGTTGCATCAATTGTAGATTGAGTTCCTGTCAGTTCGTGATTTGCAGTAATGAATAATGGCCAATCTCTTTTCTCATTGCTGATGCGCCCGTGAGAGCCTTTTACAAGTTCTGCATTTAGGGGGATAACATCCATTAAATAACGGAAACCTAATTTCTTTTTCAACAGTTTTAATCCTATTTTTCCTTTCAGGAACCGGATATCCGGATCGGCAAAAACCTCAACCGGATCGTAGCCCGGTTTACGGTGAATATCAACTGTACGGGCATAATCGGGCGCTTTTTTATCGTCCAGCCAAAAATAATAGGTGAACCAGGAATCCTGA
>Ga0314774_1001555_pt1 | contig 14410 bp, 14 predicted proteins | sample MetaGCBIA2018_FD_204515 | JGI IMG/M metagenome (GOLD analysis project Ga0314774, IMG submission 204515) | Cryopeg brine microbial communities from Beaufort Sea near Barrow, Alaska, United States - CBIA 2018 | ecosystem: Environmental > Aquatic > Marine > Coastal | place: USA: Alaska | collected... | reverse complement strand
TGCTCGTGGCGTGAAGCTCATCGGCGCCACCGCCCACTTCGTGACGAGCGACCTCGACGAGGGGCCCATCATCGAGCAAAACGTCGTTCGGGTTGATCACGCGAGCACATCGAGCGAACTGGTCTCCATTGGTCAAGACGAAGAGAGCCGCACCCTCACGCAGGCCGTGAAGTGGTTTGCCGAAGATCGCGTACTGCTCGACGGAGTACGCACGATTATTTTCCGCTAGTCAGTGACTATCGAGCATTTCTAGCAAGCGGTTAGTCGTGCGCCAGTTGCGAACCGTCATCCGCTGCGACAAGCGTTTACTCCTCAGGCGGTGGACGCGGGACTTCGACGAACCTGCCACCGTGCGCGAGAAATACAGTGCCTCGGGGCCTGGGGCGATCGAATCAACCTCATCGTTCAGCTCGGGCAGTTGTTCCATCGCTTCGGCGGCGGTAAACGGGCGCTTGAGGAAGAGCACGTCGCTCAGCAACTCTTCAGAGCCATGACCTGTTGGGGCTGCCGCGATCGTTGCCGCCAGTTCGGCGCGCGAGCGGACAACCGTAAGAATCTCCGTGCCGAATCGTTCGCGGAGCATCCGCTCAATATCGTCTTCAAGCTCTGCACTGCTTGCAACATCGGAAGCGAACAGCACGTTGCCACTCTGAATGTAGGTGCGCACTTCGCCATACCCTGCCGCGCCAAAGCACTCGCTCAACGACTTCATGCTGATCACATTCTTGCCGCCGACGTTGATCCCGCGAAGCAGCGCCACATACTGTGCCATCGCCTAGTTCAGCCTCTCCCAATCGAGTCGGTTCTCCCACGAATAACGGTAGTAGTCCGCAAACTTCAACTCGGATGCCGCAGCCTCATCCACGATTACAGTGACAGTTGAATGCAACTGAATTGCCGACGCCGGAAGGCTCGCCGTCACTGGCCCCTCAACGGCCGCCGCCAACGCGGCAGCCTTCGATGCGTCGAACGCTAGCAGTACGAGGTGCTTCGCCCGCCGGATGGTGCCAAGTCCCTGCGTGATGCAGTGTGTTGGCACTTCCTCCGGGGCATCGAAGAAACGCGCGTTGTCGAGCCGCGTCTGTTTTGTGAGTGTCTTAACCCGAGTGAGCGACGCAAAGGAAGAACCCGGTTCGTTGAACCCGATGTGTCCCGTCGAGCCAATTCCCAAAATTTGCAGGTCAATCCCGCCCGCTTCATCAATTGCCCGCTCATAGTCGTCACCCGCCGACTCAATTGGGCCGTCCTCCGCCGGAACTTGCACAAGCGAGGAAGAAAGTCCGAGGGGCTCAACCACTTCACGCATGATCACCGAACGGTAGCTCTGGGGATGCCCCGCAGGCAATCCAACATACTCATCGAGAGCAAAGCCCCGCACAGCAGACAGATCACGAGCGCGAGCCGCGAGCGCAGACCACGTCGTTAAGGGCGTCGACCCTGTTGCTAGGCCGAGTACGGCATTCGGTGTCCGACGCACGAGCGCCTCAATGAGGTCGGCAGCGACCTCGCCTGCTGCATCCGCGTCCTTAACTATTACTACCTCGGCCATGGGAGTACTTTCTCACGCCAGCGTCCAGCCGTGCAGAGTGGTTCAGCCCCATCGGCCGCGCTGAGAATGCTCCGGGAAGTACAGCAGCATCAACCCAGCACCCAGTTGTGGTCGGGCATACTGAATATTCGACACCATGCTTGGAGCCTCATGCGCAGCCTCACCGAAAACAAGACCGCCGTTGCCCTCTTTGCCGGTGTCACCCTCGTGGGTGCGCTGTCAGCATGCTCGTCGCCCGGCACTGGCGCCGACGCCTCCGTAACAGATTCGGGCACCCAAGCAACATCGGGTGACTACGCAGACGGCACCTATACCGAGACAGGCAACTACCAGTCGCCCAATGGCACCGAGCAAGTGGATGTCACCCTCACGCTAGAGAACAACGCCATTGTCGACGTTAGCGTCGTTGGTTTCGGGGAGAGCCCCAACTCGAAGCAGTTCCAGGGTGAATTCATTAACGGAATCGCCGCCGAAGTTGTCGGAAAAAATATAGACGAGCTCTCTGTCGACAAAGTAGCTGGCTCTTCCCTCACGAGCGGCGGGTTCAACAAGGCCGTCGAAGCGATCAAGGCAGATGCCCTCGCCGAGTAAGCAGTTTGATGCCATCGGTGCTCCCTGGCAGATTGATACGGCACAACCACTCGGGCCCGAGGTTGAGGCTGCCATTGCCGAGCGCATCGAGCAGTTCGACCGTACATACTCGCGCTTTCGCGAAGACTCGCTAGTCACAATGATTTCCCGCACCCCCGGCACCTACACTTTCCCCGCGGATGCTCCGCCTCTGTTTGAGCTCTACCGACGTCTCTACGACACCACCGACGGGGCGATGAGCCCGCTCATCGGGCGTGCTCTCGAAGAACTCGGCTACGACCGCACCTACTCCCTCACCCCAAGCGGCACTCGCACCCGGGTGCCCGAATGGCACGAAGCGATCAGCTGGAATGGCACCGAGCTCACGACGCTCGCCCCCGCAATGCTCGACGTCGGGGCAGCAGGCAAGGGCTACCTTGTCGACCTCGTGGCCGAAGTGCTTCGCGAATACGGCGTCGACGCCGCGACAGTCGACGCGAGTGGAGACATCCTGCACCGTGGCTCTAACGAACTGCGGGTCGCTTTGGAGCATCCACTCGACAGCAGCAAAGCCATTGGTGTGGTGTCGGTGCGCGATCAGTCACTTTGCGCCTCAGCCCCCAACCGGCGCGCCTGGGCTGGACTGCATCACATTCTGGACGCCCGCACCGGGCTGCCCACTGACCGCATCATTGCCACGTGGGCTATCGCCTCAACCGCGCTAGAGGCTGATGGACTCGCAACCGCCCTCTTCTTCGCCGAACCGGAAGCTCTGGCCACCGAATTCGACTTTCAGTGGGTGCGCATGTTTTCGACGGGCCGAGTAGAGTACTCGCCAGATATCAACGGAGAACTGTTCCTATGAAACGTTGGCTGGATCGCACCCTTGGCGCAATCGTCATGTACAAGCTTGTGTGGATATCGTTGGCGGTTTTGGCGGCCGCGGCAATTGCGCTCTCGTTCTTTGATCTCATATCGCCCGCCCCCTTCGCGCTCCTCGCGAGCCTGCCTGTCGCTGTCGGCTTCAGCTACATCGCAAGCCTGGTGGGCGCCAGAATCGTGCGCCAGCGACCTCACCTAGAGTCGTCTCTCATCACCGGGCTGCTCGTGTTCTTCATCATGGCTCCCAGCATCGAGCTGATGGGTCTGCTTGGCATCGCACTCGCCTCGACGATTGCTGGGGCATCCAAGTTTTTGATCGCGTTCCGCGGCCGACACATCTTCAACCCCGCAGCACTCGGCGCTTACGTTTTCATCTTCGCGCCACTGGGTTTCCCGACCTGGTGGGTCGGCACCCCGCTCTTGCAACCGATTATCGTGATTGCCGCATTTTTGATCCTTTACCGAACCAGACGACTCGACCTCGGTCTCGTCTTCATTGTCGTCGCCGCAAGCATTCGCATCGTCATCTCCGTCGTAGGTGGCGCAACAATTACCGACGCGCTCAGCTTCACGTTCGCGTCCTCACAGCTCATCTTCTTCGTCGGCTTCATGCTCACTGAGCCCCTCACTCTGCCGCCGCGACGCTGGCAACGGCTCAGCCTCGCCGTGATCGTCGCCATGCTCTTCGCGATCCCGTTCTCGATCGGCCCTCTCTTCAGCGACCCCCTGCTCGCTCTTCTCGTCGGCAACCTCATCGCGTTTTTCTTCACCCAACGACGAACCATTCGGATGTCGTTGGTGGAGAAAGAAGAGATTGTTCCCGGAACGTGGGAAGTCGTATTTGCCCCGCACAAGTCGGTCACGTTCCGTGCCGGTCAGTACATTGAGCTCTCCATCCCGCACGCGCGAGCGGATTTTCGTGGCGTTCGCCGCTATTTCACCATTTCGTCTGCACCCGATTTCGGCGGCATGATCGCGGTCACCTTCACCGCGGCCGAGAAGTCGAGCAGTTTCAAGTCGGCGCTGCTGTCGCTCCCCCGCGGCACTCAAGTGAATTCCACCGGAATTTGGGGGGACTTCGTTCTTCCGCGCGACACCGCCGAGCCTCTGCTGATGGTCGCGGGAGGCATCGGCATTACCCCGTTCGCCAGCCAGATCGCGCACGCCCACCGTGAAGCCGAAGGGCGCGACATCGTGGTGGTTTATGCGTCATCCCAGATCGGAGTTCTGCCTTTCTCCAGCATCCTGGTGGAGTCCGGCGTGCGGGTCATCGTGTTTGGCCCGCAATCGAGCACCCCACTTCCCGCAGGCTGGGAGCACGGTGGCGAGGGCCGCGTAACCGGAACAACGCTCTCGCGACACATCCCCGACATGAGCGGCCGCCGCGTCTACCTCTCGGGCCCGCCCGCGCTCGTCAACGACCTCAAGTCAGCACTTCGCAAGAACGGCGCTCGGCGCATCCACACCGACTATTTCTCGGGGTACTAGCGAATCTTGCGCCCTAGCTTTAGCGCTCGCAGTGCGTTAAGAATCGTGACGAGGTCGACAACCTCTTGAAGGCCAGCGCCCACGACCGCAGGCAGTACGCCCGTCATGGCGACGAGCATGAGACCAATGCTGATCACGATGCCAATCCAAATACTTTGCAGCGCGATGTGCACGGTGCGCTGACTGACTTCGACGGCGGAGACGACGCGAGAGAGATCATCAACCAAGATCACGACGTCTGCCGATTCGCTGGCAGCAGTTGATCCTTTTGCGCCGAGCGCTATGCCAACATCGGCAGCCCCAAGCACTGGCGCATCGTTGACACCATCGCCAATCATGACGACAGGACGTGGCGTTATGGCATGAACCACGCGCACCTTGTCTTCGGGAAGACACTCGGCGTGCACTTCACTCAGCTGCAGTTCGTCGGCCACTTTCTGCGCGGTCTGGGCGACATCTCCTGTGACCATTAACGTGTTCTGGATGCCAAGCTCCCGCAACTCCTGCAGCGTCCGTAGTGCCTCTCCCCTCACCGCATCGCGGAGCACTATCGCGCCGGCGAACTGGTCATCGACCGCAACATAAACGGCGGCCTCGCCACTGGAGAGTTCACGGCGGACTAGCCCTGGGGCGTGGGTCGCGACAAACGCGGGTTTGCCAACGGTTACGAGCTCAGAGCCGATTCGTGCCCGCACCCCGTGAGTCGCGACTTCGCGCGCGTCGGAAACGTCTGGCAGCTCAAGCCCTCGTTTTCGGGCTTCTTCCACGAGGGAGGCCGCGAGAACGTGCGAAGAATATTGCTCGGCGGCCGCAACTAGTGTGAGCAGCTCGGCTTCCGTTCGATCGCCCTCCGGCTGAATCTCGACAACCTCAGGGGTTCCGCTTGTCAGCGTGCCTGTCTTGTCGAAGACAACGGTTTTCGCTCGTGCCAGCACTTCAAGCGTGCCCGCATTCTTGACGACAACGCCATAGGTCGACGCACTCGACATGCCCGCCATGAACGCGACAGGCGCTGCAATCAGCAACGGACACGGGGTTGCGACGACTAACACTTCGGCAAACCGCACCGGGTCGCCGGAAATCCACCACGCCGCCGCGGCCAAGCCAACAGAAACCAGCGTAAATGGCGCAGCATACCGATCCGCTAAGCGAACCAGAGGTGGCTTGCTCTGCGCCGCCTCACTCACTAGCTGCACAATGCGCTGGTATTGGCTGTCGGCTGCGGGTGCGCTCGCCCGCACCGTGACAGCCTCTGGCCCATTCACTGAGCCGCTCAGCAGCAGGTCGCCCGCCACTTTCTCCACCGGCATGCTTTCGCCAGTGAGGGATGACTCGTCCACCGCGGTTGCTGCGGAAACGAGCACCGCATCTACGGGAACAATCTCCGAGGGCCGAATGACAAGCCGGTCACCGACAGCGACCTCGGTGACGGGAACGTCGACAAGCTCATCCGTCGCCGAGAACATATGCGCAATTTGCGGAACGCGACTGAGCAGCGCGGTCAACTCACGCTGGGCGCGACCTGCAGCGAAGTCTTCGAGCGCCTCACCACCCGTGAGCATCAGCACGATCACGATGCTCGCCCAGAATTCGCCGACGAGCACTGTGGCAATGATCGCCGTCACGGCGAGAACATCGAGTCCGAATTCCCGGCGGAGTAGGCGTCGGATCATCGAGACTGCTTCGCGCGCCGCAATGCCGAGCGCATACAGCGAGAGCAGCCATGGCACGACAGCGGATGCCGGAGTCCAGTTCAGGGCGAGGCCAAGCAGCCCAACAACCACTGTCAGCACCACGAGAGGATAACGACGCACTGCGGCAGCGAGGGTTGTCATGCTCTAGTCGTCTTTGTCTTTCTTGTTGCCTTTGTCCTCGTCTTTGCCGTTGCCTTTGCCGTTCTTCTCGTCCGGAGTAGGAGTCGGAGACGGTTCAGGCAATGCTGCGGTGAGGTCGGCACGGACGAGGTCGATCGACGCTTGAATTTGGGCACTGCGATCAGCGCCTATCGCGCCGGATGCGGTGTCTTCCTTCAGTTGCGCCTCGAGGACGTCAAGAGCGGCGAGGGCACCTTCGGGGTCACCGTCGGCGGCTGCCTGCGTCACGTCAGAGACGGATGCCTGCAGTGCGGCGGACACCGCAGAGTCGATTCCGGGCTCGGTCTGCGCACAGCCGCTGAGCGCCGTGACAACGGCCACCGCGCACGTTACAGCGACGGCTCGAGCGGCGCCATATTTCCAGCCGGTCATGGAGCCACACTTTCCTGGAGCTGTTCGAGGTGTGTTCCTAGCGTGCCGGACACCGCCGGATACGTCGGCGCGGCGGGGTCGGCCGGAGACTGGAAGTTCGACAGGGCAACAGCACCAACCGTCGCGGCGATGACCAGCACGGCAGCGATTGCGAAACCGATGCGCTTCTTGCGGATCGCTCCGGGCGCGCGCTTCGGGGCGGTGGCTTTGGGTTCCGAGGGCTTGGGCGACGAAGTCTCAACGCGTGTTGACACCTTGGTCGGTGCTTGTGTCCGGTTCAACACCTCGGTTGCGCCCGTCACTACCGCGGTGTACTGCTTGGTTGCCTGTAGTGCCGTTCCCTCGATTTCGTCATTGTCTCCAGTCGAGTCGAGCGCGTCGACCAGCGCAATGCCGTTCGCCTCCGTGCCTTCGTGCGAGCGGGCAAGCTCTCGCAGCGCGACTGCGGCCTCCATCGGCAGCGGTCGATGTTCAGCATCGAGTGCTGTCATGTTCGTCAGAAGTTTGGCCCAGTCTTCGCCGAGTGTTTCCGGCACTGTCGGCGCATTGTTCAGTCGCACGCCGATCGTTTCGATGGCGTTTCCGGGGAAGGCCTCCTCGCCGGTCAGGGCTTCCAACAACACGAGACCGAGCGAGTAAACGTCGGATGCTCCTGCCGTCTCGCTGCCCCGCGCCTGTTCCGGACTCAGGTAGCTCGCGCTGCCGATGATCATGCCTGTTGAGGTCAGTCTGGTGCCGTCAACTAATCGGGCGATACCAAAGTCGGCGAGTTTCGCGTGGAATTGGCGGTTGGGAAGGTCCGAATGCGCCAGCAGGATGTTGGCTGGCTTGATGTCCCGGTGCACGATGCCTCGGCCGTGCATATAGTGCATGGCTTCCGCGATATCGGCACCGAGATGCGCAACAAGTCCAGAAGGAAGGGGCGCCGTCATCATCTGGCGCAGGTTCGGCCCGTCGACGAACTCCATGACGAGAAACACGCGTTCAGCGGTTTGCGTCTTCTCGGTACCCGCGTCGAAGAGGGTAACGAGGGCGTAGTGGTTGAGTGCCGCGAGGGTGTCGATCTCATTGTGGTGCCGGCTTATTTCGTCCGGATCAGCCATCCCTGGCAACATCAGCTTGATTGCGACCTCACGCGGCAGCGACTGGTCGACGGCGCGATACACCGAAGCCATTCCTCCGCGGCCGATGAGGCTCGTCACACGGTAACGGCCACCGATCACGCTATCGATGAGCTCGTCCTCCGAGTTCGAGGATGATCGAGCGAGTTTGTCAACTGTCACACGAGCCTCCTTAGTAGTGCCCAGATGATTGTAGACGAGTTGGCCGGATTGGGCATGTGGTCGAGCACCATGCCTTTCGCGCGAATGTCGTTCGCTAGGCTCGAAACCATGACTCAACGGCGTTGGCAACACATCATGGACATCCCCCTCACGATCGCGGCCGCCGTTTTTCTCGCTGCCTATGCGTGGGAGGTAATCGCCAACCTCAGCGGCAGTGCAATGCTCATTGCCGAGGTAATCATCGCGGTGACGTGGGTCGTGTTTGTCTTCGACTACCTCGTGAACCTTGCTTTAGCGAGGGACCGCTGGCATTGGTTCACCCGACACCTCTTTGACCTTCTCGTGGTGGTTTTGCCGATGTTGCGACCGCTTCGGCTGCTACGACTCGTCACCCTGTTGAGCGCGCTACAGCGCCGGGCGGGAACCGCGGTGCGCGGAAGCGTACTCACCTACGCCGTAGGTTCCTCGGTGCTAGTCGTCTTTGTTGCCGGCCTCGCCATCCTCGATACCGAACGCACAGCAGCCAATACCCAAATCTCTAACCTCGGTGATGGCATTTGGTGGGCGTTCGTGACGATAACCACCGTCGGTTACGGCGACATTTATCCCACGACCCAACTCGGTCGAGTCATCGCTGCTGGTGTTATGGTCGCGGGTATCGCGCTGCTCGGTGTTGTCACCGCGACTCTCGCCTCGTGGATCGTTGAACGCGTCGCTACGCAAGATGAACTTTCGCACGTCGCTACTCGCCGTGAAGTAACCGAACTTACTGAGCAAGTGACCGAACTCAAGCACGTACTCATGACTCATGCGGCAGAGATGGCTGACGCCTCCGGAAGCAGCAGAAAGGGCCCGGAAGCCTAAGCTTCCGAGCCCTTCTTTGAACTAGCTGGCGTTATGCCAAGCAGCTATCTATGCCAAGCTCCGCTTATGACAAGCGCAGCGCGAGGTTCTTGTCGAGCGTGTCGAGGAACTCTTCGGTGGTTTCCCACTTCTGGTCTGGCCCGACGAGAAGTGCGAGGTCCTTCGTCATGTGTCCGCCTTCAACACTCTTGATAACGACGTCTTCCAGGGTCGATGCGAAGTCGATGAGCTCCTGATTGCCGTCGAGCACACCGCGGTGTGCGAGCCCGCGGGTCCACGCGTAGATCGACGCGATCGGGTTCGTGGAGGTGGGCTTGCCCTGCTGGTGCTGGCGGTAGTGACGAGTCACGGTTCCGTGAGCTGCCTCTGCTTCGACAACCTTTCCGTCTGGCGTTGCCAGCACGGAGGTCATGAGGCCGAGCGAGCCGAAGCCCTGAGCTACGGTGTCCGACTGAACGTCGCCGTCGTAGTTCTTGCAGGCCCAGACGTAGCCGCCCTCCCACTTCATAGCCGATGCGACCATGTCGTCGATGAGGCGGTGCTCGTAAGTGAGCCCGGCGGCGTCGAACTTCTCTTTGAACTCGGCTTGGAAGACCTCTTCGAAGATGTCTTTGAAGCGACCGTCATAAGCCTTGAGGATCGTGTTCTTCGTTGAGAGGTACACGGGGTACTTGCGCGTGAGGCCATAGTTGAGGCTGGCACGAGCGAAGTCAACGATCGAGTCATCAAGGTTGTACTGAACCTGGGCGATTCCGTCGCCTGGGGAGTCGTAGACCTCAAACTTCATCGGCTCAGAGCCGTCTTCGGGAGCGAACTCTACGGTCAGCTTTCCCTTGCCCTTGAAGCGGAAGTCTGTTGCACGGTACTGGTCACCGAAGGCGTGACGGCCGATGATGATTGGCTTGTTCCAGCCCGGCACGAGACGCGGGATGTTCGAGATGATGATGGGCTCGCGGAAAATCACGCCGCCCAGAATGTTACGGATCGTTCCGTTTGGACTGCGCCACATCTTCTTGAGACCGAATTCTTCGACACGTGCCTCGTCGGGCGTGATCGTTGCGCACTTGACGCCAACACCGTGCTTCTGGATGGCGTGGGCTGCGTCGATCGTGATCTGATCGTCGGTTGCGTCGCGGCTCTCAATACTGAGGTCGTAGTACTCGAGGTCGACGTCAACGTAGGGGTGGATCAGGGTTTCTTTGATCCGGTGCCAAATAATGCGCGTCATTTCGTCGCCGTCGAGTTCGACGACGGTGCCTTCTACCTTGATCTTGGACAAGCTTTGCTCCTTAGTTAGTGGCCTCTGCCAGCTTACTCTTTTTCTTAACTATCTTGACATCGAGATACCTTGGCGCATCAGGCAACTGCGGGTTAGCCTGTATCCATGGGTGAGCTACGACTAGAAGAGCTATCGGCAAGTACGATCGTTGCCGCCAATAACCTGTCGTTGCGACGCGGTCAGGAGCAGTTCGTAACGCCACCTTCGTATGCGATCGCTGATGCTTTTATCGACCCACTCACGTCGTGGCCACGAGTTGTGGTCGACGGAGACAAGGTTGTTGGCTTCATCCGTGGCAACTTCGATCCGAACGCTTCGCAAGAAGAATTTCGCAGCTGCATATGGCGCGTCAGCGTCTCCGGAGATGCTCAAGGAATGGGTGTCGGCCGCTTCGCCGTCAAAGCACTTGCCGAGGAAGCACGCAGTCGCGGCTTCGACCGCATCACTGCAATTTGGGAAGAGGGCGATGACGGCCCCGAACAATTCTTCCTCAAAGTTGGCTTCACCGTTGTCGGCGAAACGCAGTACGGCGAGAAGCTCGGCGAGTACACGCTCTAGGTCGATCGCCAGTTCTTGCAGCCCCGATCATCCATGCGCAGCGCCTCGTGAACACGGACTGCAACCCGTGAATTCCGGTGACGATTTTGTGAGCCGAACGCTCGCCGTCGTTGAGGCGATTCCGCCCGGATACGTCATGACCTACGGCGACGTTGCTGCAACCATCGGTTCGCGCGCTGCGCGTGCGGTCGGCCAAGTCATGGCCCGCTACGGATCTGACGTGGCGTGGTGGCGCGTGGTTCGCTCGGGCGGGCATCCGCCTATCGCTCACGAAGATCGGGCACGTATTCACTATGAGGTCGAATCAACGCCGCTGAAGTGGATGCCAGACGGCAGTTATCGCGTGAACCTTCGCCTCGCCAGCTTCCGCCCGAAATAGCCTCCCCGATCGGGGCAGCTAGGGCACCAAATGTGCCCTTGAGCTGTTGTGACGCAGCGATGAACGTTCGTGCAGACCCGCGCAAAACCAATCGACAGTCCACTGGCTCGGTTCCCCCGACAGTCGGTGATTCCCATCTCGGCTCCCGAACGCCGAGGTGAACGGCGAATAAACAGTGCACTAACGTGCAGCCTAAAACTCTGTCCAAAATGAGCGAAGACGACTACGTTTTCAATCATCGCCTTAGTTCTGCACGTAGAACCGAGTCGACGACATCAACGAAGATAAGGACGGTCAACGTGGACAATCTAGGAGCAATATTTCTCTCGGAGGTGGTAGGTACCGCCCTACTAGTCCTTCTGGGAACGGGTGTCGTAGCCAACGTGGCCTTAGCTAAGAACAAGGGTTTCGGCGGCGGATTCCTTCTCGTTAACTTCGGTTGGGGACTGGCGGTCTACGCCGGTGTTATCGTCGCGTACAACTCTGGTGCGCACATCAACCCGGCGGTAACGCTTGGGCTAGTCGCCAGCGGAGCAACCGAATTCAGCCTCGGCGTTGCGGTAACAGTCGGATCGGTGCTCACCTACATCGGTGCACAGATGATTGGTGCCTTCCTCGGAGCTGTCTTTACGTGGCTCGCCTACAAGCAGCACTTCGATCTGGAAGAAGATCCTGGCGCAAAGCTCGCCGTCTTCTCGACCGGACCCGCGATTCGCAATTACGGCTGGAACCTTGTTACCGAGATAATCGGCACTTTCGTGCTGGTCTTCGTCGTTATCGGATTCGGACGCCAAGACCCAGGCGGCGGACTCGCTGCCCTCGGTGCGCTGCCCGTGGCTCTGCTCGTTCTCGGTATCGGTGCTTCACTCGGTGGACCTACCGGCTACGCCATTAACCCGGCCCGAGACCTCGGTCCCCGAATCGCCCACGCGATTCTTCCCATCAAGGGCAAGGGATCAAGCGACTGGAGCTACTCCTGGGTTCCTGTAGTAGGGCCGATCATCGGTGGCGTGCTCGCCGGTGCACTGTCGATCCCGCTCCTGCCCATCGCTGGCTAACAGAAACTAATCGTAGGTTTGACCAACCAAGCCTGCGCCCGCTTGACGAACTGAAAAAGGAGATAGTCACATGAGTAAGTACATCTTGGCCATCGATCAAGGAACAACGAGTTCCCGCGCGATCATTTTTGACAAAGCTGGTTCAGTCATTTCAATGGGACAGCTCGAACACGAGCAGATCTTCCCGAAGGCCGGCTGGGTCGAGCACGATCCAGAGGAAATCTGGACGAACACGCGCGAAGTAATTGGAAAAGCGCTCTCTACGGCCAACCTCACGCGTCACGACATCGCTGCGGTTGGAATTACCAACCAGCGCGAGACCGCTGTCGTCTGGGACCGCAACACCGGAAAGCCGATCTACAACGCCATCGTGTGGCAAGACACGCGCACGCAATCGATCGTCGACAGAATTGCCAAAGACGGCGGAGTCGAACGTTTCAAGAGCATCGTGGGCCTCCCGCTAGCAACCTACTTCTCGGGAACCAAAATCGCGTGGATCCTTGAGAACGTTGATGGCGCTCGCGAGAAGGCAGACGCCGGAGACCTGATGTTCGGCACCACAGACACTTGGGTGCTGTGGAACCTCACCGGAGGAACCAACGGTGGTGTGCACGCAACTGACGTGACGAACGCCAGTCGCACCATGTTCATGGATCTCGAGACTCTCGAATGGCGTCAGGACATCCTCGACGTTTTCGGTGTTCCTGCATCGATGCTCCCCACGATCAAGAGCTCGTCTGAAGTATATGGAACTGCCGAATCGAACAGCTTGCTTCGTGAGGTTCCCATCTCGGGAATTCTCGGAGACCAGCAAGCGGCCACCTTCGGCCAGGCTGCGTTCGATTCCGGTGAAGCCAAGAACACCTACGGCACGGGAAACTTCTTGATCTTCAACACCGACACTGAGATTGTGCACTCCAAGAACGGGCTGCTCACGACCCTCGGATACAAACTCGGTGACGCGCCTGCTCACTACGCGCTGGAAGGCTCAATCGCGGTCACTGGCTCACTGATTCAGTGGTTGCGCGACAACTTGGGAATCATCAAGGATGCAGCCGAAGTCGAGACTCTCGCAAAGACAGTCGACGACAATGGTGGTGCATACTTCGTTCCTGCGTTCTCAGGACTGTTCGCCCCCTACTGGCGTTCGGATGCTCGTGGAGCACTTGTCGGACTAACTCGCTTCGTCAACAAGGGTCACATCGCACGTGCCGCACTCGAAGCCACCGCGTACCAAACGCGCGAAGTCATCGATGCGGTGAACGCCGACTCCGGTGTTCCGCTGACGGAGCTCAAAGTTGATGGCGGAATGATCGCCAATAACCTCCTTATGCAGTTCCAGGCAGACATTCTCGGAGTACCTGTCATACGCCCGGTTGTTGCCGAAACAACTGCGTTGGGTGCTGCGTACGCAGCGGGCCTCGCCGTTGGTTTCTGGGACGGACTTGACGACTTGCGCAAGAACTGGCAGGAAGACAGCCGTTGGGAGCCCAAGATGGGCGAAGAAGAGCGTGAGCGTCTGCTGCGCAGCTGGAAGAAGGCCGTAACCAAGACCTTCGACTGGGTAGACGAAGACGTCGAATAGCCTTCCTGACTAAAAAATTGGTCCGGTAGGGCGCGGATATCGCGCCCCACCGGACCTTTTTCATGTCTCAAGCGGGGTGAACGGACTACACGAGTGAGTCTCGCCACGCTGCGTGCAGTTGGGCGAACTTACCGCTGCCAGAGATGAGCTCTTGCGGCGTTCCGTCTTCGATGATTCGCCCGTGCTCCATCACGAGAACCCGGTCGGCGATCGCAACAGTCGACAGCCGGTGCGCGATGATGATGGCCGTGCGATCGGAGAGCAGCGTTTGAAGGCCAGCCTGCACGAGTCGCTCGCTCGGGATGTCGAGAGAAGCGGTTGCCTCATCCAAAATCAGCACGACAGGGTCTGCAATGAACGCACGCGCGAACGACAACAGCTGCCGTTGACCGGCACTGACTCGCCCACCACGCTTGTTCACGTCGGTGTCGTAGCCATTAGGCAACGCCTCAATGAACTCGTGCGCACCAACAGCTTTAGCGGCCCCAATGATCTCCTCACGGGTTGCGTCAGGCTTTCCGAGCGAAATGTTGTCTGCGACATTTCCCGAGAACAGGTACGCCTCCTGGGTAACCATCACGATCGCCCGGCGCAAATCCTTAGGATGCAGTTTGCGGAGATCAACCCCGTCAAGAGACACCGTGCCCTCACTCGGGTCGTAGAATCGCG
>Ga0314774_1001553_pt1 | contig 14423 bp, 15 predicted proteins | sample MetaGCBIA2018_FD_204515 | JGI IMG/M metagenome (GOLD analysis project Ga0314774, IMG submission 204515) | Cryopeg brine microbial communities from Beaufort Sea near Barrow, Alaska, United States - CBIA 2018 | ecosystem: Environmental > Aquatic > Marine > Coastal | place: USA: Alaska | collected... | reverse complement strand
CAACCTTGCGACTTACTAATGGTTCAAGGCACTACCCCTGCCCATAAGGGACTTGCACCCTCTAGATTAATACCATATCTTAGATATGATAAAGATGCCCATGCTGGGCATACACAGGGCGTTCATGCTTGCCGTACCGGCCGCACGAACGCTTAGTTATTAGCTGTAGTTTAATTTGTTCAAATCGCGTTGATTTCATCGATCGTTTTTTCTAATAAAACAGGTACTTCGCCTTTTAATATTTGGGTATATGAAACCTCTTTACCATTCATTACGTCCACTGCGTTACAATAATCTGGGTTTACGACGAAATCTTTTGAAAAATGTTTATCCAAATATCTCCACATAATATCGGTAAACATTCCTAGTTCACTTTCACTAAAACCTTCTAGTTTAGCAATAAACCAAACAGCTCCGATTTCTTCAATTTCTCCATTTGTAAATGAAAATACGTGATGGGGCTTTGCTTGAATAGGTAGACCATTAATGATTATTAAAGATTTATTATCTGGTTTTTTATGAAGGTCAAAATCTACATCTGGTTTTATATTTTCTAAATCATAATCCTCAAAATTGTGTAGTATATCAATATTTCTTTGAAACATTGTTTTTGTGGTTTTCACATCAGAAGCATTAATTTTATCCTGTAGAATTTCTCTTTTCTCATCTAAGAGATTAGATTCACCTGTTTTATAAACATTACTAATTGTACTTAAAGAACTAATCCAGTAATCCCCACCTGAACCTTTTTCTGATTGTTTATCTTTTTTTAAATTATTTACAAAGGTTTTTTGTGAAACCTCTGATTTTCTTCTAAAATCAATGAGATTCTTAATCGAAATTTTTTCCATAAGTGTTTGTTAGTAATTAGTTTTGGTTAGTTGATTTTCAACGTATTCCAACATTAAAGTTAGTCCAATTTTTATGATTTGAACCTTTTGAATGAAAATCTCGGAATTAAATTACAGCTAACGTTCTTGGTTACCGCAAGTAGCGTGGAGTAGGGACGCTTTCTTGTCGGTTTTGTTGTTTGTTACTTGGTGTCTAAAATAGCACTTTTCACCCAATTGCCCGCTATTTGCTAGTAACCTATGTTACCTAACGTATTGTTGTTACAAATTTTTCAAGAATTAAAATATCAGTTACTTAAATATTCTATAATCCGCTTCCAAGTGTTACTTACATAATGGTAGTCAACTTCTAATATTGCCAAAATTGCGATAACTGTCATTATAAACCTGGCAATAACTGTAATAATAATTTTCCAGTTAATATTAAATCGCCTTTTAATCTTTTTACTTTGGTTTTGTTGAACTAAATTATCTTTAGTCCTTTTTCTAAAAGAATTATCAATTTCATTTCTATTAATACTTGGAACGACTTTATATTTTCGTTCTTCTGCTTCGTAGATTTTATCATCATCTTCTAAATTTCTAAGAGCCCTTAATTCGATGTTAGTAGTATCTTTTGTCAGTATAAATTTTTTGTTTTTTATCTCATCAAGTACCATGTTTTCTACCCATTTTTCTAATCCTCTATAAGTAGCTTCAATTCCTTCTGAAGTGAGACTTATTAAAGTGTTGTTAAGATCACGCTTCTCTTCTATTAATGAAAGTGCTAGGAGATTTTTGTAAGATGACCCAAATTGATTTGTGAATGGAAAATCAGCTCGCAAAATCGTAAAATCTGTTTGTCCTAGTTTTGATAATGTTTGTAATATCTGTTTTTCCATACTGGATCATCATATTGAACCTTTTGAAATAATATCTAAATTTTATTTCAAAAGGTTAGGCACGTGTTTGTAAAAGAGCAGTTACCGTTTTAAATTGTTCTATTCATAAAACTTGATAAATTCCGATGGAGTAAAAATCAGCAGTTGAGTGAATGATTCCGAAAAATTCGGTAGATTTCAACTCGGATTTTACTGATTTTCTTTAGCGAATTTTAAATTAGAAAGTTCTATTTCCATTTCTCTCTGCTTTTTAGATTTTGAAGATGTCATAAATAAACCGACTGTAAATAAAACGACACTTAAAACTAACACTCCTATTCCAATTGCTCTTAATTCATCAATTCCATTATAACTATTTGCTTTTTCAAATTCAGATGCAGCTAATAATAAAACACTATATCCACTCATTAAAAAACTAATGATTGTCAATATAATTCCGACTGTTTTTTTCATTCTATTTGATTGTATTTAAAGGTTTAAAGTTTTGTATTCATCAATTTGGATTTTTTCCAGTGCTTTTTTTTAACAATCTTTTTTAACGCATATAGTGTGGAGTCGAGACGCGAACTTGTCAGCTTAGTTGATTTTTACTTGGTGTCTAAAATATCACTTTTCACTGGAACACCCGCTATTTGCGCTTAACCAATGTTCTAGTTATTGCCCACAGTATTTTTAGTTCTTACACTTACTTTTTTATTGATTTATATATTTCATTTTGTTCATCCTCTAATTTGTCAACATCAGTTTTTATTTCTTTAATGTCCTCAGATTGACGCTCAACTTCATTCTCCAAGTTTTTCATAGAATTTCTATTTTCAGAATTATCGGTCATTAGGCTAGAATACGATAATGTATAAATTAGTACTGTGATTATTACAAGTGCACTTATTGCATACTTAAATACAGTTGTGTCTAATTTATTGTCAATTTTACCTTCAATTTCTTGTCTTAAAGAATCGCTCGAATTGGAAATTTTATCATCAACTTGTTTAATATTTTGATCTAATTTGTCATATCGAGAATTTATACTTTCATTAATCTTCAAAATTAGATTTCCACTGTCCGTTGGTTCGTATGAAGGTATACCTGAACCACTCAATCCAACTGTATTTTCAATCTTTGCCCGAAAATCTATTGAAGTTTCTGATTCAGGTAATGACCTTTTTTGATTGAGCTTTTGAAGACTACTCTTTAAATCGTAGTCATCCCTTTGCGGAGTGTTTTGTTTCTTTTTACTGCTTCGAGCCATTTTTAAAAATCTTTTAATTTTTCCACTAAAGATTTTTCCACCGCTAAAGATGCAGTAATGACATCTTTTATTTTACTTGCTGAATTAATTTTAATTTCTTCTGTTCTTAATAAGTAATTATCTGTATCAAGACCAATTCCTACAGAATTATTTCGATCTGGACCTCTGAATTCTCTTTGTAAAAAGCCGTCATCTTTTTGAATTGGACCTAGATGGTAAGTTCCATTTTGATATACGATCTGAAGTCTTAAATCTGTCGTCGGAAAATCTTTAAGGAAAATATCATTAGGAAAAGATTCTTTAAATTTTTTCAATATAGTATCGAATTTATTTGACTTTGTTTTATAAGTTCCTAAAATTCTACATCCTACCCTTAAAACATCTAAATCCCCAAGAACCTCTTTTACAACATCGTTTATTTTTAAAAAATCTACGACAAATTTTTCTATAGAATGAACGTCATAACTAACAATTGAAAACCTATTTAATTCTGCGGAAAATAAATTTCTTACTAATATTTCTTGATTATTATCTGCTATCTTAAAACCAGAGTCACCAATACTCCACTCAGCATTTTTTATAATATTCAGATTGTAAATTTTATCTAATAAAGTTCCTTTTAGATCTAAAAATTTTGGTTGTGCTTTAAATCGTATTTCAATTACAATTTTTCGATTTAAAATTAAATTCGTGTCAATGTTGTTCTTCATTTTTTTAAAATATTGTGGGCAACGTGTTATATGTTAACAAATATATACTTTTATCATTCCAATCCCAGGAATAACAGTAAGTATCGATTCAATAAGAAGATCCATTCCAATGGTTATTGTACCTCGTTATGTGTAAATCAGTGAAATTTTCAATCCGTACCTCACGGAAAGACATAATATCATTTCCCCTCACTTTTTGAAGATGTTAGTCTATTTAAGGGACAAGAGAGGAGAAATTACCGGGGAAATGATTATATTTGATTTGGAATATAAGAAATGCTAATTTATGTGCCACTTTCCTTGCCCTAATGTACCTCATATCACCGTATATCCTATACATAGGACATCCAAAATTTCTGTATTGGCAAATAAATCATCTCCTCCCGGTTATTCAAAAAATACAGTATAACGCTGTTCTAAAAGATCCATATACTTCTTCTGATTCCCTGGAGTTCAGGAGACCTCACACAGCGTGATTAATAGTTTAATGTCGATGCAATCTTACAATAACAAGAAAGGAGCAATGAAGCCAACCCGTACTTCATTTTTATTATAATTAGATGCATCCAGTTGTTCTATAGCATAACTTGAATAATCATAATACCGGCCAATATAAGCTAAGAAAAACCGGATATCGATGTTTTTAAATGGACTGTAATAAAAGGTTGGGATCATTCCATAGCTTGTTCTCAGGTGTTCATGGCTGGTTTTGAAGTTATCATAGGCACTGCTAGTCATGAGGGTTAATAAACCCTGGAATCTTTGGCTGAAGCGGTATTCTGCTCTTAACCAGTTTTCAATATACATCACATCTTCGGCCACCTGTTCGTCATTGAGAATATTGGTTATAATACCCTTCGTATCGATCTGTTCATAGCTGTAATGAAAGTCATACATCAGGGTCAGATTATGGGTTTTGTATTTGTGGCCTAAAGTAAATAAATAGGTCCCTCTATTTTTTACTTCATTGGAATAACTCATGCTATAAATGGTTTGGAGTTTTTCATCAAAAAAGCTTCCACGCCAGTTTACAACAACTGCTACGGGCCAGTCAGGTTCCTGGATATTTTCTGCAACTACATCGCCGTAAAGGTCATCATAATGCTGGGTACGCGAGTTTAACACCTGCAACCCGAATTTGTGATTTTTAAATGCCTTATAGGTAATTCCCGCCCCTGTAACATATGCCAAGGCATTGTCGTAAATATCATTATATTCCAAAACATCCAGGGCACTGAACTCGTATTCATAACCGCCATAAAATGCAGGCATTTTTCCAATTAAAACATTAACGGACGGACTGGCTTTAACCTCGATGTAGGCCAATTCGATATTGCTACCCAGTTGGTCCAGTGTTTGCACATTGCTGCCTTTATTAAAGCGGTTTCTAAAATTAAAATACAGCCTTTCGTGTAATTTCCCGGAAATTCCAAGGGCTGTATGACCATTTTTAAACTGTAACCCGTTGTAATATTGGTCACCGCCCCTAAAGGTGTATGCCTGAAACTCCACGCGCATATCGAATGTGAAATTTATATTTTTCAAGAGCTCCATCTTTTCCAAGGGGATAACAGGTTCAGGCAGACTGTCGTTTAGCTGCGAGAATCCCAATAGAGGGGTTAATAAAAACACACTTATTAAAAATGACTTTATCATAAAATAACAGGAATTTACGATTTAAATTTTAGTGAGATTGTGGCAGAAGTGTCACCAATCAATGCATTTGGTTAAATAAGGAAACTTTATTTCTGAAGTATCCGTTTAAATTTACTAAAATTTTATTGAAATTAGTACCACAGGCTTTATTATTTATCAACTTTTTAAAAATACGAACTGTTAGTAAATATTTAGTGAAAATATTTCCCAAAATATCGTCAAATTCATTTAATGATGTTTTATAGCTCGATCCGGAGTATTAGAAATTGGGTTTGCAGGCCTCAGTTGGAGTAATTATTTAAAATGGATATGTAATCCTGGTTGAAGAGCATCAACCAAAATTTGAAATGGCAAAACCTCCTGTTGCTGTAAATACTAAGTTATATATTCCTGTATTAGAAAGTAAATAAGCCGTCAAGCCCAGCTGCGCAAAGTCTCATGACTTTGATCTACTCCGATCATGGTGATACCTGGCACTTTCTTAACGTCTCCTGACGTTTAAACGAACTGTTAGATAACTGAAACTCCGCTGCGCAAAGTCTCTGACTTTGAGCTACCATCACGCTTTTAATTCCTTTCACTTATCCAACGTCTCCCGACGTTGAAACGAATTGTGATAAGACCGGAAACTCCCGGTCAGTTTAAACCAAATTATAACAAGAAGTCAGGAGACTTCAAGGCGATGCCCTGTTCTTTTGTGATTGCGGAAGGCGCGAGGTCAGGAGACCTCATCAGCTAGGACTGGATTAAGGCCAGTAAACCATTCCTAATAAAGATTACCTCCTCTAAACAGACAACTACCCATAAAAGGCATTCCCGGCAAAGATTCGGTTCAATTAATAGGGCGTTCATTTTTGGCCATACCGGTTACACGAACGCTTAGTTTATTAGGGTTAGTTTCTTATTTATTTTTCATATAACTTTTTACCAAATCCATTAAAGCGCTTCCGTGAACATTTTTAGCTATAACCACGCCCTCATCATCAAGAATAAAGTTGGCCGGAATGGTCCGAACACGGATTTCTTTTAAGAAAGCTGCATCATCTCCTTGCAAATCTGATGCTTGAAACCAGCGATTTGCCCCATCGCGCTCTACAGCTGCTCTCCAGGCAGGCTCATCACTTTCCAGACCATAAGCAACAATTTGTAAACCTTGGTCATGATATTCATCCCAGATAGGTACTAAAACCTCACGGTTTTCCTTTCGGCAGGGAGCACACCAGGATGCCCACAAGTCTATAATAGTGAGCTTATTGCCTAATTGGTCTTTAAGTAAAAGTGTATCCTTTGTTAGCATGGGCAACTTGAGATTTGGAAATACATCTCCTACTAAAACAGGTAAATTAGAGGGATCACTTTTTTTACAAAGCTCTTTTATCCATGGATGATCTTGTTGTTTTTTCTTCCATTTATCACATTGACTCACCAAAAATTCAGGCACACGTTCATAATAATTCTTTGGACTTACCCATCTTAATGCCACCAATGCCGGCATAAGATAGTCTGTGCTATCTGCAAACTCTATTAGCTTTGTCTGATATTGTAAGATAGCGTGTTCCTTTTCCAACAATTGACTGCCATCTTCTAATTGCCAATGCTTTCCTGCAAGATAGGTTTGGTAAGCTTTATGGCTGATATCCCTTAAATCTAACAAAGCTTTATTAATTTCTGAAGGCTGTTCAATTGAAAAACTTTTTTGAAATTCATCCAATTTGGCTGTGATATGCAGAGGCTCTCCTAATTGCCATAGAATTGGCATATAGTTAGACCTAATAGGATCATCAGTTTGTAAATAATTAGGAGCCTTTCCGGATTGCGGTATGGCTAATTCCAACAATACAGGTTCTTTGGTTTTTGGCCCCGATGCTTCGGGGTGGAACTCAAAACTTCCATCAGAATTTACTATAGCAGAATCTATGACTTTCCCAAAATATGAAGCAGCTACATCCCGTAAGTTTTCAGGTTCAATTAGATAAATCTTTATGTCTTTATTTTCTATGCCTTCTAATCTTCCTGATATAGATGCCGGAGAATGACAAGCTATTAGAGTTAAGTAAATTAAGATAAGACATGTAATATTTTTTATAGGGATAGTTCTCATTTTTGTAAAGTAATGTCAACGGCAGCCTGTCTGAAAAACCTAAATTTACTGCCAATTTCGGACTAAAATAAGCTTTTTAAACTTGGGATTAGGGCAGAAATTAAGGTTTAGTATATTGCCATTAAAATAGCTTTATAAGTCTGAATTAGGACAGATAATCCATTCCTGTTAAAGATCACTCCTCTAAACAGGGCAATCCCTGTAACAGCATTCCGGCTAAGAACCGGTCCTGTCAACCCCGCATGATTGGGGCGTTCAAGTCTCGCCTTAAAATGAACGCCCCGATGTGGGAAAGTTAGTTATTCATTATTAATAATGATTTTCATTGCTTTTTCTTCGGCACCGTTTAAAAATACTTGATAAGCATGCTCAAGTTCTGAAAGCGGGAAATGATGTGTGATCATTTTCTTTAAATCCAAAAGATTGGCAGAAGCCGCTTTTAATAGCATTGGAGTTGTATTTGTATTAACAAGCCCGGTAGTTATGGTAAGATTTTTAATCCATAGTTTTTCAATATTAAAATCCACCTTTTTGCCATGTACTCCTACATTGGCAATGTGAGCTCCTGGTTTTACTATTTTTTGACATATATCCCAAGTTTGAGGAATTCCAACAGCTTCAATAGCAACATCAACACCATCGCCACCAACTATTTCTTTAATGGCTTCCTCCACATTTGTAGTACCAGAATTAATTGTATGTGTAGCGCCTAATTCTTTGGCCAAATTAAGCCTGTTGTCATCCAAATCAATCATGATTATTTTGGATGGAGAATAGAACTGAGCTGTTAAAAGTACAGACATCCCAACAGGTCCAGCACCAACTATAGCAATTTCATCTCCGGGTTTTACATTTCCATATTGAACACCTATTTCATGACCGGTAGGCAAAATATCGCTTAACAAAACAGCTATCTCATCATCGATGTTTTCAGGGATTCTATGTAAGCTATTATCGGCATGAGGAATTCTCACATATTCTGCTTGTACCCCGTCTATCATATAGCCTAAAATCCAGCCTCCATCCCTACAATGTGCATACATTTGTTTTTTACAATATTCACAAGAACCACAAGAAGTAATACATGAAATCAAAACTTTGTCTCCCTTTTTAAATTGGGAAACACTATCCCCAATTTCTTCAATAATACCTACACCTTCATGACCAAGAATGCGTCCACTTTCAATTTCAGGGTTTTTGCCTTTATAGATGCCTAAGTCAGTTCCGCAAATGGTTGTTTTTAAAACTTTTACAATTACATCTGTTGGCTTGATGATTGTTGGTTTTGGCCTTTCTTCTAAAGCGATCTTATGCTCGCCATAATAAACTAATGCTTTCATTTTGTTCTGATTTTTGGATTATAATAATTGCTAACTGGTTTAATCGCATCTAATATAAAGTTTTCCATCAAATATTTTCGGGATTAATACATAATATCAATGTATATAATCCAAAATTTGGGCATTTTGACCATTCTTTTAAGCGTGTAATTGGTGCAACCTTGCGGTTAGTAAATTGTACCGGCCAACAATTCCTAATTTACAAAATCTGAATTGCGCACGTTAATGTTATATTCTGTTCCTTCGGTAGTATTAGTCGCGGGGATGACATAAATAAAATTTTCCGACTTATTCAAGGAGATATTCCTGAAAATTTTTATGAATTGTGGCTGATTTTTATCAATGAAAATCCTTTCCTGAATGGCTTTATCGGTTTCATTAATGAAAATGTAAGAGAACCCATGATATCTATGAGTTACTCCCACAGGTAAATTTTCAACATCACTTTCCAACCGAATATTTAAAACGGCCGCATATAAATGCAAAAAGTTAAAATCTACCTTTGGTTCGGAGTTCAAGTTCTCTATTTGAATGGCATCCTGGTAGTAGGTCCAATTATTTTCTTGCCTTTCTGGCTGGACACTATAAGTATCTCCCTTTCCGCTTGTTGTAAAATTCATTTCGTAGAATCCATTGATGTCCGTCTGGGTGGAGTCCAAAATTTGTATAAATTCTCTGAGATTATAAAAGCCATTAACATTGCTTTCCACTATTAATAATTTCTGATCTACAACGGGCATGTCGTTAACAGAATCGTAAACTGTTCCGTAAACACTGGATTCTATACCTTCCGGTTCCAAATAGTCCTCACATTTTATGCATAAAAAGAGAAGGGAAATAAGTAGAAGAATAGGAATTTTTTTTAAACCTTTCATTTTTGAAATTAGTATATCAAATTAAGGAAAAAATCTCACAAACATTCTTGACCTCGCCAGTGAGTGCCGGAGAATAATTCTGATCTGTTTTAAAATCCGAAAACTTTTGAGGGAGTGATATTTTCAAAAAGGGTAAACTTAAAGTAATAAGGCTTTGATCAGCGAGGTTGAAGAATCTATTTAGCAAAGAAATTACCGGAGAAGTCACCGGGGAATTCTCTTTAATTAAATATTTGATAACATTTTGTGATTTTGTTTTGACTTGTTGCAAATGGCTTGTACCTATATTACACCCCAAATCTGGAAACTACCAGTATTTCCGGCAACTGATAACTGCTGTATTCGAAGATAATTAACCTCTTTTTTGGGATACCAGGAGGGGGCATTATGACCGGAAGCTCCATGAAAGGAAAAATTGTGAACATCTATTAGCCAGATTATTTATCGGCGCTGTTTTAATGTATATTTTTGGCTCCCTAAAAAAAACATTATGAGCGTAACTTGGTATGAATGTAAGGTGAAATACAGAAAAACACACGAAACAGGAGAGCAAAAAGTGACTACAGATACTTACTTGTTGGATGCAGTATCTTTTACAGAAGCAGAAGCCAGAATTACCGAAGAGATGAAGGCTTATACAAGTGAGGATTTCAGGATCATGAATCTAAAAGTAGCTAACTTCTCAGAGGTTCAGCCATTCGAAAATTCCGATCGCTGGTTCAAATCTAAGGTTTCTTTAACAGCGCTTGATGAGGAGAGCGGGAAAGAAAAGAAAACCAATATGTATATGCTGGTCCAGGCCAATGATGTAAAAGAGGCTTTTGACAACACTACGAAGGCTATGGAAAATACCATGGGAGATTACTCGATCCCTGCTATTACAGAATCTCCTATTTTAGATGTATTTCCTTATTTTTCTGGGGAAGAAGAAGAATTAGAGAAAACTGAAGTTCAGTAAAAGGCTGAAACTACTGAGGTCCCGGAAATGGTTGAAACTGCAGAAATAGAAAATTAGGACAATTTGAATGTGTGCGAAATTTGATCAATTCGATCAGTACCGGTTTTTGAACCGAACCCCCTTTTATAAAAACACCTCCTTATCCGGGAGGTGTTTTTTATTTTTATACAGCACTTTACGAAGCTAGAGGATAGAACTATGAAGTCAGGGGACTTCAATATGCTCATTTCATGTGAAAACGAGGAAGAAATAAACGAAAAACAGCCTTTGCGAAAATGAAAAGTTAGGTATATTCGCAAAAAAAACATGAAAACCAACCTCCTTGCGCTACTCTTCATTTTCTTTATTTCCTGTGCTAATGATGATCAACCAGTAGACTATGTAAGTCTTAACGATGAAGAAATTCAGGATTATTTGGTAGAAAATGATCTTCAGGCAGAGAAAAGTACATCAGGATTGTATTATATTATTGATAGTGAAGGTACAGGAGTGCAACCAACACCAACAGATCAGGTTCGTGTAGCGTATAAAGGATACTATACCAATGGGAATGTTTTCGATGAAAGTTCTTCAGAAGGCATTTCATTTAAATTACAGCAAGTAATCAGCGGCTGGACAGAAGGAATTACCTATTTTAAAGAAGGTGGAAGTGGTATACTTCTCGTACCTTCTCACCTGGCTTATGGATTTCAAGATTACAGGGGCATACCCGGAGGCTCAGTTTTAATTTTTGATATTGATCTTATCGAAGTCAATGGAGATGCCAATTAAATTTATTGTTTTTTATTAGAGGATCTGTAGAGTGTCAGCGAAAAAGAATACCATTGATTCGCAAAGTTTAACTTTGTAGAATCTTCTATTTCCTTACTTTGAGCTATCCAGCACGTATTGAAAACCCGGTACTCCCCCAACGTTTAAATTCGTTGAATCCCCGATTTCCTGACGTTATCACAAATTGTGATAAGGCCGGAAACTCCCGGCAAGTTGAACCAAATTGTAACAAGAAAGTTGATCTAACTTTTAAAAATAAAAATGCAGCACACTTAGAGTGTACTGCATTTTTATTTATTTGATCCGGATTATTTTTATGAGCCGGGTTATTTTTTTGGCGGCAAGGCAAATGCAACAGCATCGTGTTCAAAATGCCCCTTATGAGATCCATCGCAAAAAGGTTTGTTTTTAGAATGTCCGCAGCGGCAAAGTGATACCAGGTCCCGGCCTCCCAAATCATATAGATTTCCGGATTTGTCCAGCATTTCAAAATCCCCTTCTATTCTCAGCGATCCGTTATTGTTTACGGTAATTTTTGTCTTAGTCATAATCCTTTAGTTTTTATGTGTACTTATTAAACCGATCTACGCTTACTCTTTATGAAGCAAACGGCCTTAGTTTTAAATTAAGCAAGTGGATAAGTTAAAACCAAAGAAACGAAAAAACCATTAAAATGGGTAATCTTAGTCCTTAAAAGAAAAAATGCAGCCGAAATAAATTATACTACATTTTCTTGATTTTATTTGCCACTGCCCTATGGTGCCAACAATTTTTTATTCAGGTTTGTTGGGTTCAGTTCTGTCATCAATAATTCCCATCATGATCCGAATCGTCTGTTCGTCAATTTCGACAGGAAATTCTCCCGCATTTTCTTGGTTTTGATGCTCCCGTGCAATTGCCAATGCAAGTATCAAATTGACAGCCTGCTCTTCATCACACCATGGCTTTTCAGCAAAATGTACCGGCCAATCCCATACAATAAGGTCCCCTCGCTTTGTCGTGGCCCAAAGTTGAGCGTTATCTATTTGTACATTGGGGAAGCCTTCCGGTGAACCTTTTACTCCGCCTTTATCTATGGTCCAAATACCCACTATATTGTTATTATCCATGTCTAATATTTTGCCGTAAAATTAATGAGTATTTTATTCCTTTACCAAAACTAATTAAAAAGATTTTACAATTATTAGGGAAAGTTTATGGTTTTCATTTCCATACAATGAATCCAGGTTAGCTCCCGTTATCAAAATCCAAATAATTAGGGTTCATGGATATTTCAAAAATACTCAATCCTTCAGAAATTCAAATCAATACACTTAACTGCTGAGTTGTTAAGACCTGATATTTTTTATGATTATAAGGAAGCTAAAACTTAAAGTTGATTATAATCATTAATCGTACGGAGAAATAGGATGTCATGAACAATTTCAGATTTGATAAGGTTTTCAAAGTAAGGGATTAAAAAGACCTGCTTATTGACTGAGTTTTTGCTAACAGGATTAATAAGAAATTGACAGGTAATGAAGGAAGTTTTCTTAAATTCATAAGCTAATAAAAACCTGATGTGCTACCGAACTAAATTAAATGCCGTGTTGAAAGATATTGAAAGCACTTTTAATGCTCGTTTCATAGAACTGGAATCCTACACCGCTATGGATGAAATAAACGGTTTTTCTTTTATAAAAACACCTGTAATTACCTGTGAAAATCAGGGAGAGATTGAAATATTCAATTGGGGACTGATCCCCCTTTGGGCAAAAGATAACAAGATCAGGAAAATGACACTTAATGCCAGAATTGAAACGATTAAAGAAAAACCGGCCTATTGTAATTCTGTGATCAATCGTTGCCTTATTATTGCCAATGGTTATTACGAATGGCAATGGTTAGATTTGAAGGGAAAAGAAAAAAAGAAATATTTGATCAGGCCAAAGGACCAGGAACTTTTTGCTTTCGCAGGGATTTATGCCTCCTGGAAAAACCCCCTAAATCACGAATTAGTTAACTCCTACTCTATCCTCACAACAGATGCAAACCAGTTAATGAGTGAAATTCACAACAGCAAGAAACGAATGCCCGTAGTACTTAAAAAAGAGGACAGGGAAAACTGGCTTTCCGGTGCTGAAGTTTTAAATTTTGCATTTCCATATACTGTTGATCTGGAAGCGAAGATTATTTAAAAAACAGCAATTCCATAGAGTAAAAAGGAGAAAGGACATTGACAAAAAAAAGTTATGAAAACAGATGAAAATTATAAAATACCCAAAGACACACGCATAGGACACGTGCATTTAAAAGTAGCCGATATTCAGCATTCCCTCGACTTTTATTGCGGCCTGATAGGGTTTGAATTAAAAACTTCCTACGGCACAGATGCTGCTTTTATATCTGCAGGAGGTTATCATCACCACATCGGTTTGAATACCTGGTACAGCAAGAATGCTGAACCTGCGCCTATCAATACTCCCGGGCTTTTTCATACTGCCATTCTCTACCCCACAAGAAAAGATCTTGCAATTATATTCCAACGGCTTCATGTAGCAAAATACAGATCAAGAACAATTGTTGTGGACCAAGCAAATCTATCAGTCAATTTGTTTAGGAAAGATCTTAAATTTCTCACTCCTCTTAATTTACTTCTGAAAGCATTTATGGGATTTAGTCAATTCTTTTATACATCAGGAAATATAAAAAAACTACAATATTATCCATTGCCCCTGACTTTAGTCAGGGGATAAAGATTGAAACAAATTGGGCTTTAGCCCCTATATTTTTTTGGGCAAGTAAAATGAAGGATGCTTCAGCCTAACAAGAATATATCAGGAACTCTACGGGGCAAGGCTATTTCTCCCCATATTGAAATCAGATGGGATTATGCATTATGTATGGAAAAATTTCGCGGGATGGGGCTAAAGCCCTTTGTGATCTTTTTCTTTAATCCCCCTGGCTTAAGCCAGGGGGAATAGAGGGAATTGTCTATATCGTGAACAATTGTTGTGGACCAGGCAAAAATGAAGAGCTCCTTTTTCTTTCT
>Ga0314774_1001552_pt1 | contig 14429 bp, 8 predicted proteins | sample MetaGCBIA2018_FD_204515 | JGI IMG/M metagenome (GOLD analysis project Ga0314774, IMG submission 204515) | Cryopeg brine microbial communities from Beaufort Sea near Barrow, Alaska, United States - CBIA 2018 | ecosystem: Environmental > Aquatic > Marine > Coastal | place: USA: Alaska | collected... | reverse complement strand
ACAGTTCACAATGACTATTTATTGCCGTCATTGCTTGCTCGGCACACCAAGGCAAGTAGCGTGGAGTAGGGACACGTTCTTGTCGGCTTTGTTGATTTTTACTTGGTGTCTAAAATAGCACTTTTCACCCGATTGCCAGCTATTTGCTCTTAACCGACTTTGTTGCACCGCGTAGCGATACATCCGAGTAAGTATGAAATATGTCATTTTTCAGGTCTGAGTGAAAGTCAGTGTTATAAATCTAAAGGTATTCATTTTTTGTATTTTTCACGCCCGAGTAAAAGTCAGCGTTTTAAATTTAAAGACTTTCATCTCTTACATTTTTCTCTCAAGAGTAAGAGTCCACACACTGCATTTTTAATTTTTTTTTGTTCTTTAATCTTATTATTCATTTACTTTTTTCAGGTCTGAGTAAAAGTCCGCGAAGTGATTTTAAGAGCCTTAAATTTTTACACTTTTCATCTTTTAAAATTCTGATTATTAAAGTCAGAGTTGAGTGATTTATGTTTTTTTCTATAATCTTGAAAAGTGAGCGCAACGGTTGCGAAAGATTAGTTCTTATCAATCTAAGCTTTAATTATGTTCTTTACGGGATTTCGTATCCGAGCTATGCGTTGCAACGTGTTATATCCATAGCAATATACTTATTTATTCCAATATGTTTCGGGATAAGCGCAAGTTTTCATCCCATTTATCGGTTTAGATAATTATGTGGAAATTAACACTTTTGAGCTTCCTTTCTAAAGTAAATTATTAATACAGTTAATAGTCCATCGATAATATCATAGCTTCTAAAAGAATAAGAAGATTATTATCTGGTTTTCAATAAGGGATTTTTTTTGACATTACTTAAAGAACCAAGCGCAATGTTTATCTTATATGCCTTAGAAAAATTCTTCCTAGAAATTTACTATAACTCTAAGAGCAATAAAAATGTAAGTAATGTAAGCTTTGTAAATGGTCATAAATTAGAGGTATACTATAATTTTGCACCATAAGAACGAAATATAAAGTCGACAAAAAACTTTATTTTATTTTATATGAATCATCTAATTCACGACCATACAGCCGCTCAACTTCTTTGAAAAATTGTGAAAGCTTAATCCCCTTATAAAAACATATAGTGCTTAAAGTGTATACAGGAATGTGATAACCCTCAGGTCTCCCCAATATTTTTTCCACAGTATGATAATGAACACCAAATTTGTCTGCTATTTTCATAGGTTTTTCTTTATCGAAACCTTTAAATAGATTTTCTCGGATATACATACAAACGTATTTATCAACGTTATAAACCCTCTTTTCTTTTTTATTATGTTTTTTATCAGGCATTTATACAAAAGAATAGATATTTGAATAATTTTAGCAGCACGATAGTGCTATTAAAATAATTTATATTATATTTGATATTATAATTTTATATTTGCGATACTTCTTAAAGTAAAATATTAGAAGCATTCGCTTTGAATCTCGTGCTGGAAAACTGGTAATTTTTAATTGGAACGAGAGAATAAGCAAGATGCTCACGACCCGGGGCGTGGGCTCTCTTATTGTTCCAAAGGTATACCAGTACCGCCTGCGCAATAAGTTGAGTTTCATGCCCTTTTTATATTCTGGCAATTTCTCTTCTTAATTTTCAAAGTAATCTTCTTCAATTTATAACTAAGTCTCGCGACTCATTAATTCCTAACAGAAGATTTAATGGGTATTTTAAATATTTTCTAATCACTAAATCTGTTTGCGGGAGCAGATATAAAAAAATTAAAATTATCTCGATATAATTTCCTAAAAGGAAACTTATACCTGTGCGGGAACAGGTAAACAATCCCGTGGGAGCTGTATGGCCCTATTTTTATGCAGCGTGGGTGGGTGGGAAAATGTTTTTCCTTTTGGGCAAAAGGAATTTGAATTAGCCTATTTATAGGTGTTAAGCTAAGAAGCCTTCCCCTAAAGATTGGAGTCCGGTGGGGAAGGCCTAAGCTTAAATAAAACAATGTTTCATTTAAAACACATGTAAAATTATGAAAAATAATTACTCGCGCCTCAAATGGGTGGCGCTAATAATTGTTGGCGGGATACTTTTATTCCTTGCCAAATCTGCTACGGCTGCAAATCTTAGGTCACCACTTCTCTTACAACAGCAAATCTCAGGGAAAGTAATAGATCACAACGGGATTCCCATTCCAGGAGTCACAGTTACCTTAAAAGGCACGTCAAGAGGAACTCTCACAAACCTCGATGGGCAATATAGTGTTACTGCCAGCGAAAATGCCATCTTAGTTTTTTCTTTTGTTGGTTACAAAACTGTAGAAATCCCGCTAGAAAACCACGCAGAAATTAACGTTCAATTAGAAGAAGATATTTCTGGCTTAGGAGAAGTAAAAATCAATGCAGGATATTATCATACAACCAAAAGGGAGAGTACAGGGAATATTTCAAGGGTAACGGCAGAGGAAATTGAAAACCAGCCGGTAATTAGTCCGCTACAAGCCCTACAGGGCAGGATGGCCGGTGTCGAAGTTACCTCAGGGGGAGCAAATCCGGGGGCGGCTTCCAGTATTAGGATAAGAGGCAGAAACAGCCTGCGTGATGAAGGGAATTCCCCTCTGTTTATAATAGATGGCGTACCTATAAGTTCTGTGCCTGCTGAAAGCAACTCCCTGTTAGGCTCGGCCGGTATTGACCCTTTAAATAACCTGAACCCTTCAAATATAAAAAGCATCGAAGTTTTAAAAGACGCAGATGCTACGGCTATATATGGCTCTAGGGGTGCCAATGGTGTGGTACTTATTACCACCAAATCGGGAAATAAGATCGGTACCGGCATAGAAGCCAGAATTTATACCGGGGTCTCCACCGTACCTCGAAGGCTGGAATTGTTAAATACTTCCCAATATTTACAAGTAAGGGCGCAGGCATTTGAAAATGATGGGGTCGAGCCCACAGAAAATAATGCTTATGATCTCCTTCTTTGGGACCCGGATAGATATACCGATTGGCAGGATTTCTTATTTGGTGGACAAGCGAAGACCACAAATGTGAATCTTTCCTTTACCGGGGGCAGTGAAAACACCTCTTTTAGGTTAGGAGGTTCTTATTTTAAGCAAGGGACTATTTATCCTGCCGATTATAACTACCATAAGATCACAGGAAATTTTAGCTTAAATCATTATTCGGAAGATCGAAAATTTAATTTGGGAACTTCCATTAATTATGGTCTTGATAATAATGAGCTGGCAGGCAACTTAAGTTTAGGAGCTTCGGTTTTTACTTTGCCACCTAATGCGCCAACAATATTTAATCCTGATGGATCTTTAAATTGGGAAGAATGGAGTGTTGCCGGCATAGCAAACCCTCTAGAAGGCTATTTTAATGATAGCAACACACAAACAAATAGTTTTATAGCCAATGCCTATCTTTCCTATGAGATTATACAAGGACTACAGCTGAAAACCAGTTTGGGCTTTACCAACTATTTCACAGAAGAATCCAGAAAATTACCGGGGAGGTCCTATAACCCGGCAGAGAATCCCCAGAACAGGTCGTCCCACTTAAATACCAATAGAAACTCCTGGATAATTGAACCCCAACTCATTTATAATTCAACGTTTGGGAAACTTGAAGGGAATTTTATACTAGGGGCTACGCTACAGGGAGAAAACTTTTCTCGGGAAAGCTTACAGGGAATGGGTTATGCTTCGGAATCACTCATAGGTAACCTTGCCGCAGCCGTAACTATTATAAATGCTCAAAGCTCCAGTACACAATACCGCTATGCAGCTTTGTTCTCCCGGCTTGGTTTTAACTGGGATAAAAAATATTATGTAAATCTAACCGGAAGAAGGGATGGTTCCAGTCGTTTTGGCCCCAATAACAGGTTTTCCAATTTTGGTGCTATAGGTATAGCGTGGATTTTCACCGAAGAACAATTTATTAAAGATCACCTTACCTTTTTATCTTTCGGAAAACTACGAGGTAGCTACGGAAGTACAGGAAATGACCAGATTGGGGATTACGGCTATTTAGATGCATATGAAGCTACTACGGGACCCGGTGGATTATATCCCACATCTCTTGCCAACCCGGACTATTCCTGGGAGGTGAACAATAAAGTGGAAGCCGGACTGGAATTGGACCTTCTGAAGGACCGGATAAATTTTAGTCTGAGCTGGTACCGGAATCGTTCTTCCAACCAACTGGTGGGCTACCCACTGCCCGCGATCACAGGATTTCAAACGGTGCAGGCAAACCTTCCTGCTACCGTTGAGAACAGGGGGTTTGAAGTTGAGTTTACCTCGCACAATATTCGCAATAAGCATTTTAGTTGGAAAACCTCTTTCAACCTTAGCCGGCAGAAAAATGAGCTTATTAGCTATCCGGAAATAGAACAATCTTCCTATGCCAACGTATATAAAGTAGGCCACCCGCTTAATATCGCTTTAAATTACAATTATACAGGGGTAGACCCGGAAACAGGTTTATACACTTTTCAAGATGTAAATGAAGACGGGAGACTCGATGTGGAAGACAGGATAAATATTGAAGTTCGTAACCGGGAATTCTTTGGAGGTATTCGAAATGATATAACATATAAAAATTTTAATCTTCAATTTCTTTGGGAATTTGTAAAACAACCCGGGAGGCTATCTTATTTTAACGCAGGTCGTCCCAGTAACATTCTTGCTTCTTACCTAAGTGGGAATAACTTTCAAATACCCACTCAGTCTTACGAAGGTGGCGTGGCCTATAGAAATGCCCTTAATAGCTCGGTTTTTAACCAGGATGGATCATTCCTGCGCTTAAAAACAGTATCTGCTTCTTACAACTTGGAAAAACTAGCCGGCAAGCTGGGACTAAACCAGTGCCAGTTATTCCTTAATGGTCAAAATCTTCTAACACTTACATCTTATGAGGGATTGGACCCGGAATCTCCAGTAGGTGGATCTTTTATAGGTAATCTTCGAACTATCTCAGGAGGATTACAGTTAAATTTTTAAAACCCATAATATGAAATCTAAACGAACAATAATAAAAATATTCCTTGCTCTAGTTATCATACTCAATTCTTCATGTGAGGACCTGGTATCCATTGATGTTCCAACTGATAAACTAGTGCGAAGTCAGGTTTTTGATAGCGAGCAAACGGCTATAAGCGCCTTAACAGGTATCTATAATGAGTTATATCAATCTTCCTTCTCAAACGGTTCAAGGAATAGCATCTCGGTAGTATCAGGTTTGTCGTCTGATAATATTAGAAACATTAATACTTCCAACCTGGAACGGATGGAATTCGAGGAACACCAGATCTATCCTGAGAATTCCTATAACCTGGAATTATGGAGCAGTGCGTATAATATTATCTATATGACCAATTCGTTTCTGGAAGGACTGTCCGCTTCTGAAAAAATTGATACTGACCTGGCTATCCAGCTGGAAGGAGAAGCGCGATTTGTAAGGGCTTTTACATATTTTAATTTGGTTAACCTCTATGGGTCGGTACCTTTAATTCTCACCACTAACTATGAAACTAATGCCTTATCTGAGAAATCCAGTATCGAATCTGTATATCAACAGATTATTGAGGATCTTGAATTTTCTTCCGATGTTTTAAAAGCCTCCTACCGTACCGGGGAGCGAACCACTGCGAATAAATTTGCCGCCAATGCTCTTTTGGCAAGGGTCTATTTATACTCGGAAGAATGGCAAATGGCTGAAAAGTTTAGTACTAAGGTTATAAACGAATCTTCTACCTACGAAATACTGGACAGTTTAAATACTGTATTCTTAGCTAATAGCCGCGAAGCAATTTGGCAAATTTCACCGATAGGGGGAGGAGGTATTGCAACCAATACTAATGACGGAAGTATTTTTGTTATCGATCCTGTTTTTACATTTTTTGCCAGTATACAACTTCGAGATAGTTTTGTAAATACTTTTCAAGAAGGAGATAAACGTATTGAGAGCTGGATAGGTTATAATGAATCTCTAAACGCATATTTCGCCCATAAATATAAAATAGATGCAAGTTCCGATTTTCCAATTAGAGAATATTCGATGGTTTTACGGTTAGCAGAACAATATTTAATAAGATCGGAAGCTAGGTTGCATCAAGGAAAATTCTCCGAAGCACAAGATGATTTAAACGTAATACGTGCACGAGCAAATTTAGAACCTTTTGAAGCCCAGTCTGAAGCAATGCTATTAGATGAAATCTTTGCTCAACGGAGAAAAGAACTTTTTACAGAATGGGGTCACCGTTGGCTAGACCTTAAAAGAAGCCAAAGAGTGCAAGCTATTTTTGGAATGGATCAATTATGGGATCCAACAGATGTCTTATACCCTATTCCCACCCAAGAGCTTATTAAAAACCCAAATCTTACACAGAATGATGGCTATTAAAACAATTATATGTATAGCGGTTATTCTAATTCTAAAACTTAATACCGGGAATACGTTTGCTCAATCTCTGCTATCTTATTCATATGATGATGCTATTCCACTAGATAGTACCATGCGGCATGGAACTTTGGAAAATGGCTTTACTTATTACATAAAGAAAACCAAAATACCGAAAAAGGAGGTTGATATGAAGCTTGCCGTAAAGGCCGGTTCCTTTTTTGAGTTGCGATCTCAGGAAGGTTACGCTCATCTTCTTGAACATGTGGCGCTATTTAATAAGAATCCAACTGATTTTCATACTACTGTAAAGAATGAAGGGATGATCCCTCGAGCGCGAACAGGACAAATTGTTACGAGATACCAGATCAATATCCCAGATGCTAATAAGGAAAAAATAGCAATAGGGTTGAATGCGCTAAAATCCTGGGGTGGGGAAATAAAGTTTGATGAATCTCAAGTAGAGGTTCAACGTGGTGCCGTTCTGGGGGAAATGAGAACTAAAAACCCTTATAGGGATTGGCTAATTAAAATGCATGGAGCAATACTATTAAAAAATGTTGAATTTCCAATGTACTCCGAGGAAAGAGTGGTGAAAAATATTAAAAATTTTAATATAAACTCCTTTAAAAAATACTACAATGATTGGTACCGCCCAGACTTACAAGCAGCAATTATTGTGGGAGATATAGATCTTGACAGTATTCAAAGCCTAGTGGAGAAAATATTTTCGGATTTGAAATATCAGCCTAACCCTAAAAATTATAAGAATATTTTAAAAAAATTTTCTATTCAACTCGAAGGAAGTAATCAATATGAGACGTTTAAGGACAGTATTGATTCCCAGAGAAGACTAACTATGTTTATGAAGGAGAAAAATTACAATTACAATAAAATTTCTGAAAGGGATTATTACCACATGTTTTTACAAAAGATGGTCAATTATATAGCTCAAAAGCGATCGCAAAAAATTCAGAAACAGTATAATCCTCCTTTTTCCAATTACATAACCAAGCATACGGTTTCGACTTATTTTGCAAACCAGGTATTGGTATCAGCTATGGAGGTGAATTTAAGTGGTAATCCTTTAGAAATAGATAAAAAGATACGTTCCGGCTTAATTGCGTTTAAATCATTATTATCAGAGATTACGGATCAGGAAGTGCAAGAAGCCCGGAAAGCTGTAGGATCAGAATTTACTCGGGCTTACGATAACAATTCAGACCTTTCCGAAGCTTACCTTGAAAATTTTATTAGAGGATCGGCCGTACCTTCTCCTAAAAGGCAAACAGAACTTTATAATCTTTTATTCAATATAAAAGTAAGCGAAGTACAAGGTTTTGCGGATAAGAAGTCTAACCTACTCAAGAACAAAGACTTTGTTTTTATTAATATTCCAAAAGAAAACCTGCCAGGTAGAAAGAAGATGATGAATATAACTCAAAATATGACCGATAAAACTATCCACTTCAATCCGCCAGTCCTTGAAATGGAGCTGCCCGATAGTATCATTAACCTTAGATATCCCGATACTACTGTAAATAAACCATCAACAAACCTAATTGGGATTACCCGGGTGAAGTTAAACAATGGCGTTGATTTATGGTTAAAACCATCCAAAACAAGATCTGACGAATTTAAAAATCAAGTAGAAGTTTTGGGTTTTCAACCCCTGGCCGCCGGCAAACCCAATAAAAAAATAGAATCGGAATTGGTATATTCGTTCGCTTCTTACGCCGGGGCCGGAGGATTTAATAAGTTTCAGGTGGCCCAATATTTAGATGAACATCATCTAAAACTCCACTTTGGAACTGATGATAACGACGTTCTTATCAAAGGAAAATTTAAGGAGAAGAATTTAGAAGATTTTTTTAAATTACTGTTTCTAAAAATACAGGAACCTGATGAGAATACAGCAGCTTTTTCTTCCTGGAAAGAAAAAGAAAAAGAGAAAGCTCTAAATGCCGCCAGAGGCGGATCGGATTTTTTTCGAGGGGAAATCAAAAAAATCTGGTATCCTGATAATCCAACTGTAAATGAAGACATTTTAGATACCTTAAATAGGGAGCTATTATTACGTAAATATAAAATACATTTTTCCGATTTTCAGAATTATACCTTTATTTTAACGGGAGACTTTAATTCTGAAACGTTGCTTAAAAAAGTTAAGCAGTATTTTGAAGCCTTACCGGTTTCCGAAAAAGTAGTCGATATACAGCCTATTTCAAAAGAGATTAGTTTAAGAAAGCGAAACCACACAATTAGATTAAAAAATTTGGATCAAGCTTTCGTAGAAATGTATTACCCCGTAAAGGTTCCGATAGATATTAAATCACAGGCAATTTTGGATATAATTAATCTTGCGCTTAATGAACGGATCAATAGTAGATTGAGAATAGGCTCTTATAGTCCCAGGGCTAGTGGCGACTGGATAGATAAGAAGGTTAGTCTATATACATTCTTTATAAATTTTGACAGTGAATTGGGCAATGAACAAAATATGATTCAATATGCCAAAGAAGAGTTTATGAAATTGCGCAAAACGAGAGTAGATCAGGATTGGCTGGATGCGAAAATAAAATCAAAAATAAACGAATATCAGCAGGCAATCTCTAGTTTTGGATATTTCAATTTTTGGCCGGATTACCTCAAAAATACAATTGAAAATGAAGAAAATCCGCAGGTCTGGATATTGCAATATCCATCTCTTTTAAAAAATTTTATATCCTTGGAAGAGGTAAATGAGGCTATTTGGAATTACCTTAATGTAAAATATGAGCAAACATTTCTGATCCTTCCCGAAGAATTAGTGTATTAGGATCAGATAAATATCTGATGTTAATAAAAAGCACATTGGTAGCTTTTACCAATGTGCTTCATCCCATTTAAATAACTACTATGGCTGAATTATTATTGGATCTCCTTCACTGTCTTTCTTTAGTGAGTTTAGGTCCATCTCATCATATAGATCATAAATTGGTCCATTTGCACCAAACTGAACCTGACAAGTTTCTGTACCTCCCGTACAATTTTGTTCCGGGACTGCTCGCCAGTTACCATTTATTTGAACATAATCACTAGCAATTATTTCAGTTTGTCCATCTGTTTCACTCCCGGTATCTGTAAAGGACATGCCTAAAACAACAAGTAGTGCCATTGCTGGAATTAAAAATAACTTTTTCATAATATAAAGTTTTAATATTTACCTACTCTTTGAAGGATTTTCGGCTTCTCCTACTTTCTGCGCAAAAAGATTTCTATTATTTAATCTTTGTAAAATTTCAGTGTATTACTGAAATTTGAAAGTAGTTTAAGCTTAAGGCTACTATCATTTACAATAGTAAATTTCATCAAATAACCTCAAAGAAAATGGTTGCTAAAGACGTAATACTATTCTGTTATTGAATTGACCAGGCATTTTCCATTCTGTAAAGCGAAGGGGTCTGACCATATTGGCGCCGAAAATTTTTAGAAAAATGAGAGTGATCCTTAAAACCGCATTTCTGAGTAATTATGGAAATAGGTAATTCCGTACTTCGGATTAATAGCGCACCTTTTTCGAGTCTTTTTTGCATATGAAACCGCGGAATCGTTGTGCCGTAAATTTTCTTGAATTCTTCTTTAAGCTTCGTTTTATTTGTACGATGAATAAGTCCTAATTCCTTCAAGGAGGGCAGCTCGGTATGCAGATTTCGAAGAATATAGAGACGCACTTGCTTTAGCAGCAGTTTGGTTGCGGCACTTTCTTTTTTTTCTGATTTTGAAGACAGTGCGGTAATACTTTCTTTTTCTTCCTCCTCTTCTTCTTTATTTCCCAAACGGAAAGCTGTAATCACATAAGAACAGTCTGAATTAATGCCTATCATCTTCTGAATAGTACAGGGAGCTCTAAAGAGAATCCTATTTTCAGTTAGAAAGTCTAAAGGAATTAATCGCTGATAGGTTTTATCATTATTTGTTTCAAGTTCCTCTTTTAAAACATTTACCGAATTATTTGAAAGAATTACTGAAACTGGTTTATCAAAATTTTCATCATCCCATTTTAAAATTTTTGAAGTTCCAGAAGAATAGGATGTTATGTGATACTCTTTATCTAGAAATATTGAAAAATGAAATTCCGGATGTTCTTCCCAATGCTGAGCGTTAAAACAGGAATAATTAATCTCTTCGGACATCATGTTTAGTAATACTGCAATAGTATCTATAGGATCTCTGCGACCCGAAGGTTCCTGGCGAAACATAAAATTACCACAGGCAATTTCAATGATTTGTTGATACAAAGAATTTAATCTTATTTTCTCTTCGTTGCTAATTTCCTTTTCCATAATTATTATTTTATTAATGGTTACTTTTTTTTATAGTCTTGCAAGAACGAAAGCGCTTCTTCCTTATTAGTAAAAACCTGAGTAGGATAAGCCGGGCTGCTTGTTTTTATATACAGCTGAGTGATCACCATGGCGTGCTCATCTTCCACTAGCAGTGCAAGTGCTGTAGTCATATAGGCGCCTTCAATAGCCAAATAATCTCTGGCTTGTTTTTGTGCATTTGTAACCGCTCTTAGATCGCAAAATATAGGATATGAATTTTCATTTTGCAGTTGTAACCGTTGTCTGACGATCTGTTTGGCCATACTCCTATTGATCTCATAAATTTCTTTATAGACAAAGTATAAGATCCCCTTGGAAATCCACATTTTTGCATAAGTACCATCCACAACCATCCCGTAATAATTTGGATATCACTAATATAGAATAAAATTTCAATACGTCTTACCAGAACATCATTCTTGATTTTACATGCTATCATATAAAGTTATTCTCATAGGATTTAATGGCATTTGAACGAAAAGCCGAATAACTGTTCTGAAAAGACTTTTTTTTATAACGGTTAGAATTATAATGGATATTTATCCTAGCTTGAAAAGGGAATTTTCATATCAAAAATTATGGCAAAGATTAAACACAATAATTTTCTGGATACGGTTGATGAAGTAATTACTAATGCAACTAATGCCGGAGTAATCCATCTTCATGCAGAAGGTGATGAATTAAATGGACGACGAATAACTGTTAATGGTAAATCTTTATATCATTTCGGAACCACAGGATATTTAGGACTTGAACAGGATAAAAGGCTTAAAAACGCAGCAATAAATGCTATACTAAAATATGGAACCCAATTTCCTTTATCTAAAACATATATTTCACATCCGCTTTATGCGCCGTTAGAAGAGAAAATTTTTAAAATGTACGAGCATCCCATACTCATTACAAAAAATAGTACTCTTGGGCATTTAGCTGTTATCCCGACTGCTGTAAGGGAGGGAGATGCTGTGATTTTAGACCACCAGGTGCACTGGAGTGTACAAAGTGCTACCGAGGTTTTGAAATCGAAAGGTGTAACGGTAAGGATGATCAGACATAGTAATATGGAAATGCTGGAACATTATATCAAAGACTTAAGAAATAAGGTCAATAAAATTTGGTATATGGCAGATGGGGTTTATTCTATGTACGGTGATTTTGCTCCTTTACAAGACCTTATGGAGTTATCCCAAAAGTATCCCCAATTACATCTTTACATAGATGATGTCCATGGAATGAGCTGGAGAGGAAAACACGGTTCCGGGTATGTGATGTCTGTATTAAAAGAGCTTCCACAAAATATATTATTATTTGGAACATTGAGTAAAACTTTCGGTGCTAGTGGTGCCGTTTTGATTTGCCCTAATGAAAAATTACATAAAAAGATTAAAAATTTCGGAGGGCCACTTACATTTTCTGCCCAGTTGGAACCTGCCTCCGTGGCTGCTGCAATTGCTTCCGCAGATATTCATTTATCGCCGGAGATCTATGATTTACAATCAGATTTGGAGCTAAAAATAAATTATTTCAATCAATTACTAGAGTTAACCGATTTGCCATTGGTACATAAAAATGATTCTCCGGTATTTTACATTGGCACAGGACTCCCAGCCACAGGTTATAATTTTGTAAGCAAAATGATGAATGCCGGATTTTTTGTAAACCTTGGATTATTCCCGGCCGTTCCGGTAAAGAATACAGGGGTTAGAATAACGATTTCCAGGCATAATGAATTGATGGATATAAAAGCATTGGTAGATGCGATGAACTATTACTTTCCCCTTGCTATGGAAGAAACCCACACTGATTTAACCAAAATTTACCACTCATTTGGAATTCAGAAAACTGAAAAAAATAATGTTAGAGATTCTCAAAATGATGAATTAAATCTGGAATGTACTACAACCATTCAACAAATGGATAAAAAGGAATGGGATACTTGTTTTTCTGGAAAAGGTACATTTGATTGGGATGGTCTTAATTTAATAGAGAAAGTCTTCACCAATAATAATTTACAAGAGCATAATTGGAGTTTCTATTATATAACGATAAAGGATAAAGAAGGCAAAATGGTTTTGGCAGTATCTCTTACCCGCGCACTATTAAAAAATGACATGCTTTCTAATGTAAATACCTCAAAAATCATTGAAGTAATGCGTGAAGAGGATCCCTATTATATGACCGATGTCGTTTTATCATCAGGTTCGGTTTTTTCAGAGGGAGCTCATTTGTTTCTAGATGAAAATCATCCTCTACATATTAAATCAATACGGTTATTTCTAGAAAAACTTGATCAGATAAAGACTCAGGTTGGAGCAAAACTTATCATTTTAAGGGATTTTGAAAAAACAAATACTTTAAACACTTTCCTTCACGAGCAAGGTTTCATTTCCATAGATATGCCTGATGCTTGTGAACTTACTAACCTCAATTGGAATGATGAAGATGCATATTTGAATACTCTCAGTAAACGTTCTAAAAAGCATTTTAGAAAAGAAGTAAAAGCATATGAAAGTTATTTTATGTTCTCAATAGTTAAAGATCCTACCCCGGCTCAAATTGATCACTTCTATTCATTATTTGAACAGGTTTGGAATAATAACTTAGGAATTAACACTTTTAAATTTCCAAAAAAGTTATTTATTGAAATGGGTAAAGATCCAAAATGGGAATTTTTAGTCCTAAGTCTCAAAGCAGAAGCTAAGAACTCTGACAATGCCATAGGGGTCATGTTTTGTACTAATTCAGGTGATACTTATATCCCAAGTTTAATAGGAATGGATTATGATCAAAATGAGAAATTTAATACTTACCGACAATTACTTTATAAAACAATCCAAAGAGCAAATGAACTCGGCTTTACCAAAGTCGATTTAGGACTTAGCGCTAGTTTTGAAAAAAGAAAATTAGGAGCAACATTGATTCCCAAGTTAGCCTATGTTCAGGCCGATGATAACTTTAGCCTTGAAGCCTTGGATTGGCTTAGAAAAGATTGACCCCCCTTTGAAGCATATTTTTTAATATTTACCCTATAAAAAGTCATATTGAAAATAGCACAGCAAAGGCATTATTTGTTTTCAAAAAATACCCAAGTAATGTTCGAAAAAGCGATGTTTATGTTTACGGGTCAAGTAAACCAGATAATCAACTCGGAAAGTTCATCACTTAAAAAGGCCGAATTGGGAATCCGGCTTTGCAATGGTGTCCTGTCTGAACTACAGCATATGGTAGAAAAGGAGGATTTTGAAGATTCAGCTTCTGAAATCAATTTTTTTAGAAACATCAAATCTTTGCCTATGAGCTATCTTATTTACTTTAGCGAAGTAAGGAATTCTGAAAATAGTATACCTAAAGCTGGCAGTCAACCAAAGGTCAGGTTCCTAGAAAAGGAAGTAAAAAAAATTAATAAATTCTTTTCCCAAAATAAAGATTTCGTTAATTATATGGAGCAGTCCCATAATTATATGGATTCTCAATTCTTTACCAGAAATAATCTAAATAATTTTCCCTTTGCACCGACAATAAATTATTACCAATATCCGGAATTCTCCACCTCCCATGATATGCTTTGGTCTATGGTTCAAGCTATGTATAAATACATACATTATATCCGTGAGAATCTTTACAAATTACAGCCTAACAAAATTTCTTATACAGAAAAGCAGCCTA
>Ga0314774_1001551_pt1 | contig 14441 bp, 13 predicted proteins | sample MetaGCBIA2018_FD_204515 | JGI IMG/M metagenome (GOLD analysis project Ga0314774, IMG submission 204515) | Cryopeg brine microbial communities from Beaufort Sea near Barrow, Alaska, United States - CBIA 2018 | ecosystem: Environmental > Aquatic > Marine > Coastal | place: USA: Alaska | collected... | reverse complement strand
CGCAGTGTGGGCACTCCTTGAAACGAAAACGGTAATCGCACTGTTCAGGGCGCCGGTTCCGCGCTGCAGGCTCATCCCCTTCAGCAAGCTCTAGCAGCCCCTGACAACGGCGACCGTAATGCTCGACAACCTGGCCTTCACTGTCCGCTTTTCCCCAGAAGATATTGGCAAAACCACAGCCTGGGCAAAATACCTGCACCGGCTCACAATCGGGGTTCGGTTTCTTCTCCCCCACTTCCGGGTGATACAGATTGACGCTGTTGCCCGCATAATCAATCACCAAGCAATCCTGTTTGCCTTCATCCAAACGAAGCCCGCGACCCACAATTTGCTGATACAGGCTGACCGACTGGGTAGGGCGAAGAATGGCGATAAAGTCCACATGGGGCGCATCAAAGCCCGTGCACAGTTTTCACGGACTGTGTGTACATATGTGCTCAGCGTATGATTTATATACAAAAATAAGGAGGATTCGAAAAAAGGCGTGTATACACCTTGGGGCGTGATTAATGTGGATAAATTGGCGCTCATTTGTACACATCAGGATTCTTAATTGAGCTTTTCAATTGAGCCAGCATCTTTCAAACCGGAAGAACTTGCGCGCTCGCCAAATTACGCGCATGGGAAAGCAGCCGGGTGGGACAAGGTGAAGGCCTGAACCCGAAAATCAATGAGGAGCCTGTGCAGCTCAACGATTCCATATCCGACCGGACAAAGGAGCGTTGGCGCAAAATCAGAAGCCGTCATTGGGGTAAGAAGGAGGTAATCGGCCGACTTACTTTTAACGTTTTCGGGCAACGCCCTGTGCGTACCCGCATGCAGGGTGTTGTGATAGCTGAGGGTTGGATACCCTCGGCTACCCGATTATGAGCTGCTAGATCTCTGGATAGCGTTTCAGGACCTGCTCTATTTTTTGGTTCTCGGCCCATATCCGTTCGATACAGATAGCAAGCCTCACTTTCCAATGCCAACGACGAGAATTGACTCAGAAGCCCCATCTAGCTTTTCCTTCACAGACCGCCACTCCGGCATGAACCGATCCAGGAGCCCGTAAAAGCGCGGGCTGTGATTGTGTTCCTCCAGATGACATAGCTCGTGCAAGATCACGTAATCGATGGCCTTGGTGGGCGCTTTGACCAGGTGAGGATTCAGAAGCACGGTGCCTTCCGGTGAGCAGCTTCCCCACTGGGTCTGCATCTCCATCATGCGCCAAACCGGGACGGTTGCTGTCCAGGGCAGATGCTCAACCATCCGCTCCAGTCGGCGCTGAAACACATCCAGAGCCCGTTCCCGATACCACTGCCGAACTGCTTTCTGTATCCGTTCTGCACTCAGGTCTGGGCCTTGCACTCGGAGCTGGCCGCCAATGAGTTTGGCAGTAACTTTTTTCTGTTCTGGATCGCTGATCACCTTCAGCACGTACCGCCGGCCGAGGTAAAGCTGGCTTTCACCGCTTACCCATTGTCGCGGTCGGACATCGCGGTTGCGCTCTTCAATATCGCTCAAGTGCTTGAGTACCCACCGGGCCCGGCGCTGTACCGCCGTCTTGATGGCCGGGAGCTGGGTATTCTTCGGGGCATCTACCTGCACCATGCCGTTGGGATGCACATGCACCCGTATGGTTGCCTTCTTGTGCTGTGGCAGATAGCACAAGTGGTAACGGAACTCCCGGTCACCGTACCGGGCCACGTATTCCAGAGGCTGTTCGTCCTGTTTGGACTCTACGGAGGTCATCAACGGGCCGCCCCGTTACGCAGAATCTGAACCACTTCATCGAGCATGGCCTTGGCCTTGTCCAGCCCGATCAGGCCGAAAAGGCGAGGTAGCAGACTCTTACGGACATCTTGCTCGATACCCACCGGGTTCAGGGAATTTTCGGCCACCGCTCGGTTTACCACTCTGTCGATCTCGAAAGCCTCCTCAATCAACTGCTCACCCTTATCCGCCTCCAATGCTGCGAAATTATCTCCTAGCACTAGCTTGAAGGCACCGTAGTAGGCTTGGGCGTGTTTGTTGCCCTGAAACGCATCGGTGGGAAGATCGGGCACATCTCGCTCTTCGACCATGGCTTCTAGGTCGCTGAACAGCTTGAACTGAGCCTTGAAGTCGAACATGGACTCAGCTTTCTCGATGGCCTCCTTCAGCAGCGCCGAAAACACCTGCTTGGCGTATGGGTCGTCGCCAAGCTTCTCCTCGATGGTCTTCTTCGTCCGGGTCTTAATCTTGTCGGTTTCGTTTTTTGTCTTCTCATCGCTCCAGTTATCTGGATTGTTGTCCACTGAATCGATGAGTATCGGCTCATCCCCGGGGACGACGTCAACACCGGTCACGTATCGGTCGATCAGATCCCGGATTTGGCCCTCGTATTGGGAATAGTCCACGGTTTCCTGGGCATCCATACGAACCGTCTTACGCAGGTCGGAGAACCACTTCAGGTCCGCTTTGTACCGTCGAATGTCGGCCTCGGTGAAGGCCTTGTCCTCAAAAAAGCTTTGAGTAGAAAGCGCCGTTTTTAGGCACATACCGAACTCGGTGACAGCTTCATAGAAGTCTTCGCGCAGCGCCTGATGGGTATCCACTTCCAAACCATCCGGGTCCGACTCATATTTCGGCATGAAAACCTGACGGTAGGGTTCCGGGTCCAGCTTATTATCGATGTGTCTGAAGAAGCCCCAGAGTTTGTCGTGTAGAGGCGGTAGCTTCTTATATTCGGTGTCTACGTTGGAATACAGGCCTTCGATGTCCTCAATAGCAAAACCGCCCTGGGTTTGGTCTTCAAAGTTCTGATAGTCCCGGATAGCGGTATCTAGCTCTTTGAGAATGCCCCGGTAGTCGATTAGATAGCCGAAAGGCTTCTGCGGATGCAGTCGGTTCACCCGAGCAATGGCCTGGATCAGGTTATGCCCCTTCAGCTGTTTGTCGATGTAGAGCACCGCGTTGCGGGGTTCGTCGAAGCCCGTCAGGAGTTTGTCGACAACGATGAGAATGTCCGGTGGCCCGTCGGTGCCAAAGTCCTCAATGATGTCCTTCTCGTAGTCCTGAGGATCTCCGGTGACATTTTTCTTCCACCATTCCTGTACTAACGGCAGATTGGTTTCATCGACATCGGTATTTCCTTCACGAGTGTCCGGAGGGGAAATTACAACAGCACTTGTGACCAGTCCAAGGGAATCCAAAGCTTGTTTGTATCGGATCGCGCTGAGTTTGCTGTCAGTAGCCAGTTGCCCCTTGAGTTCCAGTCCCGCCTTCTTAAAGTTTTCGCTGAAATGCACGCTGATATCGAAAGCGTTGACCCGAATACGGTCGTTCGCCGTGTAGATCTGGCCCTGTTTGGCGTACTTACGTTTGAGGTCGTCTTTCTGCTGATCTGATAGAGCCGCAGTCACCTTATCGAACCAAATGTCGACTGCCTTCTGGTTCAACTCCAGTAAGGGTTTCCGTTCTTCGTAGAGCAATGGTGTGATCGTGCCGTCTTCCACCGCCCGCTTCATGGTGTAGGTGTGAATGATGGAGCCGAACTTCTCAGCGGTTTCGCTTTTCTCGTTCTTCAGCAGCGGGGTGCCGGTGAAGGCATTAAACGACGCATTGGGCAGAGCTTGGCGCATTCTTTGATGATTTTCACCACCCTGGCTCCGATGGCCTTCATCGACAATGACGATGATATTCTCGGACGGGTTGTAGCACTCCGGCTGTTTAGCGGCTGACGCGAACTTGTTTATGATGGTGAAGATAATGCGTTCGTTGCCGTGACCAATACGCTCGGCCAGCTGTTTTCCGGAGCGAGTTTTCGCCAGGGAGTCGCCGCTTTTCTTGCCGGCGATGTCGCTGCCAAAGGCGCCGCCGGTCAGGAAGGTTTTGGAAAGCTGCTTTTCCAGGTCTATCCGGTCAGTGACCACAATGACCCGACAGTTCTTCAGATCATCATTCATTAGCAGAGCCCGGCACAGATAGACCATGGTGAATGACTTTCCAGAACCGGTGGTGTGCCAGAGGACGCCGCCCCGGCGCTCACCGTTGGGTTTGAAGCCAGAGATGCGCTTCAGTAAAGCTTTGATGCCGAAGACCTGCGGGTAACGGGCCACGATTTTTCCTATCTTGCGATCGAACAGGATGAAGAACCGGAGGAACTCCAAAAATCGGTGTTTATCCAGCAGGCCGATCAGTAGCTTGTCTTGTTCCGTCGTTTGCACAGTCTTTGACCAGAGATGCTCGAAGTAGGCGCGGATCTTCGGTGGCTTGTCCTGGAACAGGGCATCCCTATCGGACAGCGACAAAGAGCGATTCTTGATTCCCTGGATATGAGCGTCGTCGAACTCCTCGTCCTTCCACTTCGACCAGAATTTGGTTGGCGTATGGGTGGTACCGTACCGGCCATCGTTGCGACTGATGGAAAACAGCAGCTGGGCAAAGGCGAAGAGGTAGGGAATCTCGTCGTTTCTCTGATTTCGGAGGTTCTGGCTAATGCCTTCCTCCACCATGTTCTTGTTGGGGTTGCCGGAAGCAGCTCGCTTGGCCTCAATCACCGCCAAAGGGATGCCGTTCACAAACGCCACCACATCGGGTCGACGGGTGTGGGTGCCTTGGGCGGACAACACATTCATCTCTTCAGTGACATGGAACTCGTTGTTATCCAAGTTCTCCCAGTCAATCAGATGAATTGTGGGCTGAGCCTTCTTGCCGCCGACAAACTCCGTCACGGTGATACCCAAGGCCAGCATGTCGTATACAGACTGGTTGGCATCCATCAGGCCCTGGGCCATGGACGGCGTGGTGATCTCCCGAACGATTTGGTCGATCGCCTGATTGGAGAGTGGGTACTCTTTTCCCTTGAATTCAAACCGGCGCCGGCGTAGCACCTGCTCCAGAACAGGCTTCATCACCACTTCCCGCTGACTGCCTCGCAGTGCCTGACACTTTGAAGCCGGCAGAAAAATCCAGCCCAGGTTAATCAGCGTGGCAATGGCAGGGATGTGACTGGAATGCTGCTCATTTCCTTGAGGTGTGGTATTCACGAGGACTCCGTACCTTCCAAGGTCTCAGGCCAGATGCGCTCGCATATCGATTGGTACAACTCCTGTCGCGCTTCAATATCCTTCATTTTAAAGACCTCATGTGACTTGAACGAGAGATTCAGCGTCGAATGAAGCTTGAGGAAATTTGGATTGTTTTTATAAGCCAGCGGACAAAGTGATTTTACCAATAGGTTTTCTTTGATGTAGTGCGTCTGCTTTTGCTCGTAAGGCTGATCACCATAAGACTGGTTGGTACCCCGAGGCAGCAATACAAGATCGCCCAACCGGTTGCGGTAGTTTTGGAACTCGTGCTCCTGCTCAAATTCGTCTTTGTGACGTGCAAACTTGTCCGCCCATATATGCTCTACCTCAAAGGGTTTGCCGCTGCCCGGCTGATAATAGGTCACGAAGCTGTTACTCATTCCTGCTTGGTGCTCACACCAGCCGGTGATACGGGCAAGCAGAAACTTCACAAAGCGTTTGTTTTGGCCGTGCATCCGGAAGGTGCTCATGCCATCAAACGACTCTTTCATATCCTGCAGTTTTTGCCCAAGCAAGAGTTTAAGGTCGAGCAATTCACTGCCACGAATCTCTTTTACTAAGCTATACATAGTGTAGCGGATGGAGCTGGCAGAGAAATTGCGGAAATTTACCGACCTGCGAACCGAAAAAGTTTCTATATAGGCCGCAACGGTATCGATTTTTTTAGCCACGATTTCGTCGCTGTCGCGAGTGTTAAGAGCCGCGAGCATGAGTGGCAAGCTAAGCGTCGGCGCAATCCCCCAACGGTGAATGTAATAGACGTGCTCCAAGCCCTGTATCAAGGTTTTCTCAGCATCTAGAATGCGAACATAAGCCCTAAGGTAAAAGCGGAACTCTTGCTGCACAAACTGCTCGAACGAGTCGCCTTTATCAGCATCTAGCCCTACTTTGGAAAGGTTATCGCGTACCCAGCTGTGAAAACGAGTACCGATCTTCTCGAAATCCTCGTTTTTGGAGCCCGCCTTGCCAGGGCGAATACTGTCAGCATAGCGAGCCCGCAGCCATGATTGGAAGAAGCGTTGATCCTCATCCTTTTCGTAGGCTTTCAGGCTTAGCATGGCCTGCTTCCAGAAATCGTTGGCTTTCTTACGCTTCTCTGAGTTGTCGAAACGCGACAGCATAAAACCCTTCAGCATTTCTGACGGTGTCAGATTCAGACCACGATCGTTCATTGTTTCAAAGATGGTGTAGGCGTTTTCATCAGAGTAGGCGATGATCTCTACCATGATCACGTTGTACCTAAACCAATCAATAAAAAACGGAAAGGCATCCTGTTTTAGTTCGTCTGGGAAGGCTCTCTCAATATCCTGATACCGCTCCGCCATGTTGTGGGTGGATTCATCATCATGCTCACTTGGCACATACTCCCCTTGATTGAAAAGGCCTTCCAGACACGGAATGCGCTCCTCAATTGTAATGTTGAACGACTTACTGCCGCGCAGCTCAGAAAAGATCATTGGTTCTATCTTTTCGTGAAACGGGAGTCCTTTCTGAAGGTTGTTCAAATAAATTAGGAACAGGGTCAGCGACGTTAAACGCTGCTGACCGTCGATGATGCTTCGCTTTCCATCCCGGCTACTGACGACAAAGGGGCCAAGATAGTAGTTGTTATATTGCTCTCCCTTTGCGCGACTATCGCCCGGGGTGTACTCACTGAGGAAGGTGGAAGTTAAGTCTGTCACCAGCTCTTCAATGTGTTTTTCACCCCAGCTAAATTCACGTTGAAAGTAATCGACGGTGTACTTTTGCTCGTTGAGAACGTCGAACAAACTCCGGTGCCGGGCTTCAATTTTATTTTCTAGCTTGCTCATGCTACCTCCACTTGTACCCGCAACTTGCCGGTTAACAGCTGCTGCATCAGAGCTTTCTTTTCCTGTTTCAGGCAACTAAGGCCCGCTTGCAGCGCACTGATTTCTTGAGCTGCCGCTTGCAACACTTCTACTAACTGGTTTTGTTCTGTCAAAGATGGAAGCGGAACATGAATTTGACTGAATTCCTTCCAGCGTGTTCGGCGACAATTAGGATGACCGGACAGGATAGTTGACGCCGAACACCAGCGCAAACTCCCACGCCGATCTACAGAAGCATTGGTAGCCGCACAGAAAATTTGCCGGTAATTATCAGTTTTTAGTACTGCGTAAAGATAATCAGCATTTACCTTTTCAGGGTCAGGTCTAGCAACCACATAGATTGGGCTCACCAACCCATAGTCATATAGGTTTTGAAGTCCAATGGAGCCTTCTTCAATGTGATTTGCAGGGAACCCGATGCACCCCCGCGGTATAACGCGATACCCAGCGAGATCGTCGCTGTAGACCCTCTTTTTGAAGTAGCTCAGCGAATCAACAAACCCCAAATATTTTGAACAAGCCAAAACTGGAAACTGCTGGTCATCAGTGTTTTTATCACTAATCTGGTCGCAGATTTCAGCAATTTTAGGGTAACTCCAGTCACCGGGTATTTGTCCGGTGCGAGTTTGCTTTGGCTCCAAATTATTAGCGCTATGAGTAAACCGCTTTTTTCCGCTCAGCAACTGCTGCATCAAGCCTTTCTTCCGCTGCTGGCTGTTCTCAAGCAGGCGATCGGTGGCGGTGATGGCCTGATCCCAGATGAACAGAATCTGGGCGAGCTTTTTTTGTTCGGGAATGGGGGGTAGTAGAATCGGAAACCCAACAACATCATCACGAGTGATGTTTGGGTCTTTTCTACTGCTTGCAGCAAAACGCTTCCATTTGCTGACATGACCGTTCAAAAATGCAAGTACATATTCTGAGTACGCCTTGTCCTTATCGAGCTGAATTGCTCGATATAGCTTGATTTATTGCTGAAGGTTTCTTCAGTAAGCCTGTACGGCCAATTTGATTAAAACCGCCATACATCGCTATTAGAACTGTCCCTTCTGGAAACATTGAGCATGATGTTTCTTTCAGTGCCGTGTCTGTGATGCACTCAGTCGTGTTGAATATCTCTCCGTTATTTAGATCCATGGTTTTAACCCATGGATGTCCGGCCGCAGAGAAATATCTATCTCCTTCAGACCGCAAAGGCGTAGCCCCTGACTTGATTCGCCCCAAGGCCCCCAACGTAGTCCTCAGCCACCCCTCAGGAACCATAACCCAACTCCTTAAGATACCCTTCCATTTGCTCGTTCAGCTTCGCAAGCTCAGTCTCAATATTTTCCTCTCGGCTTGCACGGCCATCAGATCGATCTCTTCCTCTTCCTCGAAGGTGTCCACGTAGCGAGGGATGTTGAGGTTGAAGTCGTTCTCCTCGATTTCCTCCGGGCTGGCGACGTAAGAATACTTGTCCCGGGTGTCGCGTTGTCTGTAGGTGTCGACCACCTTGGCGATGTTTTCGTCGGACAACTGGTTCTGGTTTTTGCCGGCCTTGAACTCGCGGCTGGCGTCAATGAACAGCGTGTTGTTGTCACTTTTGTCCTTGCGGAATATCAGCACTGCCGCCGGGATGCCGGTGCCATAGAACAGCTTCTCGGGCAGGCCGATCACGGCATCCAGCAGGTTCTCCTCGATCAGCTTCTGCCGGATTCTGCCTTCACTGGAGCCCCGGAAAAGAACGCCGTGGGGCACAACCACTGCCATGCGGCCGGTCTTCGGCTTCATCGTCTCGATCATGTGTAGGATAAAGGCGTAGTCACCCTTGGTTTTGGGTGGTAACCCTCGCCGAAACCGACCGTAGGGGTCACTCTCAGCACCCTCAACCCCCCACTTTTCCAGTGAGAAGGGTGGGTTGGCCACCACGATATCGAAGTGTTTCAGGCCGCCATTCTCATTCAGCATCAGCGGATTCCGGATGGTGTCACCCCATTCCAGCTTGTGATTGTCGATGCCATGCAGAAACATGTTCATCTTCGCCAGGGCCCAGGTGCTGCCAATCGCTTCCTGACCGAACAGGGCGAAGTTCTTGGAGCCGCTGTGGCCCTTACGAATCTGATTGGCGCACTTGAGCAACAGGGACGCGGAACCGCAGGCCGGGTCACAGATCTCGTCGCCTTCCTTCGGATCAACAATCTCGGCCATCAACTCGGAGACTTCCGGCGGGGTATAGAATTCACCGGCTTTCTTGCCGGAGGTGGCCGCAAAATTCTTGATCAGGTATTCGTAGGCGTTGCCGATCACATCCAGTTTCCCGATGCGACTCGGGCGCAGGTTCAGATCCGGCCGGGCAAAGTCTTCCAGGATGTGGCGGAGGATGTCTTTGCCTTTAGTGGTGCGGGTGTCCACGGGGGTGGTCAAAGCAATGGCCTGGGTCAGGCTTGTTAGCCGCTGCTGGCCATCCAGAATTAATCGTTCGGGCTTATCAGGTATATTTTTAGCGGGAATTGGACCGATGGTCATGTGGAGTTCTCCTCATCCTCAAGATGGTGGTATGCCTCACTCATCATTATGGCGTGCTGAGGCCGGAGTGAGGCGAGGAGGAGTCCATCCCATTGCTTCCATATTTGCGACCAAAGTAGTAGAAGGTGCGTTGAAAAAAATTGTTGTCCCCACACAGGAATCAAATGCAGAAAAAGGTACATTATTGTGTTCTAAGGATTTTATCATAACAATTGGTAATTTTATTGGTGTGATTGACAGCTTCAATACAGGGCTGTAGTATTAAAAAACAGGGTTGTATTTAGAGTTAACCACTGAGCACTAGAACTATATTTTAACTAACGTCTAGAGATAGAGATGACTATGTGTAATAACAACAATTCATCGCCAAGGGTTATGAATTTCAATGACTTGGTATTTAAGCCCCGCTTCGAATATCCTGAAATGTGTGAAGTGGTAGAAGTGGCTGGTCTAAACGATTTTAGTGAACTTTCAGGTGGATTTGCTAAATTTAAGGATGCAAAGATTCCTTGGCAGGTAAAATATGATGAGATTGTCCTAGTATTGAGAGGCTTTTTTACAGTCGAAACTCCAAGCGGAAGTTTTAGTGCTGGGCCGCTTGGCACAATTTGGCTTCCCAAGGGTACAGAAGTTACATACATAGCAGAAGACGCACTAGTTTTTTATAGCTTGCAGCCTGCATCTTGGTCCAAAGGTAAAGAAAATGACTAAGATAACGCTACTGCCTAAAGATGACTGCTGTAACGGCTGGAGTGCATTACTTCCTCCACGTGCGCCTAAGCCTCATCTTAATAAGGATATTATTGCTGATTTCGTCGTTATAGGAGCTGGTTTCGCTGGTTTAGCAGCCGCACGCAGGTTAGGTGAAAAAAAACCTGAAGCTAAAATAGTGATAGTAGACGCTCAGCAGCTTGGAGAGGGAGCATCGGGAAGGAATTCCGGGTTTGCTATTGATTTGCCGCATAATGTTGGCTCTTCTCTTGAGGAGCTAAGCAAGGGGAAAGTTAACATACGCTTAGCACGTGCGGGAATAGACTCGCTTCGTAATATTATTAATGAGCATGATATAAAATGTGATTGGAGCGAGGATGGCAAATACCACACAGCATCTTCTCAACGTGGAGTTGAACAAATTCTTAAGCCAACTGTAGATGAGCTTGAGAGGCTTGGAGAACCATATCATTGGTTAGATCATGAAGAAACTTCTCAGCGCCTTGGAACCAGGCACTTCGCGGCGTCTGTGTTCACACCAGGTACTGTATTATTGAATCCGGCGGCTCTTAACCGTGGTCTTGGCGGTACCTTACCTGAAAATGTGACTCTTTATGAGAACACTCCCGTACTAAACGCTAACTTTGGAACGTCTGTAAAGATTCAAACTGAGCACGGCTCTATCACAGCACAAAAAGCAATCTTAGCTGTTAATGGTCTAGGCATGAAATTTGGCTATTGGAAAGGACGGCTCTTGAATTTTGCAGCCCATGCTAGCATAACTCGACCACTAACTGAGTCCGAACAGAAGACTCTCGGTAGCATCCAGCCTTGGGGATCAACACCAGCTAATGCTTTTTCCGGCATTACCATGCGTTATACGAATGATCGGCGCATTTTAATCCGGCAAAATATCCACTACTGCCCTAGCCTTCGTCAAAGTGATGATCGTCGTAAAAAAATAAGGAAAGAGCACGAGAAATTATTTCATGAGCGATTCTCCTTATTAAAAAACGTATCTATGGAACATACATGGACGGGATTTATTTGCCTTTCTAAAAACTCCGCTCCAGGCTTTGGAAAAGTTGATGAGAATGTGTGGAGTGCAGTTTGTCAGAATGCAGTTGGGGTAGCCAAGGGAAGTATAAGCGGTCTACTTTCAGCCGATATAGCATTGGGAGAAAAAAATGATCTAATGGCAGACATGCACAGTTTGGGCACTCCTCAGCGAGTGCCCCCTAGGCCTTTCCTTGATGTTGGTGTACGCGCCCGCTTCGCTTGGGAAAAATTCATAAACCGCCATGAAGCCTAAATAACAACACAAAAGACCCACTTTTGGATGGATAAAACAATGAAAAATAAACGCTACACTTGCATAAAGCATCTCGGTTTTGCAGCTTTTACAGCCGCCATGTTTTGCAGCCAGTTTGCACTGGCTGAAACTTTAACAATTGCCACCGACTCAGGGGCTAGAGGCTCCGATGCTGGCAATTCCATGGAAGAATGGGCTCGACAAATAGAAACTGCCACGAATGGTGAAATCGAGCTTGAAATTTTTTATCAAAATGAGTTAGGTGGACAGCAAGAAGTATTTGACCTCCTTATGCTAGGGGAAGTTGATCTTATGCTTAACTGGCCAATGACTACTTATGACAAGCGTATTTCATTAATCTATACTCCCTACATGTTTAATACGTGGGGTGAAGCATTGGATGCATATGCTCCTGATGGCTGGCTTAATAATAAGCTAGATGATATTTACGCCGATTTAGGGCTCAAAGTTTTGGGGGCTTGGCCTGAAGGTTTTAATGGTATTGCAACTAAAAATGGCCACGCGACCACTATAGAGGAAGCTAGCAGTTTCAAAGTTCGTGTCCCCCCCATATTTCCATTTACCGAATCGGTATCTGCTTTAGGATACCAAACTGCAGCAATAGATTGGGGAGAGTTGTATTCTGCTATTCAAACAGGCGTGGTTGATGGTGATGCAGCAAATGTAATCTTTTATGATTACACGTACTTCGGCGATCTACTCACCGATTATGTTCGTACTAAGCATCAGTTTATAACAGGAATGTTGACGGCAAATTCAGAATCATTGAATAAACTCTCTGATAAGCAAAGAAAAGCCATTGAGGATGCCGCTATTTCAGTTATGAATAATCAATTTGAAGCTGCGCAGGCGGCGGACCAGTCATACATAGATTCCTGGAAAGAGCTAGGGCATACTTATGTTTATTTAGCAGATGAAGATTTCATGGACCATGCGACAGTGGTGAGAAAAGAAGTTTGGCCACAAATGGAAAAAGTGGTCGGAGACGAGATCATGTCTCTCATTAAGAAACACTCTTTCGCTCTCCAAGAGTGACCTGATAAGTGAACTGTCTCTTGTTGGAAAGTTATGAAAGCTTTATCTTATATTGACAAAGTTTTTGAGGTGCTACTGTGTATGCTGGTGATATTAGCCAGCATTACAATAACCACCTCTTTAGTCTCGCTTGTTGTCCTGAGATATTTATTTGACATCTCGCTAACGGGCATGCATGAAACCAGTCTACTGGCAGGGATATGGCTGTATATGGCAGGCGCTATAATTGCCATGAGACGGCGGGATCACCTTGTGATTGATATTCTTCATAACGCTCTCCCTGCTGGGAAACTAAGAATTTGGCATGGTCTGTTAGTAAACATAATTTGTTTATTAATAACCTGCTTTTTTGTTTATTGGTCTTGGGAAATGATTGCGTGGACTTTACAGCGTCCCCAGAAAATTCCCATCCTGGGTCTTCCGCTTTGGTTGGCTGAGATACCTATTCTTATTGCTGCATTCACAGCAGTTATTTATTCAATACGTGATGTATTGAATTCAGCAATCAATATTATAATAACTCAGAAGGCTGGATGATATGGAATCAGCAATGATTTTAGGGCTTCTGCTCTTACTTCTTGGAAGTGGTCTTCCTGTCGCATGGTCATTCGCGGGTACTATAATTGCGCTCGTAATAACATATGATATAAACGTAACGATTCTGATGATACAAGGCTTTCGATCTCTTAATTCTGTGGTACTTCTGGCTCTTCCGCTTTTTATTCTCGCTGGGTACTTAATGCAGTCCGGCGGAATAGCAAGCAGATTAATTAAGTTTATCGAATTATACCTAGGCAAATCTCGGGGTGGCATAGGAAATGCCATGATAGGGGCCTCGGGATTTTTTGGTGCTGTCTCGGGCACTGCAACGGCTGCTGTAGCGGCAGTTGGTACACTTATGGTTGGGCCCATGGAAGAACGAGGCTATCCCCGGAATTATTCCGCTGCGCTTCTAGGGATATCGTCTTTGTTAGGTATTTTGTTTCCGCCGTCAATAACAATGATCTTATTTGCAGTCGCTACGCAGCAGTCTGTAGCAGCTCTTTTCGCTGCCACTATTATCCCAGGGGTTCTTCTCGCCATTGGATTAATGCTATTCAATCGCTATCAAGTAGGCAGGCTATTTCATGAGGAACTGGTAAAAGAAACAACTAGCGCACGCGACAAATTAACTATTTTTTATAGAACTCTACCAGCACTTGCTCTTCCTGTGATTATTATCGGGGGTATTTATGGAGGAATTTTTACTCCTACTGAAGCTGCAGCTTTTTCTGTTGTTGCCGCAATAGTAGTCGGATTTTTTTTCTACCGAGATTTGACGCTTCATAAGCTTTGCAACTCGACTATTTCAGCATCAGTAATCACCGGTTCAATAGTACTCATATTGCTTTTCTCCTTTGTAATTGGACGAATTCTTGTTGCCGAAAGGGTTCCACAAGATTTAGCCTACCTTGTGAGTTCCTCAATTACAAATCCGACTTTAATCATACTTTTTGTCGTCACGTTCTTGATAGTGGTAGGTGCTCTGATTGATGATGTATCTGTCACTGTGGTAATAGCCCCTCTGCTGCTTCCTTTAATGCAAACTGCGGGAGTTGATCCAGTTCATTTTGCTGCGATTGTAGCTACCTCAGTTGTCATCGGCTCGAATAGCCCACCGATGGCACCTTTGTTATTTATGGCATGTAAGATCAGCAAAACTTCAATTCAAAGTTCTTTTAAGCCTGCTTTTCAGATGATAGGTTTTGTTGCATTGCCTATAATGCTGCTAACTGCGTTTATCCCATCAATATCACTTTCCCTTCCACGCTGGCTAGGATTACTATAAAAGGGGTGGTCAGTTAGCTCCTCTTGGCACAAGATGTAGTAATGGGAATATCTGCAACCGGAGCAATAATACGCCGTCCACTGGTGGCTGGACATGACTATCCGCGTACTTACCGGGAGTTCGTA
>Ga0314774_1001550_pt1 | contig 14442 bp, 14 predicted proteins | sample MetaGCBIA2018_FD_204515 | JGI IMG/M metagenome (GOLD analysis project Ga0314774, IMG submission 204515) | Cryopeg brine microbial communities from Beaufort Sea near Barrow, Alaska, United States - CBIA 2018 | ecosystem: Environmental > Aquatic > Marine > Coastal | place: USA: Alaska | collected... | reverse complement strand
CGGGGGTTGCGCCGCTGCGTGCGAGGCGGAACTCCCGCGCACTGGCGCGGCCCCCGCGCGGCGCGTGGCGCGGGGGCTCTGGCCAGCCCGTAGCTCCCGCGTATCGGCGCAAACCCCGCGTTGCGAAGTCGGCTAGCGGCCCCTCCGGGCCGTAGCTCCCGCGCACTGGCGCAAGCCCAGCGCAGCGCCCATCGACCCGGCACGAACTGACCGCGTGGGCGCTTGAGCGCAAGCTGCTCTGAGGGCGACCACCGGCTACAGCAGGCCGAGCTCCATGGCCCGGGTGACCGCCCGGGTGCGGTCGCTGACCGCGAGTTTCTCGAACACGTGCAGCAGGTGGGTTTTCACGGTTGCCTCGCCGATGAACAACGACCGGGCGATTTGCGGGTTGCTTTCGCCCGCGCTGACGAGCCGCAGCACCTCGAGTTCTCGCGGTGACAGCCGCGGCACGGCCGCCTGCCCGCGAAAGCGCTGCACGAGAGTCGCCGCAATGGACGGGGCGAGCACGGTCTGGCCCGCCGCGACCGATCGCACGCCCGCGATGATCTCCTCCTGGGGCGCGGCCTTGAGCAGATACCCGCTGGCTCCGGCTTCAATGGCACCGAGAATCTGGTCATCGTTTTCATACGTCGTCAGGATCAGCACCCGCACCATCGATGCCGCGGCCATGATCTGCGCGGTTGCCGCGGCGCCGTCAAGGCGAGGCATGCGCAGGTCCATGAGCACCAGGTCGGGTCGCAGCTCCAGGGTGAGGCGTACCGCCTCGGCGCCGTCGGCGGCCTCGCCGACGACCGAGATGTCGTGGGCCTGGGCCAGCAGACTCACGATGCCCCCGCGCACGATCGGATGGTCGTCGGCGACCAACACGCGAATCATGCGCGCACCGGCGCGGGCGAGGCGTCGAGGGACAGCGGCACCGTCACCATCAGCGTCGTTCCGCCGGTCGGTCGCACGCCGAGGTGCACCTCGCCGTGCACGAGCAGCACCCGGTCGCGCATCCCCGCCAGGCCGAAGCCCGTGTTCGGGTCGACCCGGGGAGGCCCGAGCCCGCGTCCGTCGTCGGTGACGGTGAGCACAACCGCCGTGGGAGTGCGGTCGATCACAATGGATGCCGCCGCCGCCCCGGAATGCTGGCGCACGTTCGCGAGGCCTTCCTGCACGCATCGCAGCAGCACCACCTCGACTTCGCGGTCGAGCGCGCCGACGTGCACCGTGGCATCCGTCTGGATTCCGGTTTCCTGAGTGAAGCGATCGGCCAGCCGCAGCATCGTGCCGGCCAGCCCCATGCCGGGCTCGCGCACGGGAGCGAGGGCCGCGACCAATGCCCGAGTTTCGGTGAGCGCTTCGCGGGCGTTGGTCTCGATCAGATCAATAGTGGTCTGGGCAGCAGAAACCTGCGCCGGGCCGGCCGTGAGCTCGCCGCGGGTGCGCTGGGCGAGCAATACCAGCCCGGTCAGGGTCTGGGCGATGGTGTCGTGGATCTCGCGGGAGAGGCGTTCCCTCTCGGTGGCAGTGCCGGCCGCACGGTTCAGGGCCGCGAGCTCGTCCTGCGCCTGGGTGAGTTCGTCCAGCAGGCGGCGGTGCCGTTCCCCGGCGGCTGCGATGCGCGAGATCCAGCTGCCGAGGGCGATAGCGAATATGAAGGAAACAGCTTCGATCGCGCCCGCTTCGACCGCCGCTTGCGCCGTACCGCCGAGGCTCTGCGCCAGGCCGATCCCGGTGGACACGGCGACGGCCACGCTCAGCCACACCGCGGCTGTGGTGGAGCCCACGAGAACCCAGACCAAGGGAAAGGCGATGGCCTGGAGGGTGGCCAGATTGGGCACGAAGGCCGCGCCGACACCGGCGCCGAGGATGAGAACGGCTAGGAACACCCCGGTCGAGGGCGGCATGGTTCGTGCTCGACCGGCACCGCTCAAGCGACGGATACTGCGGCGCCCGAGCCCGAGATAGGTCAGGCCGAGCACCGCGAGCACGGACAACGCCCCGACCAGGCCGCCGTCGGCGGGGCCGGGGCCGAGGCCGGCCACGACCGCCATGGCTGCGAGGCAACCGCCGACGGCCAGATCCCACCAGCGAACACTCGTCATAGCTTTAGCATCCCATCTCCGGCCACGGCCTGGGCTTCACGCGTCGCGGCGAATCCACCGAAACGTCACCCGGCTGAGTATGAGTCCGACCACGAGCCAGACGCCCAGGGCGCCGGCGACCCAGATCAGGTCCCACGAACCGCCTTGCTCAGCGGCCGCGAAACTGTCGGGCAGAAACACGGAACGCATGCCTTGCGCCATCCACTTGAGTGGAAAGATGCTGGCGATATTCTGCATCCACTCGGGTAATACGCTGAACTGCAGGTAGACGCCCGAGATGAATTGCAGCACGAGCACCACCGGAATCACGACGGCCGTGGCGCTGCGGCCAGACCGCGGCACGGCCGACAGCGCGATGCCCAGGAAGGCGCTCGTGATCACGCCGAGCACGAACACCCAGGCAAACGTCGCCCATTTCTCGGGATCAGTCGGCAACGCGATATTGAGCACGAATCGCGCCACGAGCAGCAGCAGGCCGGCCTGAAGAATCGCGGTGACGAACACCTGCCCGATCTTGCCGAGAAAATAGCTCAGCGGGGACAGCGGCGTGCCGCCGAGCCGTTTCAGGGTGCCGTCGCTTTTCTCACCGGCGATGTCGACGGCGAGGTTCTGCACCCCGGAGAGCAGCATGCCGGCGGCAAGCATGCCGGGGAGGTAGTACGCGCCGACGCTGACGCCGCCGGTTCCGTCGGGATTCGTGCCGATATTGCCCGCGGCGCTGAACGCAGCGGTGAAAATGCCGAGCATGACGAACGGGAAGAAGAACGTGAAGAACAGGGTGTCGGGCGAACGAAAATACATCCGGGTTTCGTAGCCGATTCGCGACAGGCCGAGCGCGAGCGTGCCCGGGGTCTTCTTCTGCGGGCTGGTGCGCGTGATCGTGGCGCTCATGCTCGCACCTCCTTGCTGAAAGTCGTTGCTGCCATCGTGTCGTCTCGCCCGGTTGCAGCGTCTCTGCCGCGCACGAGCGACAGGTACACGTCTTCGAGGCTCGGCCGGATCACCTCGAGGGCCTCCGGTTCGGCACCGTTGGCGCTCGCGACGAGTTCGGCGACGACCCGGGCGGGATGCCTGGTGCGCTCCTCGCACACCGTTCCGTTGCGATCACGCCAGCGCACGAGGGGCACCCGGGCATCCGTTCCACCGATTTCGTCAATGCGGCCGATATCGATGAGCTTCCCGCCGGCAATGACTCCGGCCCGGTCGCCGAGCTGCGCGGCCTCGTCGAGATAGTGCGTCGTGAGCAGAATGGTCGTCCCCTCGGACTTGAGCCGACGAATGAGTTCCCAGAACTGATGCCGGGCCTCGGGATCGAAGCCCGTGGTCGGTTCGTCGAGAAACAACAGCTCGGGGCGTCCGATGATGCCGAGCGCGACATCCACTCGGCGACGCTGCCCGCCGGAGAGCTTGCTGATGCGGGTCTTGGCCTTCTCGCGCAGTCCGGCGGCGTCGATGACCTCCTCGACGTCACGGGGGTTGGGATAGAACCCGGCGAAGTGGCGCAGCTGCTCGGTGACGGTCACATTGCCGGTCTCGCCGCTGGTCTGCAAGACGATGCCGAGGCGGGACTTCCAGTCGAGGCCGCCGCGATGCGGATCAACACCGAGCACGCTCACCTCGCCGCCGGTGCGGTCGCGGTACCCTTCCAAAATCTCGATCGTCGTGCTCTTGCCGGCACCGTTCGGGCCGAGCAGCGCGAAGGTCTCGCCGGCCTCAATGGAGAAGCTCACGCCGCGCAGGGCCTCGACGCTGCCATAGGACTTCTGCAGGTCGCGCACCTGCACGACGGGGGGAGTGGATGTCATATATCAAGAATTGCACCCACTCCGGCCCCCCGCCACGGCCGATTGGCGGATTCTCCATCCACCGGTCGATGGATGCCCCGCGAGCGGCGTCACTGAACCGCGGCGACTCCGCGGCGCACCGGTTGCGCCAGTGCGCGGGAGGCGGAACTCGCGCACTGGCGCAGCGCCCGCCGTGCGAGCGGCGCGGGGCCCGGCTCGGTCGGCCAATGGCCTGAAGCTAGGCGAAGAGCCGCTGCAGGCGCTGCACTCCTTCGAGCAGGGCATCGTCGCCGAGAGCGTACGACAAGCGCAGGAACCCGCTCGGCCCGAAGGCCTCGCCGGGCACGGCGGCCACTTCGGCCTGGTCGAGGATCAGGTCGGCCAGCTCGAGCGAGGTCGTCGGGGTGACGCCGCCCCACTCCCGGCCGAGCAAACCGGTCACATCGGGGTAAACGTAGAAGGCGCCCTGTGGGGTGGGGGTCACGACGCCGGGAATCTTATTCAACTCGGCGACGATGAGCTTGCGGCGGCGGTCAAAGGCCACGCGCATGTCCTCCGCGGCATCCTGTGGGCCGTTCAGTGCGGCGATCCCGGCGCGCTGGGAGATGTTCGACACGTTCGAGGAGAGGTGCGACTGCAGGTTCGCCGCCGCCTTGATGACGTCGGCGGGGCCGACCATCCAGCCCAGTCGCCAGCCGGTCATGGCATACGTTTTGGCAACGCCGTTGACCAGAATGGTGCGATCGGCCAGCGCCGGAACGGCCTCGACGATCGAGAGCGCCTTTACGTTCGCTTGCCCGGACCCTGTCGAAGGGGGGTAGGTGAGGTTCTGGTAAATCTCGTCGGTGATGACCCAGAGACCATTGTCTTGGGCCCATTGACCGATGGCTCTGGTCTGCTCCGGCGAGTACACGGCGCCGGTGGGGTTGGACGGCGAGACGAATAGGAGCACCTTGCTGCGCGGAGTGCGTGCGGCCTCGAGCTGTTCGACGGTCACGAGGTAGCCCTGATCGCTGCCGGCGAAGACGTCTACCGGAACGCCGCCGGCCAGCCGGATGGCCTCGGGGTAGGTGGTCCAGTAGGGGGTCGGAACGATGACCTCGTCGCCGGGATCGAGCAGGGTCGCAAAGGCCTGGTACACGGCTTGTTTGCCGCCGTTGGTCACGACCACCTGGCTCGGAGAGACGGCAAGACCGCTGTCCCGCAACGTTTTGGCGGCGATGGCCTCGCGCAGTTCGGGCAACCCTGCCGCCGGGGTGTAGCGATAATTCCGGGGATCCTGCACGGCGGCCGACGCCGCCTCCACGATGTGTGCGGGGGTCGGAAAATCGGGTTCCCCCGCTGCGAAGCTGATCACCGGCCGCCCGGCAGCCTGCAATTTCTTGGCCTTGCCGTCAACCTTGAGGGTCGCCGACTCAGCAATAGAGCCGATCCGAGTAGAAATTCGTTTGAGTTCGTGAGCCACCCATTGAGCTTAGCTACCCGACCGGCACGGGGGCTAGGCGGTGCGGGCAGACGGTACGCGACCGACGGATATTGTGCCAAGCTGGCAGGGAGGAACCGGGCCCGTTCGCGGGCCGGCTCGCCTCAGCTTTACAGTGGCCGGTCCGTGGCCTAGACTGGTTCAAGGTAGTTGAATTCTGCCATGCTTTTTTGCGCCTTTTTCTCAGTGATTCTTCTGGGGTGAAGTCAAGCGGTGTGGCGGGTTTGCTTCCATAGGGTGGTGGCTCAATTGGTAGAGCAGCGGTCTCCAAAACCGCAGGTTGCAGGTTCGAGTCCTGTCCGCCCTGCACATCGGTAGAAGTCTGCCGACTACGAGAGGTGTAACAGGTGGCCCGAAATGTTGTCGACGAACCCGGTGAGGAAGTCGTCGCGAACGCAAGAATGGCCCGCGAGTCCAATCGCGGTCCTTTCGCTCGGATAGCCCTGTTTATCAAGCAGGTTTTCGCTGAACTCCGCAAGGTAGTCACCCCGACCCGCAAAGAGCTCCTGAGCTACACCGGTGTCGTGCTTGTCTTCGTGATCATCATGATGGGCATCGTGTCGGCCTTCGACTGGGTCTTCGGCTTCGTCGTTCTTTATGTGTTCGGAACGCCGGGCTAACTCCCGGCCACCGGTATCCGCTTCGCGGACTACCCGCATCATCGGCATGGAAACGTGCCAAGACAACTTGCACACGTAGAAAAAAGGATTGAGATTTAGTGACTGAGACGAAGCACGACGATGTCGACTGGGCCACTGCCGCCGAGCAGTCCTCCGAGGAAGACGAGGCCCAGGAAGGCGGCACCCTCGCTGCCGATGAAGACTCCGTAGAGGCCGCCGAGCAGGTCGCCCTGCATGTCGTCGACGAGAACGCCGGCGTTGAGGTCAACCTGGACGCCGCGCTCGACGCCCTCGCCGAGTCCGCCGATCCCGAAGCCGACTCCCTCGTCAACGACGCCCTCGACATTGACTCGGCTGAAGAAGCCGACGCATCCGTCGAAGCCGTTGAGGATGAAGAAGAGGTCGTCACCGCTGAAGCAGAAGCCGAGGCTGCCGACGAAGCCGACGTCGAGATCGACCCGTACGAAGCCTTCCGCAAGGAACTGCGCTTCCTGCCCGGCAAGTGGTACGTCATCCACTCCTACGCCGGCTTCGAGCGTCGTGTGAAGTCGAACATTGAAAACCGCAAGCAGTCGATGGCGATGGAAGATTTCATCTACCAGTGCGAAGTTCCCATGGAAGATGTCGTCGAGATCAAGAACGGCCAGCGCAAGATGGTCACTCGCGTGCGCATCCCGGGCTACGTGCTCGTGCGCATGGACCTCGACGAAGACAGCTGGTCGGTTGTTCGCCACACTCCCGGTGTGACCGGCTTCGTCGGCAACGCTCACAACCCCACGCCGTTGCGCTTCGAAGAGGCCTTCGGCATGCTCAAGGGACTCGTTGAGATCGTCGAAGCCCCGGCCAAGACCGGCGGTGCTCCCGGAAAGTCGGCGCAGCGCGTCATCGCCGCCGAGGTCGACTACGAAATCGGCGAGACCATCACGATCAAGGAAGGTTCGTTCGCGGGCCTGCCCGGTTCGATCAGCGAGATCAAGCCGGAGAGCGGCAAGCTCATCGTGCTCGTGTCCCTGTTCGAGCGTGAGACTCCGGTCGAGCTCAGCTTCGATCAGGTCACCAAGCTCTAACCAGAAACACGGAAGCCCGCACGGGCATCCACCCTGGTTCTCCCAAACCACCGGGGCCCATCCGGGCCACCGGGAGAGCGGCCCTCGGGCTGCTCGCACATCAAGACGAAGGACAACACAATGGCACCGAAGAAGAAGGTTACAGGTCTGATCAAACTTCAGATCAAGGCCGGCGCAGCCAACCCCGCACCGCCCATCGGGCCGGCACTGGGCCAGCACGGCGTGAACATCATGGAATTCTGCAAGGCCTACAACGCGGCGACCGAAGCCCAGCGCGGCAACGTCATCCCCGTTGAAATCACCGTCTACGACGACCGTTCGTTCACGTTCATCCTGAAGACCCCGCCCGCAGCGGAGCTCATCAAGAAGGCCGCCGGCGTCGCCAAGGGCAGCGGAACCCCGCACATCGTTAAGGTTGCCAACCTCACCCAGGCCCAGATCCGGGAGATCGCCGAAGCCAAGATGGTTGACCTCAACGCCAACGACATCGAGTCCGCGGCGAAGATCATCGCCGGAACCGCCCGTTCCATGGGCGTCACGGTCAGGGCTTAAGCAGATCCCGCTTCGGCGCCGCACGGCGTCTGGCACCCTCAGCAATTCGTGGAAGAGCCTGCCAGGCTCGCACCACACTCTGAAGTACAAACAGGAGATTTCACATGGCAACCAAGTCAAAGGCGTACCGCGCCTCCGCCGCGAAGATCGGCGAAGACAACTTCTTCACCGCCGCCGAGGCCGTAGCCCTCGCCAAGGAGACCGGCTCCGCGAAGTTCAACTCCACCGTTGAGGTCGCACTGCGCCTCGGAGTCGACCCGCGCAAGGCCGACCAGATGGTTCGTGGAACCGTCATCCTCCCGCACGGAACCGGCCGCACCGCCCGCGTCATCGTCTTCGCAACCGGCCCTGCCGCCGAAGCCGCTATCGCAGCCGGCGCCGACGAGGTCGGTGGCGACGAGCTCATCGAGAAGGTAGCCGCCGGTTACACCTCGTTCGACTCCGCCGTTTCGACCCCCGAGCTCATGGGTAAGGTCGGACGCCTCGGAAAGGTACTCGGCCCGCGTGGCCTCATGCCCAACCCGAAGACCGGAACCGTGACGCCCGACGTGGCCAAGGCCGTTTCTGACATCAAGGGCGGAAAGATCGAGTTCCGCGTCGACAAGCACGCCAACGTGCACTTCGTCGTCGGCAAGGCGTCCTTCTCCGTCGAGCAGCTGAACGAGAACATCGCCGCAGCGCTCGAAGAGGTCGTTCGCCTCAAGCCCAGCTCGTCCAAGGGCCGTTACATCACGAAGGGTGTCGTCTCGACCACCTTCGGTCCTGGCATCGAGCTCGATGTGAACAGCATCTAAGCATTCGCTAGAACACAATAGGGCCCGTCTTCGGACGGGCCCTATTGTGCGTTAAGCGGCTGTCCTGGCCGACGTGGCCAGGACAGCCGGGTTAATGAATCAGTTGTCCGGGTGCGCGCGGAGCAGCGCGGCGACCTCGATCGCGTCGCCCTCGGGGGCGGTGGACTTTCGGTCAGGCCGGGCGATGAGCAGGTAGAGCAGGCCGCTGCCCATGACCACGAACAGGCCGATCAGGACGATGTAGTCGCTGAAGAACTCTCCGCTCGTTCCGGGCACGGCCAGGAGCACCATGGCGAAGATGCCGTAGGCCAGGGCGACGACGTTGATGACGAAGCCGGCGCGGCCGAGGCTGAACGGACCGGCCGGTTTCCAGCCCTTGATGCGCTGCCGCAGGGCGGCCAGAACGACGGACTGGAATGCGAGGTAGATTCCGATGACGGCGAACGAGGTGATCTGGGTCAGCACCTGATCGCTGCCCACGTAGATGATCAGGCAGAGCAGCACCGGAATCGAGCAGGCCACGATGAGTGCGTTGGTCGGCACTGCGGTGCGCGGCGAGACCTTGGCGAGCCACTTGTGCCCAGGAACCATTCCGTCGCGAGCGAACGAGAACAACAGCCGGCTGGCCGCTGCCTGCAGGCTGAGTACGCACGACAAGAATGCCGTGAGCGCGACGACGAGAAAGATCTTGGCCCCGATCGGGCCGAGCGAGGCGTCCAGGATGGCCGGGATCGGGTCGGTGTCGACGCCGTCGACGATGTCCTGCAGGTTCGGTGCGGCCATCACGTATCCGGCGAACGAGAGCAGAGCCGAGATGCCGCCTACGAAGATGGTCAGAATCATGGCGCGGGGGATGCCGCGGGCCGGGTTCTCGACCTCCTCGGCAACGTCACCGCAGGCCTCAAAGCCGTAGAACAGGAACAAACCGGTCAGAGCCGCTCCGAGGAATGCGGTGGAATAGCTGCCGTTGCCCTCCACGCCCATCGAGTCGAAGAACACGGTGAATTCCTGGTGGCGCTGGAAGATGAGCAGGTACAGTCCGACCGCCACCACGCCGATCAATTCGGCGGCGAGCCCGATCCGGGCGACCCGTGCGAGTGTTTTGGTGCCGGAGAAGTTGAGACCGAAGGCAGCCACGAGGAACAGGATGGACAGGCCCAGGGTGACTTCCTTGGTCCCGGGGGCGTTGATCAAGCTGCCCAGAAACCCCGTGCCGAATTCGGCGACGGCGGTAATCGTGACGAGCATCGCCCAGATATAGACCCAGGCGGCCATCCACGCGTACCGCTTGCCCCACAGGCGGCGGGTCCAGGGGTAGATGCCGCCCGCAATGGGGTACTGCGAGACCACCTCGCCGAACACGAGCGCCACGAGCAACTGCCCGGAACCCACGATGAACAGCCAGAACAATGAGGGCGGGCCTCCGGTACTCATGGCCTGAGCGAACAGCGAGTACACGCCGACGAGCGGCGAGAGGTAGGTGAACCCGAGGGCGAAGTTGGCCCACAGTGACATGGAGCGGTGGAACGAATCGTCGTAGCCGAGCACCTTCAGGTGGTCGCCGTCGCCGATGCCTTTCTTGGAGGAAATCTCTGTGGACATGATGGCCTTTCGATCCGAACGCAGTGCCCTTGGGCTGATCGCCCCCAGGTGTTTTGCCAAACGTAGCGGATGCTGGCAGTAAAAGCTATATAACCGGATGATTGACTGTCGACGCGGAACTGGTGCCGGCCATCCGCAAATTCCAGGCTCTCCTGCAGGCCGAGCCTGTCGAATCACGCACGACGGCGGGACTCGACAGGCTCGCTAACGGCTGCGATCGGGTCAGCCGATGCGGATCATCTTCTTGTTGACGAATTCGTCGGCGCCGAAACGGCCCAGTTCGCGGCCCGAGCCGGACCTCTTGACGCCACCGAAGGGTAGCTCGGCACCGTCGGCACCGACCAAATTGATGAAGACCATGCCGGCCTCAATGCCGTCGGCCACGCGCAGTGCCTGCTCGGGGTCGGTGGTGAAGACGTAGGAACCCAGGCCGAACGGGGTGTTGTTGGCCAAAGCGACTGCGGCGGCCTCGTCGGGGACGCTGAAGATCTGGGCGACCGGGCCGAAGAACTCTTCGTGGAAGGCATCCGAGCCGGGCACGACGTCGGTGAGCACGGTTCCGGCGTAGAAGTTGCCCTCAGAGGTTCCGCCCGTGACGAGGGTGGCCCCCTGAGCCACAGCGCGCGCAACCTGCTCGGTGAGAGTTTCGGTGGCCTTCTTCGACGAAAGCGGCCCGAGTCCGGTGCCGTCCTTGGTCGGGTCACCCGGCTCGACGGCGGCGATTGCCGCGGTGAACTTATCGAGGAAGGGCTGGTACAGCTCCTCGATGACGATGAAGCGCTTGGCCGCGTTGCAGGCCTGGCCGTTGTTGTCGAGGCGAGCAGCCACGGCGGCGCCGACGGTCTCATCCAGGTCGTCGGTGGACAGCAGGATGAACGGGTCTGAGCCGCCGAGCTCGAGCACGACCTTCTTCAGGTTGCGCCCGGCGATCTCGGCAATCGCCGCTCCGGCGCGCTCCGAACCGGTGAGCGAGACACCCTGCACACGCTTGTCGGCGATGACAGTGGCGATCTGATCATGGGAAGCGTAGAGGTTCGTGTACGCCCCCGCGGGGAAACCGGCGTCGAGCATGATTTGCGCGATCGCGGCGGCCGATTCGGGGCACTGCTCGGCGTGCTTGAGCAGGATGGTGTTGCCGATGATCAGGTTCGGTCCGGCGAAACGGGAAACTTGGTAGTACGGGAAATTCCACGGCATGATGCCCAGCAGCACGCCGAGCGAGCTGCGACGGATGAGCGCCGACCCCTCGCCGGCAAGCAGGGTGATGGCTTCGTCCTTCAGCAGGTCCGTCGCGTTGTCGGCGTAGTATTCGTAAATGTCGGCGCTGAAGTCGACCTCCCCGAGGGCCTGATCCATGGGCTTACCCATTTCGCGCACGATGATATCGGCAAGTTCCTGGCGTCGCTCGCGGTGCAGTTCGGCCACGCGGCGCACGAGCGCTGCGCGGTCTAAGGCGCTGATGGAGCGCGACCAGGCGTGGGCGTCGTCTGCGGTGCCGATCGCGGCGGTGACCTCGGCATCCGAGATCGTGTCGTAGGACTTGACTGTCTCCCCGGTGGCCGGGTTGATAACTGCGTAGCTGGTCATAGGCTTTTTCCTTCACGGGTCGGGCGCCCACGAAACCGGCGCCGATGCAAACTCTGGTCTGTCAAAGATATAGCAACGGATGATTAAAGACGAGGCAGCCGGTCCGGGCCGACGAGCACACGAAACGGCAGGCCGGAGCAGGCCACGGAGTTTCCGGAATGCGGGGCGAGCTGACCGACCTGCAGGGTCGGCTCCGTGGAGATCACCACCCGATCGACAGCGTTGACGAGGGCGAGTGGCCGGTCGGCCGCGAGAAAGAGCGGAAGCACGGCGGCCTCGAGGCGCCGCACCGAGACATCCGCCCCGACGACACCCACCATCGGCGTGTCGTCGTCAATACGCACCGGCATCGTCAACGTGAAAATGTATTCGCAGGTGCAGAGATGATCGACGTAGGGCCCGGTGACGTGAGTCTGGTTGGTGGACTGCGGCACCTGGTACCACTCCAGCGTACGAAAATCACGCACGTAGTCGGTATAGGCCCGGGTGGCGAGGTCGAGGCGCGTGGCGCTGCTGCTGCTGCCGAGTAGAGGGTTTCCAGTCTGCGGGCCGAGCCACCAGGCGAAGTGGATGTCCCGGCCCCGCACGTAACCGGGTGCCGCGATGAATCCGGCGCCGACGAAGAGCGGGCTGGCGCTGGTCAGAGCCGGAACCACGAGCCCCTCCACGTGGGCATCGAGGTCTGCCGGTCGCACCGAGGATTGACCTCCAGCGAGGTCGTTTCGCCACCCATCAAGGTCAGCGAAGGCATCCGCGAAAAAGGCGCTCACCGCATCGGCGCAATCGGCTATGGTGTCAGCCATTCAAGGCTCCGCCCCGTTCGATTCTCGCCTTCGCGTTCAACAGCCATTCGGCCAGCGCGCGCACCTGCTCGGTCGCGAGCTGCCGAGCGGATGCTTCGTCATTGGCGCGCACGGCCCCGGCAATCGCCCGATTGCTCTCGACGAGCGACTCGCGGGCGCGGGCATCCGTCATGCCGAGCAGCAGTAGCGGGCCGAACTCGGCCTGCAACCGAATGAGTTCCCGCACGAGCCGGGCGGACTGGCTGAGCACGGCCAATTCCACATAAAAGCCGCCGGCGTTGGTGCGGGCGCCGGCCACGGTCGCGAAGTCGGAACCGCTCAGCCAGAGGTCGAGGCGGTCGGAATCAGGTCGGGAGGCGCGCACCGCGGCGCGCTGGGCGCACCCCTCAACGATGGTCGCGAAGTAGATGGCCATGTCGGAAAGATCAACCTGGGCCAGGCCGCGGAGGCGGGCTTGCACGAGGGTGCTGTGCGGGGCATCCGCTCGCATGACGAAACTGCCGCCACCGCGCCCGCGCCGGGTTTCGATCAACCCGGAATCGCGCAGCACGGCGAGTCCCTCACGCACCGTGATCAGGGCCACGCCGAAACGGCGGGCCAGATCGGATTCACTCGGCAGCCGCTCATCGGGGGCGAGGACGCCGAGAATGATGGCATCGGTGAGGCGGGCGGTTACCTGCTCGGTGCGGCCGGCATCGACGAGTTGGGCGAAAATCGCATCGCGGGCGCCCGGGCGCATGTGTGCCTCCATGGGCCCAATCTACAAGGCCGGGCCGCTCGGCTCACCATTGCGGGCAGCCTGCAGCAGTTCGCGGGTGTACGGATGTTTGGGTGAGTCGAACAGTTCGGCGACCGACGTGTATTCCACGATCGTGCCGGCCTGAAGCACGGCGACACGATGGCAGGTCAGCGCCGCGGTGCTGACTGAACCGGTCACCAGGATCATCGTCATCCCCAGCTCCTGTTGCAATGCCCGCAGCAGCTCCAGGATGGCGGCGCTATCGAACTCGTCCAGAGTGTGGGTCGGATCGTCTGCCACGAGCAGATTGGGGCTCATAGCCAGTGCGTTGGCGATGTGCACCCGTTGTGCCAGCGTCGCCGAAAGTTCGTGCGGGTACGCGGTGAAGGTGTGGTCCGGGCGCTCGACACCGGCTTGACGCAGCACCGCCAATGCTCGGTTATAGGCGAGGGTTTTCGACAGCCCGAGTCGCGACCGCAACGGTGCGGTCAGCTGGGTTCCGACCGTGGCGGTGCTGTCGAGGGTGGCGAGTGGATCGCGGGGCAGATAGGCGATCTTCGTGTGCCTCAGGCGCGAGAAGGATCGTTGCGGCAGGCCGACGAGTTCGGCTCCGTCGAACAGAATCGACCCGGAGCGGATGATTGCCGGTGCCGGAAGTGCGCCGGCGATGCATTGGGCGACCTCGAGGGCGCCGGAATCGGCGTCGCCGACGAGCCCGATCGCTTCGCCACGGGTGATGGAAAGTGAAATGCCTTTCACGAGCCGCGGTGCGTTCTGAGGTTGCGCAGTGGCAACCTGGAGTCCGCGCACGTCCAGCAGCGCCGCCGATCGAAACCAGTGCGACGGCATGGGCGCAGTCGTTTCGGCCGTCCGGCGCGACTGAATCGGACCGGTCGTTTCGGTTGGCGCGACCTCCGCCGACGGAATGCTTGCACGTACGGCGAGCTTGATTCGGTGAAGCAGGTCACGAGCGTCACTCATGGTCGGCTCGCATTTCAGTAGGACGAGAGAAACGAAGTCGCAGCAACCGGCGAAATCGAGGGTCTCTGGTACGTGGAACCGTAAATCAAATAGTGCCCGCGGTTCGAAGCACATTCACGTAAGACAATATTAGCGAAACTTATTGCCCATAACGTACCGGTTCGCTTGTTTTCGGCAGTGCATCGATGGCCACTTGATTTCTGGCGGGCGCGACCCGCAGGCGCGCGTCAATGTGGGGAGTGCGCCTCGAGAAATTCGTAGACCTCGGTCTGGTCCACGCCGGGAAACGTGCCGGTGGGCAGCGCCGCGAGCAGGCTCGTCGGGGTGCGCGCGGCCGGCC
>Ga0314774_1001549_pt1 | contig 14442 bp, 11 predicted proteins | sample MetaGCBIA2018_FD_204515 | JGI IMG/M metagenome (GOLD analysis project Ga0314774, IMG submission 204515) | Cryopeg brine microbial communities from Beaufort Sea near Barrow, Alaska, United States - CBIA 2018 | ecosystem: Environmental > Aquatic > Marine > Coastal | place: USA: Alaska | collected... | reverse complement strand
TCGGCCACCCCATAGCGCACTCACTGTCTCCGCTGCTGCACAACGCGGCCTACGAGGCGTTGGGGCTCGACTGGGTTTACGACGCACGCGACATCACTGAGCCGCAGTTCGACGGCTTTGTGAGCGCGCTCGGGAACGAATGGGCCGGCCTGTCGCTGACGATGCCGCTCAAGGTCGAGGCCGTGCGCCACATGGACTTCATCGAACCCATGGCCAAGTTGGTGGGCGCGGTCAACACGGTGCTGATTCAGACCACCGGTGCTGGGCGGCACCTTATTGGCGCCAATACGGACGTGTACGGCATCGTGGCCGCGCTACGGGAGGCTGGCCTGACCCAGGCGAACCGCGGCGTGATCCTGGGCGGGGGAGCGACCGCGACATCGGCGATGGCAGCACTCGGGCAACTCGGCGTGACCCACCCCGTGGTCGCCGTGCGAGACAAGACGCGGGCGGGCGGACTGCTGAGAGCCGCCACCAAGATGGGCGTCGCGCCACGGTTCGTGCCCCTGGATCAGGCGCAGGAATACTTAGCCGAGACGCAAGTGGTCGTCTCGACCATTCCGGCCGATGCGGGGGAGAGCCTCGCTGGAAGGATGACGGGCACTTCATTCCACGCCGGGTCATTCGACACCGGCGTACTCGAAACCGGGGCATCCGGCGGCGCCGCTCTAGAAACCGCAGCATCGCGCGGAATTGACCAATGCTCAGTTTTGCTCGACGTCGTCTATAGCCCGCTCGTGACCCCGCTGGGAGCGCGCTGGGCTGAGCTTGGCGGCACGCGTGTGGGCGGCGAGCGGATGCTCCTGCACCAAGCTGGCGAGCAGGTCCGCCTCATGACCGGTAAGCCGGCCCCTATCGACGCAATGTCACGAAAACTTAACGACGTGTTGAATTAGTAACACGGGCGTTTCCCCTATACCTCCGTCTGTGATAGTTTCCGGTTAGCACCTCCACCAGGGGGTCAGATTCGGCGCTTCCTCATTCGGGCTCAAGGTGAATTCTCGCTAAAAGTCCGAATTGTCCGATTACGTCGACTCTTTGAATTATTGACTATTAACTTTTGACAGCGTTGTTTAAAGCGGCTTTTGTGGCGTTTTGTCCCTTTTTGGACGCACCGCAGACTTGTGAGAACGGCGCGCTGAGGGAGTGCGAGTGAAGCGGTTGGGGTCAATTCTGCTTGAGGACGGCGTCCTCACAGAAGACCAGTTGATGGACGCGATTGACGAGCAAAAGCAACGCGGCCAGTCGCTGGGTCGCACCCTCGTCGAGATCGGCTTGATCTCCGAGTCCCAACTGGTCCGCGCCCTCGCCGCACAGGTAGGCATGGAGTACGTCGAGCTGTCGGAGTTCCAGGTCGAGCGTGCCGCTGTCGCGATGGTGCCTGACAGTGTATGCCGCCGTCACACGGTGCTCCCCATCCAGATCGACGGCCCAATCCTCAAGGTCGCTATGTCCAATCCGGGCAACGTGGTTGCGGTCGATGACATCCGTCAGCTCACCAAGATGGAGATCCTCCCTGTTGTTGCGGCCTACGACGACGTACTGACGGCAATCGACCGCTACTGCCGGTCCGATGCCGAACTTCAGGATCTCCAAGGCGAGATTAACGAAGACGAGCATGTCGATCTGTCGGACATGGGCGCGGTGATCGAAGATGACGCGCCCATCGTGCGATTTGTGAACCTGCTGATCACCCAAGCTATCCAGGACCGCGCGTCTGACATTCATATTGAGCCGCAGGAAAAAGACATGCGGGTGCGCTACCGCATCGACGGCGTGCTCCACGAGATGCAGCACGCACCTAAGTCCGTTCAGAACGGGGTGATCTCTCGCATCAAGATCATGAGCGACATCGACATCGCTGAGCGCCGCAAGCCGCAGGACGGACGCCTGTCCGTCAACCACCAGGGGCGCAAGATCGATCTGCGCGTAGCGACCCTTCCCACGGTGTGGGGCGAGAAGGTCGTCATGCGCATCCTGGACAACTCCACGGCGACCTTGGACCTTGAGGACCTCGGTCTGCGCGAGCACAACAAGATCCTCTATGAAGAGTCGTATCGCAAGCCTTACGGCATGATCCTTGTCACCGGACCCACGGGCTCAGGCAAGTCCACCACGCTGTACGCGACTCTGAACCAAGTAGCGCGCCCAGAGATCAACGTCATTACCGTCGAAGACCCAGTTGAGTACCGCATCCCAGGTATCAATCAGGTCCAGGTAAACCCCAAAGCTGGGCTTACGTTCGCGTCCGCGCTGAGGTCCATCCTGCGTGCGGACCCCGATGTGGTGCTCGTGGGTGAGATTCGTGACGGCGAGACCGCGCAGATCGCCATCGAGGCCGCTCTTACCGGACACCTGGTGTTGTCAACTCTACACACGAACGACGCGCCGTCCGCCATCACCCGGCTGATTGAAATGGACATCGAGCCATTCCTCGTCGGTTCCGCGGTGGATTGCGTGGTCGCCCAGCGCCTAGCACGACGCCTCTGCACGCACTGCCGCGAGGAATACACCCCGTCAATTCCGGAGCTCAAGAGATTTTCTTGGACGGAAGATATGGACCTTCCCACCTTGTTTAAGCCAACAGGATGCTCGCGATGTTCAAATACCGGGTACCGCGGTCGGCTCGCTCTCCACGAGATTATGCCGGTCAACGAGGAGATCGAGCGCCTGGCCGTAGCACGCGCGTCGTCGGCAGAGGTCGCCCGCGCTGCCTACGCCGCAGGAATGCAGACTTTACTCGAGGACGGTTGGGAAAAGGCTCAGGAGGGCCTCACCTCGGTTGAAGAATTGTTGCGAGTGGTCAAATGAGAGATATATCTCAATTTACGCACAGGCGTACAGGCGACGGGGAAAAGTTGCTCAAGAGATGGTCGGTCCATGCTTACGCTGTGGTCGTTCACAAAGCCGTGAAGGAAGGTGCATAAAGAATGAATGACATGAACATGCCCGTACAAGGTTCATTTACTCCTGCACCAGAACTGCCGGCACAGTCGTTTACTCCTTCGGTGTCCGCCGCGAGTGCGCTCGCGGCCACGGCCGCGCAACAGGGGGCGGGCTACGCGCCTCGTCTGGAGCAACAGCAGCAGGCTGCGCCTCAACGCCCGTCATCTGGAGTGCAAACTCAGCCTCACGCTCAGCCACATAGCGCGCAGGCTCCCACCGGACCCATACCGACCCGGCAGTCGATGTCCGGTCAGGTTCCGCCTCGCGCCCCGCAGTCAGCTGCGATGCCGTTGCCCGCTCCCCGAACTTCTCAGGCACCAATGTCGGGTCAACTCCCGACACAAGGCACGCAAGTCCCGCGATCGGGGCAGGGGCCCGCCGGTGCAGTGGCTCACGCATCCACGACGGCCGGACGCCGTGTGGAGGACGCCCACGAGGGTGACCTGGACCTCCAGGCTGCACTCCGCGCGATGCTGGCCGCAGGCGCCTCGGACCTGCATATCACGGCAGGCGCGCAGCCCATGATCCGCATGGACGGCGACCTCGAGCCCCTTCAGCAGTTTGCCAAGCAGCAGCCTGAGAGCATGAAGCGTTCGCTGTACGGCATTCTTTCTCAGAAGCAGCGCGAGCAGTTCGAACAGGTGCTTGAACTCGACTTCAGTTACGCCTTGGTGGGCGAGGCGCGCTTCCGCGTGAATCTTTATCAGCAGCGCGACGCCATCGGCGCAGCCTTCCGAGTGATTCCTTACGAGATCAAGCCACTCGAGTCGCTTGGCATCCCGCCGAGCGTTAGTAATTTTGCAGGTCTCGCGCGCGGCCTTGTTCTCGTCACCGGCCCGACGGGTTCGGGCAAGTCCACCACGCTCGCTTCGCTCGTCGACTTGGTGAACCGTCAGCGTGCAGGGCACATCATGACGGTCGAGGACCCGATCGAGTTCCTCCACCGCCACAAGAAATCGCTGGTTAACCAGCGCGAAGTGGGCGAGGACACGCACTCGTTCGGAGCTGCCCTCAAGCACGTTTTGCGTCAGGACCCAGACGTGATCCTGATCGGCGAGCTCCGGGACCTCGAGACCATTCAGGTCGCGCTCACCGCGGCCGAGACCGGGCACCTCGTGTTCGCCACGCTGCACACGCAGGACAGCGCGCAAACTATCGATCGCATTATCGACGTGTTCCCCTCTGGCCAACAGGGCCAGGTACGCACGCAGCTAGCCACCGCGATCCAGGGCGTGGTGTGCCAGGCGCTTTGCCGCCGTGCCGACGGTCCGGGCCGTGCGGTGGCCACTGAGGTCATGGTCGCGACCCCCGCAATCCGTAACCTGATCCGTGAGGGCAAGACCCACCAGATCTACTCGAACCTGCAGGCTGGATCGCGGCTGGGAATGCACACCATGGACCAACACCTCGCCGACCTGGTTCGCCAGGGCCGCGTCTCCTACGAGGTGGGCCTTGACACGTGCCATAACCACGAGGACTTCAACCGACTCTGCGGCCGCGGCCAGGAGTCAAGCTCAATGGCGGGAATGAAATAATGGCTACTGCAACCAAGAAATATGACTACTCAGTCCGTGACGGCCAGGGCAAGATGCAGAAGGGGTCCATCGAGGCCCCCTCTGAGGCCGCCGTTGCCGGGCGCCTGCGCGAAATGGGCCTCGCGCCCGTCGCGATCAACGAGGTCAAGACCGGCGGTCTGAAAACAGAGATCAACATACCGGGGATATCTAACCGGGTGGGCCTCAAAGATGTGGCCATCATGTCGCGCCAGCTCGCGACCATGATCGCGTCGGGACTGTCGCTACTGCGCTCCCTGAGCATTCTTGCCGACCAGACCGAGAATAAGATGTTGGCTCGCGATATAGCCGAGGTGCGCAACGACGTCGAGTCTGGCGTGGCGTTGTCCACCGCTTTGGCAAAACACGCGGATGTGTTCCCGCCGCTCATGATTAACATGGTGCGAGCCGGCGAGGTGGGCGGATTCCTGGACAGCGTGCTGGAGTCGGTGGCGAAAAACTTTGAGGACGAGGTCCGGCTGCGCGGAAAGATCAAGTCCGCCATGACCTATCCCGTGGTGGTGTTCGCCATTGCGATTATCGCGGTCATCGGCATGTTGCTGTTCATTGTTCCCGTGTTTGTGGAGATGTTCGCTAACCTCGGGGGAGAGCTTCCCGGCCCCACCAAGGTGCTGGTGGCGCTGTCGAGTTTCTTGAAGATTGGCTTCGTCCCGATGGCTATCGCCATCGGCGTGGGAATATACCTGTGGAAGAAGAATCGCCAGAAGCTCGCCTTCCGCGAGAAGGTTGAGCCCATCTTCTTGAAGATTCCCGTGTTCGGCGGTTTGATTCAGAAAATCGCCGTTTCACGCTTCACCCGTAACCTGGGCGCGATGCTGCGCGCAGGTGTGCCCATTTTGCAGTCGCTTGACATCGTGGGCGAGGCGAGCGGAAACATCGTGATCGAGCACGCTGCCAAGGACGTCCGGGAATCGGTTCGCCAAGGCAATTCGCTCGCAAAACCCCTGGCGGAGCACCCCGTGTTCCCGCCGATGGTGGTGCAGATGATGGCGGTGGGCGAGGACACGGGCGCGCTCGACGACATGCTGGACAAGATCGCCGACTTCTACGACCAGGAGGTTGAGGCGACCACGGACGCGCTCACCTCCTTGGTTGAGCCGCTCATGATCGCGGTGCTCGGCACGGTGATTGGCGGAATGATTATCGCGCTGTACATGCCTATCTTCGGGGTCTTCGAGCTCATCCAGTAGGCGTCGCGACCACGCCTTACAACTCCATACAGACTTTGGCGGATCGGGCTCACAGTCCGTTTTGCCAAGGGAACCATGGCCCATGCTGTGGTTCTTTGAATCACTATCCATTGAAACTGAAAGAGAGAACGCCATGATTGCGCGTATTCAGAACCGTCTTAAGTCAGATGAAAAAGGCTTCACGCTCATCGAGCTCCTGGTCGTCATGATCATCATCGGTATCCTTGCCGCCATCGCTATCCCGATCTTCCTCTCTCAGCGCGAGAAGGCTCAGGATTCGGCTGCCAAGGCAGACGTCTCGACGCTCGGCAAGGAAATGGCAACGTATTTCGTCGACGGCACTACCTTCCCCACCGTCACGCAGGTTGACGAGCGCTACCTTATTGGAACAGACGACGTAGGTGCTTCATCGACGAACGTCGTTCTCGGCACGGAAACGGGTTCCGATGGCACTGACTGGTGCATCCCTGTCACGAACGCCGAGGGAGACGTCGCGGTGACCACCGGCTACCAGTACTCCGCCCAGGGTGGCCTCGAAGAGGGTACCTGCGCTGTTGTCCCTGAAGAAACGTAATTTGAAGATCGTGTAATCACGGTTGGGGTGGGGCATCGTGCTCCACCCCAACCGTGGTGCGGAACGTGACGACAAGGTGTTAACGCGAGGTTGAGGGAGAAGTGATGCAAAATCGAGCACGGCGCAGTTTGCTGAGCGAGCGTGAGGACGGCTTCACGCTTGTTGAGTTGATCGTCGCCATGCTCGTGATGGCCATCGTCTTTATGGCGATTATTTTTATTCAGGCGCGCGCGCTGACCACCAATGCTGACTCCGGCTCGCGTCAGCAGGCTACGACGTACGCCAACGAGGCCATGGAGCAGATGCGTTCCATTCCGTGGAACGTCATCAAGAAGGGCATGCGGAGCAACTACCTGGCAGCGGGCTCCGCCGTGATCGGCGGCGCAGACCCCCTCGTAGAGGGCAATGAGCTGAACTTGGAGGGCACATCTGTACGACCACTACCACTGGTGGTCGCGTCGTCCGGGGCCAACGACCAGGTGCGGGATGAGCCGTGGTCGCCGTTGTTCGACGTTAACGGCTCAAATATTGCGATCAAATTTGACCCTTCTGGCCGGGGCGACGAATACATCGTCAAGTCTTACGTCACCGACGATCAAGCGGGTAACGACGTTGCTCGCGGCCTGGCCGTCGTTGTCGAATGGACTCAGCGCACCAACGGCGAGGTGGCTACGACTGTACTTTTTTCAACAGCGTATGCACCCTCGGGTGGTTGCGGCGACCTCCATAACGCCCCCTTCATGGCCTCTTGCCAGGCGCTGTTCTACTCGGGGTCCACATCCTCTAATGTCGTGATGTCGGTGGCGTCTTCCGTTGCGGATGACCCGGCCAACCCGGGCACGGTGGCCAATGCGGGACAGTTGTTGCCCGTGCTTCCGGGAGGCAGTTTCTCCACGTTTGAAATGTCCACCAGTGGTGTGGCAGCTCGTGCGGCTAGCCAGCAGGTCAGTATCACAGACTCGTACGTGCGGTATGGCGGCACCACGCGTGACGACACCGACCCAAGCACGGACCCGCAGAAGAAGGGCTGGAACACCGGCTATGGCTCCTTCACTCTGCGGGCCTCCGATGACCTCGTCACCGTGGGCGCAGCACCGCAGAACCCGCCGGATGTGTCTGCCACCGCGCCCAACACATCGGTCACCATCACTTCAGGTCCGTCAGTGGGTATGTCTATAGACGGGCGATCAGACGACAAGCGGCTGGGTACGCTGGACGCTTCCGTAACCCAGGCTTGTAACACCGGAGTTGGAGCCGCCAAGGTGCCCGCGTCCGACCCCTGCGCATCGGCCGTGCTCGGGTCGTCAAACTTGAATTCTGGCTACCTTTCGCTCAACCTCGGTGCGGATTCGCTCAGGCTTGGCCGGGTTAAGCACGAGTCCGGAACCTCCACTGAGACCGCATGGTCCGGGCGCTTTGCTCCCGGCGTAATGGGAAACGCTGTGACCGGTTGTCAGGTGCTTGCAGACGCGGGTTGCGTGTCTGCCGGAGCCACCAGGACCATCGGCGACATTCAAATTGGGGCTGTGACCAGCGCGGTGTCCACCTGGGACTCCGGTGCCGCGCCTCAAGGACTCGTGACAATCAGCAACTACAACGACAAGGTAGGCGTTCAGCGCGGCTCTCAACAGACGGCTGCCGCCCCTACCTTCACGCGGAGCGCAACAGTGAGTTACTGGAGCGGGAGCGAGTACTCCAACATCGACGCAACCGTCAACCAAAATCTGACGCGCGACCTCGCGCCAGCGACTTGGACTACCCCAGTCGCGACGGTATCGGCGACCGGCAACATCGTGGTGACTCCCAGTTCCACCACCACAGAAGGAACCGCGGACCCCACTTGCAAGGCTGCAGCGTGCTCCGTCGATGCGCAAAACGGCTCGATCACGGTCACCATCAAGTACTACGTCGTTCCAGTCGATGCCACGATCGCGCCGTTCGACCTCACCGTAAGAACTCTAGTTAACGGCTCACAGGCCTCTGCCTCGTATAAGGAGCCTGAAGACAGTGCTTAGGTCACGGGGCATGAGACGACAACGGCGTGCGAACGGGGGCGACGCGCACGATGCACGCGAAGACAAGGGCTTTACGCTGGTGGAGCTGCTGGTTTCAATGTCAATCTTCGCCATCCTCATGGCGCTGATCTTTTCGCTCTTTATTACGATGCTGAATCAGGGTAACGACAATCTTGCCCGTACGCGCTCGGTGGAGCAGGCACGGCTAGGTATCTCGCAGATTGACCGTCAGGTGCGGTCGGGCAACGTGATCCTAGACCCAGCACGTGATGGCATCCCCGAGGCCGGAGTGCCGCACAATTACTCGTTGCGTGTGTACACGCAGGAGAATGGAGACGACAAATGCGCTCAGTGGCGCGTAATCTTCGACCCGCCATCCAACCAGTTTGGAAGGCTTGAGTTCCGTGAGTGGGATGCGGGCGACCCGTCCACTTCTACGGCGTGGTCGAGCGTGGCAAACAACGTCGAAAAACCGAGCGGCGACTTTGCCGCAGGCGATGTGACGACCTACCCGCCATTCTGGGTGGACGACACAACCGCGACCGGAACCATCGACACCAAGGCGCAGAACATTCGCATTACGCTGCGAATGGGAGACCCCCAGTCCGACCCCGACGCGAAGCCAGCGTCGGTCACCTCCGTGGTCACCGGTCGCAATACGGTGTTCGGTTACTCACCTGACTACTGCGCAGCAATTCCAACGGTATGAGGAGCCCAACTATGATTCGGAACCGACTTGCACAGGCAAGCGATGATCGAGGCGTTGCGCTTGTCGCCGCCATGGGAGTTGCTCTGATTGGAATGATGGTCGCGTCACTGGTGATCGCACAGACCATCATGGCGTCCAACGACTCAGGCCGGGACCGGTTGCGCACTACCGAGATCCACACCGCGGAGGGTGCGATTGACGCGACGATGGCGCGACTCGAGACGGAGTCTCCGTGCACCATTAACCCACAGGACATCGGCGGTGGGGTACAGGAAACAAGGGTGACAGTCGAACTCTTTTACTTCGACGACCTCTCAGCGACTCCGATTGGCTGCACGGGCGGCACGCTCGACGCGGTGCCTACAAAGGCAACGGTGCGTGCCACCTCGGTGGGGACACGTGACAGCGTTGGCCTCAACCCGGAGCGCACACTCGAGGCGAACCTGGCGCTCGTGCCGCGCCCCGAGCAGTCCGAGGACGCGGCAATTTTCTCGGGTACTGACATCAGCGTCGGAGCTGGTTTCACGCTGTCGCCTAAGGTGCTTGATTCAGGGGCTGACGTATGGGTCGACGACGGCGATTGGGACTGTAGCGGCGGCGCGAAGTTGGATGGCTCGCTGATCGTTCCTCAGGGTTCCGTCAAATTCCCCAACTCTCAGTGTCATGTCGGTGGCGACGTCTGGGCGCAGAATGGCTTCCGTAACAACAGCACGGGGGCAGGTACGTATTCGGTGGACGGGAACCTCACGGTGCGCAGCGGGAACCTGACCACGGATAACCCGCTCTATGTGGGTGGCGACATTTTGGTAGGGGGCTCGAAGGTGGGCTACCACCCCGCCAATGCCGAGGGCACTGCGAAGTACAACGTAGGACCCGGCGCGATTACTGACATTGCGCCGGTGGGATTGCCTATCATCAACTACACACCGTCCGACTGGGCGGGCTTTCAGAAACTCAACAAGGTTGACATGAGCAATCTTATTAACGCGCAGTATCCCATGCAGAGTTGGGAGCGCTCAGAGATCGACAAGTGCAACTACGCAGGCTGGATTAGTTCCATTAAGGGGCCCGTGAAGTTACCGGCGACGGACACGGTTTTTGACATGCGCTCGTGCCCCAGCGGGTTCCGGACTCAAAGCGGGTTTGCGTTTGAACTATTTGCAGATACCGCTATCTTCCCGAACAGTTTCACGACGTCTAACCCCCTCACGTTCAGCTCAGGCGACGGAAACCCACACAAGTTATGGGTCATCGTCCCGCACGCGACCGGCAACGGGTTTATTTCCAACAGCACACCCATGACCATCAAAGCGCCCTTAGAATCGTTCTGGTACGCACCAGGGCGGGTGGACATCAATAACAGCAGCTCGTTCATCGGTCAGGTGTACGGGGGCGACGTGACCATCCACACGCCCGCTACCTTCACGTTCACGAACGTAGGGGTGCCCAATATCACCCTCGGGTCCTCCGCGACTACTTCGTCAGGATCGTATGTCGAGCTGCTATACAAGCGAGAGGTTTCGTAGTTGGGTACGTGGCCCCTGGTCGCTGCCGCCGCTGCACTCGGACTCCTATGCGGATCCTTCACCAACGTTCTGATAGCCCGGATTCCTGCCGGCACCGACTGGGTCAAGGACTCGAGTCGGTGTCCGAGGTGCCATTACGCGATCGCGTGGTACGACAACATTCCGGTGTTGTCGTGGCTCTGGTTGCGGCGAAAATGCCGCCACTGCCAGGAACCGATCTCCGCGCGTTACCCCCTCGTGGAGCTCGTCGTAGCGGCTGCGTTCGGGGTCGTGGCATGGCAATTTGGCCCGACGGTCATGGGTATATTTCTGCTGTACCTAGCCGTCATCTCAACAGCATTGGTCGCGATCGATCTGGAGCACCATCGGCTCCCAGATGCACTGGTGTTACCTTCGCTGGTGGTCGCGACATTGGCCGTTGCCGGTTACTCCGTAGCCGAGGGCGATTGGTGGTTTTTCGCGCGTGCGCTCATCGGTGGCCTGATTTTAGGCGGCTTCTACTTCGCGATGTGGTTCGCGTACCCCAAGGGCCTGGGATTCGGAGATGTGAAGACAGGGCTGCTCTTTGGGCTGGTCCTGGGGGCGTTGGGTTGGCCCGTGCTCGCCGTGGGCGCGATCGCGGGTCCGTTGGTCGGTGCGTTGGGCGCAATCGCGGCCGTTGCCAGGCACCGCTCAGTCAAAGGCGTACGCATGGCGTACGGCCCGGCACTGATTTCAGGCGCATGGCTGGGGATCCTCGCAGGAGGCCCCATCGCGCAGTGGTACGTCAGCCTCACCCTAGGCGTGAGTGGTTGATGAGCAAGGAAACCTTCAGAAGTCAGACTTTTGGACCGATAGGCAAGAACGAAGCATTGACAAAGGAGACGACGTGGCAGTCAGGCGAGTAGGCCTCGACATCGGCGCAACTGAAGTGCGCCTAGCAGAGGTGGAGTTTTCTGGGAAGGGGGCTGCCGCTACCGGGATAGGCACCCTCACTGCCTTCGCTACGTCGCCGCTTCCGCGCGGCGCCGTCCAGGCGGGGGAGATCGTAGATGTTTCTGCGGTTGGCTCGGCCATCAAGAAGGCGGTGGCGAGCCACAGCTTCAGCACCAAGGAGGTCAACCTTGGCGTCGGTTCAGCTGGCGTAGTAGTGAGAGAGATCGAGCTCCCAGAGCTTCCGATGCATCAGCTCAAGACGTCGTTGCCATTCCAGGTGCAGGAGATGCTGCCGATGTCGACCGATGAGGCCCTCCTCGACTTCTTCCCTACGGCTCAAAAGGACGGAGAGTCGACCAAACTGCTGCGCGGCATCCTGGTCGCCGCCCCAAAGTCGGTGGTGTCCCAGCACATCCTCGCCGTTGAGAACGCGGGGCTTCGGCCGGTGATGGTGGATTTGAGCGCTTTCGCGCTACTCCGCTCGCAGTTGACTGATGACTATCGGGCCAGAATCGTCGCCTACGTCGACATCGGGGCACGCGTCACGACAGTGATCATTGCCACCGGTGGATTACCGCGGATGGTGCGCGTGCTGCCGAATGGCGGTCAAGATGCGTCAGATGCCGTAGCGACTGCACTTCATATTTCCGCGCAAGAAGCCGACGAGGTGAAGCGCAATGTTGGGATCGGTACCCAGGTGCACCCGGACTATCAGGCAGCCCAGGAGGCGGTGTTGGCTACTTCCAAGTCCCTGGTGGACTCGATCCGCAACACGTTTGTGTACTACTCCGGTAACAACCCCGGCGAAGCGATCTCTCACGTAGTGATCACAGGTGGTGGAGCGCACCTACCGGGCCTCGGACAGTTCATCGCCTCGGCGAGCCGCCTCTCTGTGAGTTACGGGAACTCTTTCGCTCGCGTCCAGTTCGGTAAGAAGCTTCGTCGTGATGACCTCGACGGAAGGGAAGCTCAAGTGCCGTTACCCATCGGCCTAGCCTTTGGGGAGGCATCGTGAATCCCGTACCAGCCAGCGTGAATGCGCCAGCGTCGGCGCAGGTCAACCTGCTCCCGCCAGAAATCGAGGCTAAGCGAACGCAGGGCCGCGCCAAGGTTATGATCTATCTTGGGCTCGCCGCCTTCGTCGTCCTGCTCGGCGTCGCGTGGTTCTTCGCGTTCTCAGCCGGCAAGTCTGCGGAATCTGATCTGGCTTACGAACAAGACCAGCGACCAGTTCTAGTCACTGAGCTAGCGTCGTACGACTACATCAAGGTCATCGAGGATCAGAAGGACAACTCGTTCCTCGCACGCCAGTGGGCTGGGGCAGCGGACATCACCTGGGCTGACTATCTGGCGGCGTTCGCGGAGTCAGTACCTAGCGAGGTCGCCTTGACGGATGTGGTGATGGCGCAGGGAACGCCGTACGGTCCAGCAGGGTCGGACGGAACGATTTTTGGTCTCAGCGATATGGGGTCATTGGCATTCACTGGGAAGGCTTCATCGCCTGACCTGGTCGCGGAGTTCGTCGATGCCATTGATGCCGTGCCAGGCTTCTACGACACCTTTGTCGAGGTGAACAAAATTGGCAGCAATGAGGACACCGACACGGTGTATTGGGAGTATGCGGGCGCTACGAGGGTTTCTTTCAATGCGCTCTCGGACCGAGTAGTGACCACTCAGCCCACTGCCCCCATCCGCGATGATGCGGTGGCCACAACCCAAGAGGAGGCCAACTAATGAAGCAGCAACAACAGTCCGGTATCTGGCTACTGGGTGCCTTTTTTATTGCGGTGGTGGTCGCCGCACTCGCCTACTTCTTCCTCATTGCACCAGAGCTCGACAAAGCGGCGTCCGCTAATGACGACGCCGCGATTGCGCGTGACGCCAACGATCTTCTAGAGACGCAGATTCTTGCGGCGCAGTCCAAAGAAAAAGAGGTACCCGCATGGCAGGAGGAGATCGGCAAGATCTCGCTGGATTTGCCGGCTACGGTCGAACAGTCGGAGCTTGAACGACTTATCTACACGACGCTGAAAAAATATGACTTACCCGCAGTGGACGTCACTTACGGCAGGCCCGAACAGGTGATTCCTACTCTGACCGAAGGTTACGACCCACCGACTCTCTCCTCGAGTGAAGAACCGGGCACCGGGGCGACTCCCTCTCCATCTCCGTCTCCTGAGCCCTCAGCCGAACCCACGGCCGCGCCTGCGACAGATGCTGATGGGAATGCGATTCCTCCCGCACCGGAAGTGCCTGCGGATACCGGACCGGCCTTTGACGGACTTGTCGCGATTCCCGTCACTATCGGTACCGAGGGCGACGGGGCCAACGTGCTGGCGTTCATGAAGGAGATGCAGACTCAAATTGACAGGTTCTACACGGCGACCAACTTCACCATCACCAAAGCGGGGATCGCGGAGGCGACACCCGGTCGTCCAGCTTTGACGGAAGATCAGGTAACGATCACGTTTTCCGGCATGGTGTTCTCGCTGATCGACCCGGCGTACTCGTTCCCCGGTGACAACGATGGGGAGGTCAGTCCCTACGCGCCAGGTGCAAACGTGCCAAATCCGTTCTCACCCTTGCCTGGAACTGAGGAGTCGGAGAAGGGCTAGCCCGAGGCTCCGTGAAATGATAGTGCGAAGCCGGGCCCCTGCCCAGGGGCCCGGCTTTTGCGTGACAGAATGAGGCCCATGCTCAGATGGCTCACCGCAGGAGAATCGCACGGCCCCGCACTGGTGGGCACCCTCGAAGGATTACCCGCGGGAGTAGAGATCACCACCGCGGAGGTTCAGGACGGCTTGGCGCGCAGGCGGTTGGGCTACGGCCGCGGGGCGCGCATGGCGTTCGAGAAGGACCAGGTCACGTTCCTAGGCGGCGTCCGTCACGGGCTGAGCCAGGGTGGTCCAGTCGCGATCATGGTGGGCAACACCGAGTGGCCCAAGTGGGAGACCGTGATGTCCGCGGATCCCGTAGACCCATCAGAACTGACC
>Ga0314774_1001548_pt1 | contig 14449 bp, 14 predicted proteins | sample MetaGCBIA2018_FD_204515 | JGI IMG/M metagenome (GOLD analysis project Ga0314774, IMG submission 204515) | Cryopeg brine microbial communities from Beaufort Sea near Barrow, Alaska, United States - CBIA 2018 | ecosystem: Environmental > Aquatic > Marine > Coastal | place: USA: Alaska | collected... | reverse complement strand
AAGTTCCACCGATCAAAGCGATCAGTAGGAATACAAGTTCCCCTGCGAACATGTTACCGAACAGTCGCAAAGCAAGAGAAAGTGGTTTTGAAATTTCTTCAATGAATGTCATTACGATATTCACAGGTATAAAGAATTTTCCAAAAGGGTGAAAGAGGAACATTTTAGTAAAGCCCCAGACACCTTTAATTTTGATGCTATAGAAAATAATCAGTACAAAAACGGTTAAAGCCATAGCCAAGGTCGTATTTAAATCGGTTGTAGGGACTATTTTCAAAAATGCGTGAGAATCACCTGTAATCAACTGAAACAAATATGGAAATAAATCAACTGGAATCATATCCATGAAGTTCATTAACCATACCCAGATAAAAATCGTTAATGCTAATGGTGCAATGATCGGATTATGACCAGGAAATGCATCTCTAACATTGGTTGCGACGAAGTCTAAAATTGACTCTACAAAGTTCTGAAATCCACCAGGCTCACCTGTTGAAAGCTGTCTACCTAAGCGAGCTGATACAAATACAATTAATGCACCCAGTATCAGACTTACTACTATGGTATCTATGTTAAGAGTCCAAAAACCCTCTCCAATGCTATTGTTTGTCAAGTGATGTTGAATATACTCGACAGTTCCCATCTTTTCAGCACTCAATGGTCTACTCCTTAATCAGTCAAACGTCTTTTACCCTTCAGATTGAAAAGCTGTCCTAATTGCATCAACACAAATGTTAATACGACCGGGAAAGCTTGACTTGCATCGAGGAAAGACAGCCCTAAAACAAATAACACAGCTAATAGAACAAATCTAATCACTGCACTCATATATAAAATTAGTATTCCGGTTTTTGGATCTTCTTCTGCATGAGTGCTCGCTTTACTAAATGTAAAACTCAGCATCACGACATTCATGATTCCTATAAAAAAACCGTAGCCTGCACCTATGGCATGGCCTTGCGTTGCAAAAATGGCAACCAGTATTACTCCAATCAACCCTTGAACTTTAAAAGCTTTATCAAGATTTTTGATCATCTTCACTCTCTTTTTCTTTGAGCGGCGGATCTAATCGCTTCGTAAGCTGATGGACCTTTTGTATTCCCCCAATAAAACCTAGTACGGCACAGCTGAGGAAAAACAGAGGGGTGGTATCAAACAATTGATCCAACATATATCCCACAATAAAGCCTGCAATCAACATCGATGTAAAAATCGACCCTGCGCTAATCAGCAAATAGTTCGCCGCTGCACCAGGTGGCTTTGTTCGCTCAGCATCAGGCTTGGTTTTATTCGACTCACTCATCTGATGGCAAACTCCGCTAATGATACTTTTTAGTCATACTAAGTTCAAGCTAAATGGGCGCTCATGATAATGTTTTATAACCCTAAAAGCCAGTCTAATTGACCGTAAATTTTAGATTTTCTCTTTAACGCATCTCTCTATAACTACATACGGTAATAATTACTTTAAAAAGCACAACATATACATATTAAAACCCTAGATGACAGTTCCATTAAAGACTGTTATATTTTGTTACTAACTCAAAACAGATTTAATAATCGATTGAGTTCAGCCATATCTTGATAACTAATTTCAATTTTTCCTCGTCCATTTTCGCGATGGTTTATTTTAACGGGGGCTGAAAGTCTTACCGCTAGCTCATCTTGTTTCGACATCACTTCATCAAAACCAGGCACGGCTTTTTTCTTTGCCTCATTGACTAATTTCTTGGGCACTAAAAACTGCTGAGCAGCCTCTTCTATTTCACGGACTGACCAACCCTTATCAATCGCCTTATTTGCAAGATCCTCCTGTACCACTTCCGGCAAACTGATAATTGCTCTTGCATGCCCCATACTCAATAGACCATCATGCAAGTTATTTTGAATATTCTTAGGCAGCTTTAATAATCTCAATAAGTTGGAGACAGCCGCTCGGGAACGCCCTACGGCATCCGCAACAGCCTGCTGAGTTAAATCAAATTCTTTTAACAAGCGCTGCAACCCTATGGCCGTTTCAATCGGATTAAGGTCTTCGCGTTGAATATTTTCAATCAACGCCATCGCCAATGTCGCTTGACTGTCAGCTTGACGAATAACCACTGGGACCTTATCAAGTCCGGCCAGCTTAGAAGCTCTCCAACGACGCTCACCAGCAATTATTTCATATTTATCTGCACCGATTGGGCGGACAATAATAGGTTGAACAATACCCTGAACCTTAATGGAATCGGCTAGTTCTTGCAGGGAGTCATCATTAAACTGCTGCCTAGGTTGGAACTGACCGGGCTGAAGCTGAGAAAGCGCCACCTTCTCAATGCGTAAATCAGCACTACTATTCTCCACCTTCTGTTTTGCGCCAATCATAGCGTGAATACCCAGCTTTCCCATTCCTGAACGTTTCTTAACCACGTAAACTCTACCTTTATTTACTATCTGATTTGTGTATTACAACTGTGTCTTACGAGTTAGCTCGTTTGCCAATGCCAAATAAGCAATTGCACCATTCGAAGCAACATCATAATCTAAAATGGACTCACCATGACTTGGAGCCTCGGCTAGACGAACATTCCTAGGGACAATCGTTTGTAACACCTTCACCCCAAAATGACTCACTAATTCATGGGAGACATCATTGGCTAAGTTGTTACGGCGATCATGCATGGTTCTGAGTAAACCGTCTATATGTAAATCAGGATTCAATTCGCCTTGAATGGTCGCAATGGTGCTCATCAGAGAAGATAAGCCTTCCAAGGCAAAGAACTCACACTGGACTGGAACCACAATACCATCGGCTGCTGTTAAAGCATTCAATGTCAGCATATTAAGCGTTGGTGGACAGTCAATAATGATTGCATCATACTGTTCACGTACCTTCTTCAAAGCCTTACGCAGCCGTTTTGGCCCCATACCTTCTTCAAGCAAAACCACTTCAGCAGCCGTTAAGTCTCCATTAGCGGGCAACAAATCAATACCGGTTTGCTCGACACGAACAATTGCCGCTTTGGTTTTACACTCTCCGATCAAGACTTCAAATACCGAAGCGTTAAGCTGATCCTTGTTAACACCCACGGAAACCGTCGCATTACCCTGGGGATCTAAATCAATCAACAGAACATTTTTACCCAAACGGGCTAAGGCGGCAGCCAAATTGACGCTAGAGGTCGTCTTCCCCACGCCGCCTTTTTGGTTGGCAATTGCAATCACTCTTCCCACGTACTGTCCTTAATTATCGCTTAGTGTTATTTGATAGATTCATTTTACTTGGTAACGGTTACTGCTTTTGCTTTAATGCCTTAATGAGCATACGTTTTGCATCCAAGCCTGGTATGTTCAACGGAATCGTCTCTTCAATAACGACCAGGCCTGGTAGAGAGGTTAAATCCTCAAATTCTTGCTGCCCTTTCATCGCCCACCAAACACCATTATCTGACAGCAAATGATCTGTCCAATGCAACATATCTTGCATTGAGGCAAAAGCTCGCGAAATAACGGCATCATAGCGTGATATAGGTCGGTAGTTTTCGACACGATCATGAATAACCTGAGTATTTACCAATCCCAACTCCGCTTTAGCCTGAATCAAAAAGCGGGTTTTCTTGCTATTACTGTCTAACAAATCAACGGTTTTATTGGGAAAGCAAATGGCCAATGGAATACCAGGCAAACCACCTCCCGTTCCAACATCAATAATGCGTTCGCCTACCATAAATGGCACGACAGCTAAACTGTCTAAAAGATGTTTAATCAACATCTCTTCAGGATCCCGAATGGCCGTCAGATTATAAACCTTATTCCACTTTTGTAATAAGGTCAAATATTGAATAAGTCGATCAACCTGAGCATCTGTTAATGACAAATCAAGTTCGGTCAAGCCTGCTTCTAACTGGGGTTTTAATGCTTTAAGTGCCATAATTTACCTAAAAATTAGTTTATACATACACCTGATTAAGGCACTCATCTCACGCGCCTTTAACATTCGACTCTGCCTGGGAATCCTTAAGTCCTTGACCACCATTTGAGCGTGCTTTTTTGATGGCAATCAATAGAATAGAAATCGCCGCTGGTGTAATGCCTTGAATACGACTCGCCATTCCTAAATTAGCCGGTTTATGATCACGTATTTTCTGCTTTACTTCATTTGAAAGACCTGAAATATTGTCTAAATTCAAACTGACTGGAATTTCTACGGATTCAGAACGCTTCATTTTTTCAATCTGTTGCATTTGACGATCAATATAACCTGAATACTTAGCTTGTATCTCTATTTGATCAATGACTGTGCTGTCTGCAAGACCCTCACCAAATACTTCCAGTTCCGCCAATGCATTGTAAGCAACATTTGGACGTTTTAATAAATCAAATAATGTTTGCTCCTTGCTGAGAGGTAACTCCATCAACACTTCAGCCTGCTTCGCTTCGGGATGCGATGGATAAATCCAGGTCTCTTTTAAACGCGAAACTTCTTGTTCAAGAGACTCTAATTTACCTTGATAAGCAGCCCAGCGCGTATCATCAATCAAACCCATCTCGCGCGCAACCGCTGTTAAACGCTGATCGGCATTGTCTTCACGTAACATCAGTCGGTACTCGGCACGAGAGGTAAACATGCGATAAGGTTCATTAGTACCCATGGTCACTAAATCATCTACTAAAACCCCCAAATAGGCCTCATCTCGGCGCGGATACCATTGATCTTTTAACTGGGCGCGGCGTCCCGCATTAATGCCAGCTAAGATGCCTTGTGCCGCAGCTTCTTCATAACCTGTTGTGCCGTTAATTTGTCCAGCAAAAAACAGACCGTGAATGGCCTCAGTTTCTAACGTTGGCTTCAAGCCACGCGGGTCAAAATAATCATATTCGATTGCATAACCAGGACGCATAATTTTAGCATTCTCCAGTCCTTTCATGGATTGTACAATTTTCACCTGTGTTTCATAAGGTAAGCTGGTTGAAATTCCATTGGGATACAATTCATTTGTGGTCAAGCCTTCTGGTTCGATAAAGACTTGATGCTGATCTTTATCCGCAAAACGCATGACCTTATCTTCTATCGATGGACAATACCTCGGACCAACACTGTCAATTTCACCTTGATCAGAATACATCGGTGACTGATCTAAAGAGGCCATAATGGCGGCGTGCGTTTGTGGATTGGTGTAAGTGATGTAACAGGGTACCTGCCTAGGATGCATAGCGGCTTTGCCCATATAGGAAAACACGGGAACAGGCACGTCACCATGTTGAATTTGCATCGCGCTGAAATCAACTGTGCGCGCATCGATACGTGGAGGTGTACCCGTTTTGAGACGACCCACTGGCAGTGCCAACTCGCGTAAACGCGCTGCAAGACGGTTAGCTGGCTCATCACCCGCTCGACCTCCTTCATAGTTTTCCAGACCAATATGAATACGACCGGCTAAGAAAGTGCCTACCGTCAATACCACTTGATTGGCATAAAACTTCAGTCCCATCTTGGTTTCAACACCGCGAATGTTATCGCCATCTAAAATCACATCTTCAACCGGTTGTTGGAAGATACTAAGGTTTTCTTGATTCTCTAAACGCATGCGGATCGCTTGGCGATATAAAACACGGTCTGCCTGTGCGCGGGTGGCTCGTACTGCGGGACCTTTCGAAGCATTCAAAATTCTAAACTGTATACCAGCCTCATCAATCGCCATAGCCATTGCGCCGCCCAATGCATCAATCTCCTTAACCAAGTGCCCTTTACCGATTCCGCCAATCGCAGGATTACAGGACATTTGCCCAAGACTGTCAATATTATGTGTCAGTAAAATGGTCTTTAACCCCATGCGAGCAGAAGCTAATGCCGCTTCTGTCCCTGCATGACCACCACCGACCACAATCACATCATAATTATCAAACGACTGTTCCATTCTTTAACCCCTGCGATGCAAAACACCGCCACTAATTTAACCCGACAAAAAACTCCTGTTTTTAGAAGCTTTGTTGCGTTGCATTTTCAACAAATAAGCAGCCTATTTTAGCACAAACTCAAGCGAGCGGTTTTTTTGAACATTGGCTTTTTATGAGACCTATAACCCGTGTAGCACACCACGCTATGTTTAATGGACATATCATGAAGTAGTGCTGACTTTTTCTTAAGTCAATCCCATTGGTTAAATGCAAGGCATGACTTGTTTAGAGATTGTCAGGCGCTGCAATTTTCTTTTAAGACATGTACGGCTACTCAAGGGTGAAGCGTTGAAACTAAACCAAAAAAGTAAGATTACCGATATTAATGATTTAATAAAACACTCATTCTGTAATCAACCTAGCCAAATTGTACGTAAAAACAGGGGTCTGACTCGGCCGCCTTAAAAGGTTGTGGTTGACGAAAATACTCAAAACCGTATATTTTTGGGAAAAGTGCATTGGTAATGATCCAAACCATTGGAACTGCCTAATTTAACAAGAACACCTCTGCGCAACTGAAAATGAAACGATCTACTCCAAAACGAAGACTAAAAACCAAATCATGCTCTTGCCTCCTATCGTAATGGTCATTAGAGGCCCTTTATAGAGCATGCCCACGTCCATATCGTCCTTGAAAAATAGCGCATATGCTCAGCCGTGTGTTAAGGTAGTGAAATTACTACATTTAAATTAAGGATTACTCGTGAAAAAATCACTCATTGCAGGCGCTATCTGCCTAAGTCCACTCCCCGCGTTTGCTGAACTCACCGTTGAACCTTATGGATCCCTTAGAGCACAAGCTGAATATGTGACTGTCGATAAAGCTAAATCCGGTCAAAACAACTCTTACACTGACGTTCGAGATGCTTACTCACGTTTTGGTGTTATCGCAAATTATCCGTTAAATAACGGCACCAAACTTAGTGCAAAAATTGAAATCCCTTTCAATATTCAACAAATGAAAGCCGAAGATCCTTCGTATTTTGAAGGCTTTTACAAAAACAACAACTCTCCAAGAATTTACAAGTTAACGGCGTCAGGAGACTGGGGTTCCATGGACATCGGTAAGCAGTGGTTAGCTTATTACAATGCCGTTGCGTATCCCGTTGATTACTTCAGCTCTTTCTATTCCGGTTTTGCAACCCATGCAAGTTTCAGACGTGAGGCGCTAACCTACACAACTCCCAATTTTTCAGGGTTCACTGCAACGGCATCGATGGTCGATATGGTTGATGGAAAAGGTGAGTCTTACCTGGATACTAATCAAGCTGCTTTAACCTACTCTATGGATGGATTATCCCTCGCTCTCGCTTATCAAGACTCTATCGATGGCGTCGCGAATATCTTAGGCGCCTCGGCCGCATACACCACAGGGCCTTGGCGTTTTGCGACTAAGGTAGAGCAACTTGATTCACCAGCTGGAACCATCCAGGCTGATCCAATGATCTATAACATGTATATGTCGTACCAACTTAAAAACTATACCTTCAAAGCACTCTATTCGAAAGGTGATGTATCGGATGATGCAAGCGCATTCTTCCAAGGTGACTCCTACCATCTCGGCGTAGATTATCAATACACCAAAAACCTGAAAGTCTTTATGGAATATTTCTATGAAGATCATGGCTATGCCATTTATACTAAAAACTCAGAATCATTTGATGTTCTAGCGGGTTATCATGCCAAAACCAACGGTTCTGCTTTTGCAGTTGGTGCACGGTACGACTTTTAAAATATGACTATAAAAAACGTTAAACTCAAAGTTGAAAACCTCTATAAAGTTTTCGGTGATCACCCTAAGAAAACAATCAGTCTTATCCATAAAGGGCTCGATAAAGAGGCTATTTTTGCTAAAACGGGTAACACTGTAGGTGTCAATAATGCCAGTTTTGAAGTCTACGCTGGTGAAATTTTTGTCGTCATGGGGCTATCAGGTTCAGGTAAATCGACACTTGTGCGCTTGTTAAATCGTTTAATCGAACCGACTGAAGGCAATATTTGGATTGATGGGCAAAACATCACGCAAATGTCTGATAAAGAGTTGCGACAAGCCCGCCGAAAAAAGATATCGATGGTATTCCAATCTTTTGCGCTATTGCCACATATGACCGTAATTGAAAATGCAGCCTTTGGTCTAACTCTTGATGGATTTAATAAAAATCAAGCACAGAAAGAGGCTTTAGATGCTCTAGAGCAAGTCGGCCTTGGAACTCATGCTAACTCTTATCCATCGGAATTATCCGGTGGAATGCAGCAAAGAGTAGGAATTGCTAGGGCGCTGGCAACTGGCTCGGAAATCATGCTGATGGATGAAGCCTTCTCAGCGCTTGACCCGTTGATTCGAACTGAAATGCAAGACGAACTTGTCAAGTTACAAGAAAAAAACCACCGCACCATTATTTTTATTTCTCATGATCTTGATGAAGCAATGCGAATTGGTGATCGCATTGCCATTATGGAGCAGGGTAACATTGTACAAGTTGGCACACCTGAAGAAATTTTACGTAACCCAGAAACAGAATATGTCGAGGCTTTCTTCAAAGGTGTGTCAATGAGTGAAGTGCTCACGGCCAAAAACATCATTAATCATAAATTCTTTTCTGTTCCCAAAAAGGGCAGCCAGGGACTGAAAACACTAAGTCGTCTTCTAGATGATTCAGATTTTGATTACGCCTATATCACCACCAGCGACAAGCGGTTTATTGGTGTATCCACCGTTGAAAGCATGCAAGCGGCTGCAAAAACCACCGACAAAGTCGAAGACTCTTATCTCACGGGTGTAACCACCATTGATGCTGATACGCCATTGAATGAAGTAATTGGTCTGATGGCTGAAGCACCTTGTCCATTGCCCATTACCAACGAAAAAAATGAGATCATTGGTATATTGACCCGCACCAAACTCCTGAAAGCTTTAGACCCAAATTAGGAAAATTCTATGTCTGATAATAACCCGTGGGAAACGCCTTCACAGCCCGAACCCACAAGCAATCCCTGGGGCTCAGCAGAAACGATTCCTACTGACAGCATTTCACCGCAAGCCGATTGGTTAACCCAAGCCGGTGCGGTTGATAATACGCAAACAGCCTTTTCTTGGACCGATCCTTTTGCCCAGAAACTGATCCCATTGGATCATTGGGTTGAAAATGGCCTTGACTGGCTTGTAGATAATTTTCGCGATGTATTTCAAGCGATTCGCATCCCTGTTGATGTCATACTGACTGCTTTACAAACCTTTTTACTAAGCTTAAATCCATGGTTTGTTCTTGTGTTTTTTACATTATTTGCCTGGCAAATTGGTGGACGCAAGCTCGGGATACTCAGCGCAGCCTCCCTTTTAATCATCGGCTTTCTTGGAGCTTGGCCCGAGACCATGGTCACATTAGCGCTGGTGTTTACGGCGGTACTGTTTAGTATGCTGGTTGGTATACCGCTTGGAATTTGGATGGGAAAATCCAATCGAATGCAATCCATCTTTATGCCAATACTGGATGCCATGCAGACCACTCCAGCATTTGTTTATCTAATACCGATTGTCATGCTATTTGGTATCGGCAATGTACCTGGCGTCGTCGTGACAATTATCTTTTCCCTTCCACCCTTAGTGCGCCTAACAAGCTTAGGAATTCGCCAGGTGCCGGCAGATTTAATCGAAGCAGGACATGCCTATGGTGCACATCCATTACAAATGTTGTTTAAAATTGAACTCCCGGTTGCTAAAGCGACCATCATGGCAGGCATTAATCAAAACTTAATGCTGTCACTGTCAATGGTGGTCATTGCTTCCATGATTGCGGTTGGAGGGTTAGGTCAAATGGTATTGCGAGGCATTGGTCGTTTAGATATGGGCCTAGCCGCCATTGGCGGCTTATCTATTGTCTTACTCGCAATCATGTTGGATAGAATCACTCAATCAATGGGTCAACAACCCAAGTCGAATACCAGAATTCACTGGTATCAACGTGAACCCCTCTGGTGGCTACTCAAATACATTCCGACACTTAAAAACAAAGGATAATACTTATGCAAAAATTACCTCTCATTCTTTCGGCAACCTTATTAATGGCTTCGATGAGTCAAGCCACATGGGCTGCCAAAGTAACCCCTTTTCAGAGCGCGATCGCTGAAGAAACATTCCAAACAGAAATAGTAAATAGAGCGTTGAGTAAGCTTGGATACAAGGTCGGTAGCATTAAAGAAGTTGATTATGCAGTTGCTTACCAACAGATTGCACAAGAAGCTGATTCTGATGACATCAGTTTTATGGCGGTAAACTGGGCACCTTTACATGAAGCGATGTATAACAAAGCAGGTGGGGATGATGCTTTTTATCGACAAGGAAAATTTGTTGAGGGCTGTGCACAAGGCTACCTGATTGATAAGAAAACGGCCGATAAATACAACATAAAATATATTAATGATTTAAAAGATCCGAAAATTGCCAAATTGTTCGACAATGATGGGGATGGTAAAGCCGATCTTGCAGGCTGTACTCCAGGTTGGGGTTGTGAGAAAGTCATTGAGTACCAGTTAGATAACTTCGGTCTGCGCGACACTGTCACGCACCAACAAGGTTTATACTCAGCGATCATCTCTGAAGCCATCACAAACTTTGAGCAAGGCAAGCCAATCCTTTATTATACTTGGACACCTTACTGGGTCTCCGGCATCCTGGTTCCAGGAAGAGACACTGTCTGGTTACAAGTGACTCATACGGCTCACCCAATAACCAAAGACACCTCTTTACCAAATGGGGCTAATTATGGTTTTAATGTCAATGCCATGCGCATTGTAGCAAATCACTCTGTCGCTAAAAAACATCCGGATGTAGCAAAACTGTTCTCTATTATGCACGTTGACGTTAACGACATCTCAGCGCAGAATCAGCTGATTAAAAATGGTCAAAACACGATGGTCGATATCAATCGTCATGTCGATGCATGGATTAAGGCTCATCAAAAAACATTTGATAGCTGGATTGCACAAGCCAAAGCGGCTAAATAAAAAATCCACAAAAAAGCCTCAATTAAAAGCACGGTATTACCGTGCTTTTTTATGGGTGGAGTTTAGAATTCTGTCAGGTGTATTTTCTCACCAACCATATATATTTAGTAAGCCCATATCTTTAATTAGTGCTCAAGATTAGATAAAACCTTTAGATGGTGTGCTATAAGTACTTTATTGTTGCGTAAGTTCACACTTAGGTAGATGATAGAGATATACCGTGCTTAAATGACCAGGCCTGATTACTTATGGAGCAACAAAATGGCTAATATAAACAAAATCCTAACGTCTTTACTGCCACTAGGAGTATTGATGTTCTCAGCGTGTGCAATTCAACCACCAACGTCTTTAATGGACATTCAAGCAGGAGAGGTTTTTGTCTTAAAAACGCCGATTACAATCCAGCCGAATCAAAGCAGGACCTTTATTCAGTTTGGCCAGATAACGGGTAGTTCATTTGATCACAGTGAAGCACACTGTCGTATTGAAATACGTAATTTAAGCGAATTACCACAAGTTATTCAACCAGAACGTTTTATCATCAAACAGGTAAATATCGACGAAGAGATGATCGCTTTACGCAATCAGACTACCCAATTAGCACTAAATGATGCCATCACTCCAACAACCATGACGGATAGTACTTCGATCAATATGGTGGCCTATGAACGTCCTGCAACAATGGACCTCGTTCATCTCTATTTACATTCAAAACAACAACCGAATGTCTATCGACTAACCTGCTCTGGCTCTTTAAGTAATGGTAGTCTAGCCGACATACCGAGAAGCTACCGACCACAGCGACAACAAATTCAACATATTCTTGGAAAAATTGGACATATTGAGAGCGGAACATAATGACCATTTCTGCAAAGAACTGCCTTACTAGAGCCATTAGAGAGAACTTTGTAAGTAATAGCAGTTCAAATAGGCGTAAACATCGGGTTTTTCTCACTAAAATTTGAACTAACATCACATTATTCACTTAAATTCACGAAGCAACCTTGCTGACCGTTTTATATCGGAGATAAACTGGTTGGTAATTTGCATATCTCAACCCAAGTTTATTAATCGTGTGTCTAGCTCGTGTTGGGAAAATATTGATTCTCTAAAACTGCCTAATAACAATTAAAACGATACCAGCCATCTTCAACAGTCGTTTTCGTCAAAGATTTAAGTTCACGCTCAATACACAGTTAATAAACTTTCATTAATACAGATTTATCTTCCCTATTCAGAGTGATTCATTTGGCTGACTTGACGAATACGTTCTGCAGGATGGAAAAGTTGATCCATAAGGTAATGTTGCAACTCAAGAGGGTAATCCAACTCTGATAAAGCCATTGCCATACAACTCAGCCAAGCATCTCTATCAGATTCATCTATTAGTATATGCGCATGCGCCTGGGGAATATTGATACCTCCGAACTTCTCTGCATAGATCTGCGGACCACCCATCCAACCAGAAAGAAAATAGACAAGCTTAAGGCGTGAATTCGTCAAATCTGAACGGTGCATTGCACGTATTTTTTCAGCCTGTGGCAAGGAATCCATAGCATCGTAAAATCGATCAACTAATATAACAAGTCCCGCATATCCACCAACAGCTTGATAGGTAGAATCCCCATGACCGTATGATTTATCTTTTGTAAAAATTTGCATCGTATCTCTCAATCGTGGAATCTAACATAGAAAACTTTACTCTAAATATTTTGTTTATTGTCTAATGGTACGTGCAATATCAAACGTCTCTTCGAAGTTTGAACGATAAGGATTGATATCGAGACCTCCTCTACGTACATAACGTGCATAGACCGTCAATTTATCAGGTTTACACTGCTTCATAATATCTGTGAAAATACGTTCGACACATTGCTCATGAAATTCATTATGCTCACGGAATGAAATGATATATTTCAACAAATTTTCATGATGAATTTGGATGCCTTCGTAACGTATGACCACTGAACCCCAATCGGGTTGGCCCGTCACCAAGCAATTGGACTTGAGTAAATGGCTATTCAACGTTTCACTGACTTTATCAGGAGAAGCTTCTGTCGTTAATAGAGTTGGGTTCACTTGATAGTCTGTCACCTCAATATCTAACGTATCTAAATTTTCCCCTGGTAGCCCCCCTGTTAAGCTCTCATCAAAATCTAAATTTCTTATCAACACGTCGACTGAACCGCCACAACTCTGAGACAGATCTTTAATAAACAACTCTTCTACTTGCTGTTGGCCTTCAAAGCGTGTGCCATTGAAGGAGTTTAGATACAGTTTAAAAGACTTCGACTCAATTATATTTAGAGAGTCAGCAGGAAATGCAAATTCTGCTATTACGGCAATCGGCTTCCCCTTCAAATTTAGCCAAGAGACTTCATAAGCTGTCCAGATATCCAATCCCTGAAAAGGCATTGAATGTAAATCAAATCCTAATTCATTCCTTTTCTCCTGACGCGGAATTGGAAAGAGCAAAGTTGGATCATAACGAGTACAGTAGGGAGTCTCTTGACCCAGCAAGCTATTAGCTGCTGTACCAGTGTGGGTTAGTTGCTTAGTCACGATGCCTCCTAACCGGGTACATCAAAATTACGAAGTGCCGTTCTAAAAGCATTGAAAGGGTTTAATAACCCATCGGCAACAATGATGGCAAAGCCTATCCAATGATAAAACGTTGGCTCCTTACCTTCTACAAACCAAAGATAGGTTAGTAAAGAGCTGGCTAATATAATGGTCAATGTCGCCCAAAACTGATCAATTAGAAATGCAACTGAACTGACATCTCCTGACTTAAACATTTCAATAAATAAAACCACCACCGCGAGGGTGATAAAGCTATATCCAACTGGGCCATCGAGAGATAGCTTCATGTATTCTGCTGCAATTAGAAAGAGTATGACAAACAACATCCACGGGACTTTACTCAGTATATTTAACGCGCTACCGGATGACACCTTAACACTTGATCCCATGAATATTTCCTTGATTGAGTTATAGACTGTAGTCATCATTATAGCGATGCGTTTAAGATTTGAAAGCAGATCACTAAAACAGCAAGCAACAAAACGTATAAATTGTTTATTTATGCACAGAAAATAGGCAAAAAAAAACCCGCGTAGCCTAAGGCAACACGGGTTTTTAGAATATAAGCTTGGCAATGACCTACTCTCACATGGGAACTCCCACACTACCATCGGCGCTAAGACGTTTCACTACTGAGTTCGGAATGGGATCAGGTGGTTCCATCTCGCTATTGTCACCAAGCAATTTGGTACTAAGAGTGCAATCAGATCAATAAATCATCCACTCTCAATGTTCTTTTCAAGCTGCGCAGTTTAAGCTGCTCAGCTCTCATTTGCAATAGATCTTATCGCTTTATATATAGGTTTCTACAGTCATATATCGATACACTCAAGGTATATCATGACTTACTTTTAGTCACGTACTCAAAAGTTACTTTTGAGTTGTATAGTTAAGCCTCACGGGTAATTAGTACAAGTTAGCT
>Ga0314774_1001547_pt1 | contig 14454 bp, 14 predicted proteins | sample MetaGCBIA2018_FD_204515 | JGI IMG/M metagenome (GOLD analysis project Ga0314774, IMG submission 204515) | Cryopeg brine microbial communities from Beaufort Sea near Barrow, Alaska, United States - CBIA 2018 | ecosystem: Environmental > Aquatic > Marine > Coastal | place: USA: Alaska | collected... | reverse complement strand
TGTTTAATAGCTTCTCGAGAATTGTTGTTCTAAAATTCAATCTATTAAACCTATAGAAATACTCTTGGATGTACTGATTTATATAGGCTTCATGACAATATGAGTGAACTCCTCTTAACCAATTTTTGAAATTTCTGATTTGAATATGTAGCATCTTAAAATTTCGTCCTTTATCAGATAATTTTTGCTCGAAATGAGGATAAGCTTTCTTTAAAGGAATGTATCCTGTCCATCCATCAGTTGTAATTTTTGCCTTCTTATCAATATGAGCATCAAAAATAGGTTTTAGTGATTTTGAACTGTAGTCTTCTATTACTTTTGCATAACCTCGACCTGGTTTTCCGTTACGGTGTTCCAATGCAATTACGATTCTAATTTTATTGTCTGATTTACTCCTTCCTTGCTCACCTTTTTGAGGAGTACCTATTTCAAATTCATCAACATGCACTTCGTCTTCAAGAGGGAATTTCTCACTACTTTTCATTGCTTCTTGTACTTTTCTCCGAAACAGCCAAGCCGTAGTTTGCTTTACACCAAACCGTTCCGCTAACCAAATGCTATTTGCGCCTTTCTTACTGGTAACAATATCGTAGGCCATTTCAAAACCATTTTCGATACCAAATTTAATCTTGTGAAACAATGTGTGAGAAGTTGGTGACTCATCATAACCACATCGAGAACAACGTTTATTGTACTTCTTTTTTCCTGCACTCGATCGCTTATTATCGCATTTTCTACAACTATATTCATCACCCCATTTTATCTCTGACAAATATGCCAAACACTGATCTTTTGTCCCATATTTAGCCCTAAATTCTTTCCTTGATAATTCCTTAAGTATTTTCATTTGTTCTATTTTTAAACAAAGAAACAATCTCAGATCATAAAATAATTACGTCCTGCGATTTAAAGGGGTAACCCTAAAATTAAATTTGTAACCAAAGAGGAAAACAAAATTGTTGTGGAAGGAATGGTTACTAATGTTAATACGTATGCAAGTAAGTTTAAAAGTGAAAATATCAGTAATTATCAGTTCTGGGTAGAAAATAGTGATGGAAATCCAGCTATGGTTTATACAATTATTGAAGGTTATAGAAATAAAGTAAGGGTTGGAATTGCGGATATTACAACAGAAGCGTTAATCACAGAATCAGAGCCAATTGAATCAGAAATGGGGAAAATTAAAAAAGTTGAATCATTCAACGTTTTGAAAAATGAAGCAGGCAGACTATCTGTACTAATTTATAAAAACAAGATGATTTCTTATTATAATTTCGATTACTAAGCAAGTTGTCTATATAACTTACTAATTCCGTTAAATTAATAAAAGTGCTTAAAGAATGTATTTCCTTAAGCACTTTTTTTAATATATTTTTAGTTCAATATTATCTATTGCAATCCAGCAATGTCAACTACTTCTTCCGTTTCTTTTGTATAATCTATTTCATCATAATTAAATCCGAAAAGATGAAAGAGAAATAGTAGAAAATATTTAATTAAATTCATTCTATATTTTTTTTCATGATTAAGATTTAATAAGAATGAAATAATAGTCGTTATTAAATAGGAAGTGATTTAATTTTACTCAATGTTCTCTTTGCTTGTTCTACTTTTTGTGGAAACAACTCTTTTCCTTTTAATTCTAAGGCAACTTTAGCTAGTCTTTCTTTAGTCGCTTTTGACATTGAAATAGCTTTTTGAGATTTACGTATTTGTTTTTCTTGTTCCATTTTTTTTCAAAAGTTAAATTTGAATAATGTATAAATTCATTAAACATTCAACTAGACAAAGATAATTCATTTTTTCTTATACACCAAAATTCCTATATATTCACTATTGGGAATATACTGCACAAAGTCAGGATTTTTTCCACTTGTGAAACCAAAAAAGATGTACTCTTTACTCAATTGAACGAAATTTTTGTCGACATAATATTTATATGCTTTTATTCTCCTGTTATGATTTTTACAAATTTCATCACATTTCTTTTTGCATTTAATTTCACATTTAGCTCTAAAGTCCTCTGCACTGTCGCTTCCTTGTACCCAAATTGCAGCTTCATTATTAAGTGCGAAAAATTTTGGAATCGTATTTAATACAGTATTGAATACTTTTCGCATGTCTCCATTATTACTATTAATGTCATCTATTAGCATGCCATTTTTTTCATTGAAATCTCCAAATCCTAAATTGTAAACTTTTCTACCTGAAATATTTCTAATAAAGCTATATTCTATGGCTTTCACGATAGTTCTCTCACCTTTACTTTCAAAAATAAATTGAGTGCTTAATGAATCTTTATTTAAAACTTGAAATTTGTATGCATTGATATTATTCAAAAGTTAGGTTTTATATTTAAGTTCTGATAAATTTAATGGTATAAACATATAAATATATGAAAACTGATTGATTGAACTTTAAAAAACACAATGAAAAATAAAAAAGCACCAAAATGATGAATAAAGGTGCTTTTCTGAAATTACCGTTGGTCAATTGATTAAATCCCTTTAAAATTATCTTCAATTTCGAAGTTACCAAATTGCTTGCTGTTAAAGTGGAAAATTCCCAATTCGTAATTTATAATTCGTAATTAATCTTGTAATCCAGCAATGTCAACTACTTCTTCCGTTTCTTTTGTATAATCTATTTCATTATAATTAAATCCGAAAAGATGAAAGAATTCATTTCTATATCCTTGTAAATCTCCAATTGACATTAAATTTTCAGTAGTAACTTTTCCCCAAAGTTCAGCTACTTTTTCTTGAATGTCAGCACGCATTTCTAAATCATCGATGCGTATTCTTCCTTCATTATCCGTTGGAACTTCATCCAAGAATAATCTTTCAGTGTACAATCTTTGTATTTGTTCAATACAACCTTCATGAACATTGTGGTCTTTCATAACTCTGTACAATAAAGACATGTACAAAGGAATAACCGGAATCGCAGAGCTAGATTGAGTTACAAGCGCTTTGTTAACAGAAATGTATGCTTTTCCACTAATGTCTTTAAGTTTATCTGTAATCTTAAAAGCAGTTGCTTCTAAATGGTCTTTTGCTCTGCCAATTGTTCCGTTTCTGTAAACAGGTTCGGTTAATTTTGGTCCTATATATGAATAGGCAACAGTTTTAAAATCATCAGAAAGCAAATTCTCTTTTTTCAAAGCATCAATCCACATTTCCCAATCTTCACCGCCCATTACAGCGACAGTATTTTCAATATCCCCTTCTACTGAAGGATCAATACTAATTTCTTTAACTTCTCCAGTATGGAAGTCTACCGTTTTGTTTGTGTAGATATCACCGATTGGTTTTAGAGAAGATTTATATTTAACTCCCGTTACAGGATGAGTTCTAACTGGTGAAGCTAGACTATAAACAACCAAGTCAATTTGACCAAGGTCTTTCTTGATTAATGCAATTGTTTGCTCTTTAATTTCATTTGAAAAAGCGTCACCATTAATACTTTTTGCATACAAACCAGCCTTATGCGCTGCTTTTTCGAAAGCTGCTGTGTTGTACCAACCAGAAGAAGCTGTTCTTCCTTCAGAAGGCGGTTTTTCAAAAAACACTCCAATAGTGGAAGCGTCTGAGCCAAAAGCACTCGTAATTCTTGAAGCTATACCAAATCCTGTTGAGGCACCTATTACTAAGACTTTTTTTGGACTATCGATTTTCCCTTTTGATTTTATATATTCAATCTGATTTAATACACCTTGCTCGCATCCTTCTGGGTGAGCTGTTGTACAGATAAATCCGCGAGTTCTTGGTTCAATTATCATATTTTATCGTTTTATAATATTATCAATGACTAGTTGTGAAAAACGTGTCAAGTTATTTAAGCACCTAATTTAATAAATTCTAGCCGAAGATAATCCAAGATTTGAAAATAATAGGGGCTTCTATTGATTCTTAAAATAAAGTATGCGATTATGGGATTGTCCTGGTATGGTTTTAAGAGAACTAGTCACGCTGCTTCCTTTTCAACCACTAATTAGTATATAAGATAGCAGTAAAGACCACGAAAGCAGTAACTCCTTATTGTAAACTTCCCAATCAATCCAACTTTCATCAACTATAATCACCTTATAAAGGAGGAATCCCACTTTATTTAAAATTATTTAAAAATAAAATACACTTTTAAGCAACTAGTAATCAATGTATAGTGATTTAATTTCAATTTAATTACATTTTTTAAAATCCAAAACACAATCCAGTGCGTATGTCTCGGCAAACAATAACTAATTAATAAACGCAAAAAAATTAAACATGAAAAAATCATTCAAAACAATCGGATTAATTGCAGGATCAATATTCTTAATGAGTACAGCATCATTTGCACAAGAAACAGTTAAAGTTGGTGGAGAGGAAATGTTCCCAAAGAAAAACATTGTAGAAAATGCAGTAAATTCTAAAGACCACACAACATTAGTAGCAGCGGTTAAAGCGGCAGATTTAGTAGCGACTTTACAAACTGCAGGACCTTTCACAGTATTTGCACCAGTTAATGATGCATTCGAGAATTTACCAGAAGGAACAGTAGCATCTTTATTAGAGCCAGCAAACAAAAGTAAATTGGCAACAATTTTAACTTACCATGTAGTAGCTGGAAGTTATGATTTCGATGCAATCTCTGGATTAATTAAAAAAGGAAAAGGTTCAGCAAAATTGAAAACTGTAGCAGGTGGAACATTGACTGCACAAATGAACGGAAAGCACAACATTACACTTACAGATGAAAATGGAGGTGTAGCAAATATCACTACTTACGATGTTTACCAATCAAACGGTGTAATTCACGTAATTGACAAAGTAGTTTTACCAAAAATGTAATACAAGTTTGCCCAGAGCCGGTAAAAGGTATCGGCTCTTATAATTGAATAATTAAAATTTAACATGATGAAAAATTTACAAAAAATTGCAATAGCTGCAGTTCTAACACTTTCAACTTCAGCAATGAGTTTCGCTGCACACTTGGGTGATCAGCTTACTTTCTCAGCGAGAATGAACGGTCAACAAGAAGTGCCAGCGGTTACAACAACAGGACAAGGAGTTGCAACAATGGTTTTAAACGGAACAAGAGATACTTTATGTATTTCTATCTATACAGCAGGTTCACCAACAATGCTTAATGGAATTCATTTACACAGTGGTGCGGCAGGAACAAACGGAGCAGTAGTGGTTGATTTATCACCATTTTTAGTAAACGGTAACGTGAAAACAGTAATTACTGGTGCAGCATTAACATCTGCTTTAATTTCTGATATGATCACAGGTGACATTTATGTAAATGCACATACTGATGCTAATCCAAATGGTGAGATCAGAGGTCAAGTTAAATTGGAAAGTGATTTCCCATACCGTGCAGAATTAAATGGACTTAATGAAGTGCCATTGGTTGTTACAGCTGCAAGAGGATTAGGTGTTTTCAATCTTTCTTTAGACAAGAAAAAGTTGATGTATTGGATTACAGCTGATGGATTGAGTGGAACAATTGGAGGAGCACATTTACACGTAGGTGCTGCAGGTTCAAACGGAGCAGTGGTAGTTGATTTATCACCATCTATAATGGGTAATTCTATCATAGGAGTTGCGGATGTTTCAGCAATACCTGGTTTTGTTGCAAATTTAGAAGCAGATGATATCTATGTTAATATTCATACAGCTGCAAATCCAAATGGTGAAATTAGAGCTCAATTGAATTATGATAACCAAGTTGCTTTTGATGGTGCACTTTCAGGAATGCAAGAAGTACCAGCAGTTACAACAAATGCTACAGGAGTTGCACAGTTTTCTTTAAACAGTGACTTTACATCTATTGATTATTCTGTACAAGTTGAAGGTTTGTCAGGTGCAATCATGGGAGCGCATTTACATAATGAAGCAGCAGGAGCGAATGGTCCAGTTGTAGTTGACTTGTCAGGTGATGTAACTGGAAACAGAATTTCAGGAACAATCTCAGGAGCTGCTTTAACACAGTCTTTAATTATCGAATTATTGGAAAGTAATATCTACTTAAATGTACATACTGCAGCAAATCCAAATGGTGAAATTAGAGCTCAAATTAACCGTGTTGCTCGTGAGGGTTACTCTGTAAACTTAAGTGGTGATCAAGAAGTACCAGGTGTTTCAACTCCAGCTAGTGGAGGTGGTATCATTACTATTTCAAGAGAAAGAAACAATGCACACGTTATGTTAGTTGCTAAAGATCTTTCAGGACCAATCACAGCGTCTCATATTCACAATGCAGCAGCAGGAATGAATGGAGGAGTAGAATTTGATTTATCTGGTTTATTTGCAGGTACAAATTCTTATGATGGAGCTTACGGATACCTTACGGCTGACGATGCTTCACCAATGAACGCAGCAGCTGAAACGAAATTCAGAAACAACGAAATGTATGTTAACGTTCATACTGCAGACAATCCAAATGGTGAGGTTCGTGGTCAAGTGATGCGTGGTTCTGAGTGTATGCAAGTTACTTTGGGTCTTGATGATTCAAATGTAATCGAGGAAAACAATTTAACAGCTTACCCTAATCCAACTTCAGATATCATTACTTTATCATTCGAGAAATTCGAAGGTGAAATGACAGTACAATTAGTTGATATTTTCGGAAAAATCATCCAAACTAAATCAGTTAATGCTAACAATACTACAATCGACATGTCTAAATTACCAACTGGTGTTTATATGTTGAAAGCAGGTAGTCAAATTACAAGAGTAATTAAAAAATAAGATTGTAATTACCTAATTAACTTTTTGCTTGGTTGATTAGTTCAAACCCTGCTCAGAACAGAAATGTTTTGAGCAGGGTTCTTTGGTTTTGAAAAGTTAAACCCTAATTTAAAATCACCTGCTTAGTACCTAAATTAGTCGTACTCTGAATTTTCAAAATGTAATGACCTCTAGGTAAATCAGAAACATTAATTGATTGCTCGTTAGTCTTAAATTCTCTGATCAATTGTCCTTGAGAAGAATATAAAGCAATAGATGTTAGATTACTCATTTCTTTTGTTGAAATATTAATCTGATTTTGAGCAGGATTTGGGTAGATTCCTACTTCTAAAGCTTCGTTTTTATCAACTGAAACAATTACAGGATTTCCAATAAATCCTGGCATACTTGTGAATAAATCACCATACATTGTAAATAGTTTATTTCCTGAATTGAAGTAGAATGGGATATCTGAAATTGTTGCGTTAGTTGGCAGCCCTGAACCATCACCAACACTAAAACTTGGTGAAGCTGACATTGAACTGATAAATGGTGGTGCATCCACAAAATTTCCAGATTCAGGCAAAACAGAAGCGAAAATAAAATCATCAACTGCAAACATAGCTCCTATAAACGCATTGTTGTGCGTGTATTGAGCTGCTGAATTTGTTAGAGTAAATGAGTTTCCGCCATCTGCTGAAAAGTAAATGTCTGTTCCTCCATTTGCTGGTGAATTCGAAACAAATAAACGGTCTAAGCCATTACTCGCCAATTTATTTCCTTGAAATCCTGTTGGCAATCCTGTTGGTGAAAGTTCTGACCATGATCCTCCATGATTCGTGCTTTTATACATTCTTCCTGCTCCAATTGCATACCAATTGTCATTCATTCCAATAACATCTGGAATCGTGTAATCAATAGTTGTAGCAATCCAAGTACTTGTTCCCAGTTTTTTGTGATAAGCCTTTGTAGGATTGAAAGCCATTACATAATCGTTGCCCATGTAACGCACATTCATTGCCTCTTTTCCAGTATTTGGTAAGTTTTGTGGCAAACCAACTGTATCTACTGTCCAAGTTAATCCGTTGTTTAAACTATAACGAAGTTCATGGTCATAGTTGTTGAGTTTCATGGATGCATATAAATAATTATTGCAAGCTATCAATGCATAGTATGCTCCAGGAGGTGGCGTTATTGCGGGTGCTGTCCAAGTTACTCCTCTATTTGGAGAATATACAAAAGTGAGGTCGCTTCCCACTGCATAAACATTGTCACCAATACTAGTGGCAGCAATAAGATAACTACTCCCTGATGCTGCTAATGCTCCTGTTGAAGTCCAGTTCTGACTAAAAGAAGTCGTCGCTAATGCGATAGATAAAAAAGTAAAAATTGTTTTCATGATAATTGATTTTAAAATTCATTGTAAAGTTATGCTAGTGATGCGCATCATGAAATACGGCATTTGACTTATATTGATGATTTGGTCTGGTCATTTTAAGATGTTGTGTTTCCGACCAGTCACTAAACACTCATGAAAACAAATCTTGTAGACCATACGCTCATCAAACTCACTCTCCACTTCTCCAAATTTTCTTAAATAAATCTACCATAAGCTCATTTTTCGTAGTTTGCAAAAAAAAAATAAATACACTATGGGAATTCTTCCTGATCAATACGACAAATACGTTCGCTTTTTCAAATTCATGTTGAAATACTGGAACAGTGATGTTTTTTCATTTTCTGGCGATGAAATTCAATCAGCGGATAAAGAAAATATTGCTGATGAATTTGATCATACTCCTGAAGAATTAACGGAAGATTTAAAGAAAATGGGACCAACTTATGTGAAGTTGGGTCAGCTACTTTCTACTCGTCCAGATTTGTTGCCACCACATTTTATGGAGGCTTTAGCAACATTGCAAGATGATGTCGATGAGGTAGAATATGAAGTTGTAGAAGAAATTTTCAAGGAAGAAATAGGAGTTCGAATTTCAAAAGCGTTTTTGTCTTTCGATAAAGAGCCGCTAGCAAGTGCTTCAATCGGACAAGTACATAAAGCGGTTACGCTATCAGGTCAAGTTGTGGCAGTTAAAATTCAACGTCCTGGAATACGTAAGCGATTTATTGAAGATTTAGATACCTTAATGGAATTGTCTAAAAAGGCTGAAAGTATAAGTAAAGTTGCCAGAAGTTACAGCCTTCACACAGTAATTGAAGAATTGCGTTATATTTTATTGAAGGAATTAGATTATAATTTAGAAGCGCAAAACCTGCTTACTTTAAAAACAAATTTAAAGTCTTTCCACCATTTATTCATTCCAGCACCAGTATTGGATTATTGCTCTTCAAGAGTATTAACGATGGATTTTGTAGAAGGAAACAAAATTACAAAGGTTTCGCCTTTAAAAATTATGGATCTCGACATGGTGCCTTTAATTGATGATTTGATCAAAGGATATCTGAATCAAATAATTATTGATGGTTTCGCTCATGCTGACCCACATCCAGGAAATGTTTACTTAACACCAGACAATAAAATTGCTTTAATGGATGCCGGAATGGTAGCCAAGTTCAGCAATCAAATGCAAGAAACGATTCTTAAATTAATGATCGGGTTAAGTAATTACGACAGTTCTCGTGTGACTGATCTTTTACTTTCTATTAGTGAATATGATGATAAAGATGTCGATTTAGCACTATTTACAAAGAACATTGAACGAAAAATTCAAGAAAGTCAAAATCAAAAAGCGAAAGATTTACAGACAGGGAGAACCCTTATTGAAATCAATCAAATGGCAGCAAAACAGAACATTCATATTCCTGTAGACTTGAATGTACTAGGGAAAATATTGTTGAATATGGATCAAATTGTTGCTACACTCACACCTGAGTATGACATGCAGAAAACGGTGAAAGAGTATGCTAAACATTTGATGCAAAAGCGCATGAAAGAGGACCTGAAGCCGGGAAACTTGATGGAATTGTTCTTAGAAATGAAAGATTTGACGGAGAGTTTGCCTTATCGAATCAATAAATTCACAGAAAACTTAGCCGAAAATAAAATAAGAATTAAAGTAGATACGATTGATGAAGACCGATTTACAGGAGCATTTCAAAAAGTAGCCAATCGAATTACAGCAGGATTAATTATCGCTGCGTTAATCATAGGAGCTGCAATGTTAGTTCAAATTCCGAGTTCATTCACCGTTTTTGGATATCCAGCGTTTGCTTTTGTATTGTTCATTATTGCCGCTTTGATTGGAATGTATTTATTGTATCAAATTTTATTTGTTGATGAAAGTAAAAAGCAAAAGTAAGTGAGGTTTGAATTTACTTATGTAAAATTCAAAACCAATGAGATACTATGGAATTTCAATCCTTTTAAGGATGGATTGCCATTTATATTCAGCAGACCATAGGAATATCTCAGTTCAGGTGCGAAAATAAAATTTTTCACTTTGTTTTCTATTCCTATTCCGAAATCTAGCGCAATATCGTAACTGGTTTTATAAGCTGTGTTTATAGTTGGATTTCTAGAAAGCGGTATTTTTAAATTTGGGCCAACAAAAATATAAGGTATGTGCTTCTTGCCTGTGATCTTATATTTGAAATGTGTCATAATGTTCAAACTAATAGGCAGAACTTCATAAGTATATTTTGAGCCGTTGTTGTTCCTAAATTCCATGCTGCCATTGTGAAAGGCCAATTCTGTTTTTGGAGAAATAATAAAATTATCAGTAACCGAATAATCCATGACCACTCCTAAATTGAATCCAATTCCATTTGAGATTTCATAATTAGCGGTTGGCGTGTTTACCGGTTTTATCATTGAATAATTAGCGCCAAGATTAAATCCAAATCTAAATTTACTTTCTTCTAAATTACTTTCCGATTGTGCTTTTAAACTCAAAGAACAGAAGATCAAAACTGTAAATAAAATTATTGTTTTCATTTCTCAAAAAATTAATTGATATAAGTTATTCTTTCTTACTTGTCTGTTATTCAGTGTAAACGGAGTTTCTATTATAATATTGTAAAAGCAAGTTTTCGAAATGGTTTATTTATTTTACCAATTTGTAACCAAATCATTTTATCGTTAGTCTTATTAGTGAGACAAAATTCGTATTAACTTTAAATTAAAAAAGATGAATGATATTTTTGGAAGCGTAATAGCTATTGTTGCAATTCTTTCTACCATTGCTTTACCAATTGGATTAGGAGTTTATTTTGCTTTGCGCACAGCAAACCATAAACACAAAGAACGAATGGAAATGATCAATCAGGGTTTGATGCCTCCGAGCGATGATAAGGAAATCCCAAATCGTTTGAAAACATTGAAAAATGCTGTTTTGTTAATTGGAGTAGGTGTTGGGGTTGGAATTGGTATCTTGATCGTCAAAATTTTAAATTTACGTGAAGACGAAGGTTTTTGGGTAATTGCACCAATAGTGCTGCTATTCTTAGGGATTTCACATTTGATTTATTTCTTTATGTCAAAGAACTACAATGAAAACGAAGTAGATTAATGTTGAATGAAAAGCAAATAATAAAGCAAGTTTTAAAGGGAGATTCATCGTCCTTTGGCTTTTTTGTAGATCAATACCAAGATATGGCGTTGACGATTGCTTTTCGTATTTTGAAAAATAGGCAAGAAGCAGAAGATGTTGTTCAAAATGCTTTTGTAAAAGCCTATTATAACATGCATACTTATAGTTCAAAAAGTAAATTTTCAACTTGGTTTTATCGTATCGTTTACAATACCGCAATAACAACATTCAATAAAATTAAGAAAAGGGGTGAAGCTGATTATATTGAAAACCTCACTGAAGATTCACAAAAGATAGTTTTTGAATCCAACGAAAATAGTGAACTTCAAGAACGAAAAGAATCTGTAAATAAAGCGGTTGAGAGATTACCAAAAAACGAGGCAATCGTTGTAACTTTATATTATTTAGAGGAATATTCAGTGAGCGAAATAGCTGAAATTATGACTTTGACCAAAAGTAATGTCAAAATCATACTTTTTAGAGCGCGAAAAAAATTACATGACATTTTAAAATAATTATCATGGAAGATAAAGAATTAAAAGAATTGATGCTGGCATCAAAACTAAAGGCCAGTGAGAATTTAAGGGACAGAATTATACATCAAATTAATGCTGAAAAAGCGTTGATTCCAAAAAGCCATAAAGTAAAAACTTCTAATGGCAGTTACTTCTACATTTTGAGAGTAATGTATTTATTCTTATTGATTTTGGCAGCTTATTTCTATTTTCAAACCGATGGAAATCCTTTGCAATCGCAAACTTTTGTTATTTCTACATTGTTCATCGCCAGTACTTTTAGTTTGTATTGGTTTGTAAATGTTTATGTAGAGTATAGAAAAACCAAGGTGTGAAAATGGGAGGGTTTGTTGAATCTTTATTCGAATAAAAATTTAATACGTAAAGGACGATTTGCAAAATGGACAAACATTATGCCTTCGTTAAATGTTTGTTTTTTTGAATCATAGAATTTTTGAATCCTTAACCAAATAATCATTGAATAATGTAAAGGACGTTTGCAAAACGTCCCTACATTGTAACTTCGTTAAATGATTTTTCTTTTGAATCTTTCAATCCAATAATGCATTAATGATAAAAGGGACGTTTTTCAAAACGTCCCTTCATTGTACCTCCGTAAAATGTTTATCCTTTTAAATCCTTAAACAAATGTTTAACAAATTCTGAAAATACCTCTTTGTGTTTTTCTAAATCCATATTACCTGATAGTGAAGCCCTAACAATATAATCTTTATCACCTTCTTTGGTTGTTCCTTGCGTTGATGTTGCTGGAATTGTCCAATAACATCCTTTCAACTGACCATAACTTACACAGAATTTACTTTCATTAGGAATTTCTGTAATCATCATGTTGATTAATTTCAAATTCAATGCTCTTTTATACGCTTCTTTTTCTTCTGCATTATTTCCTTTTGTTGGAAGATCTAAAGAGAAAACTGAAGGTGTAAATTCATGCTCTGCTAATTCTTCCGAAACAAAATTTATTTTTGCGCTTGGCAGAACATCGTGTATAAATGTCACGAATTCACGTGTGTTTTTATAAGCATCAATAATTCTTTGATTCATTGAAGGCAATTGCTTCGCTAAAATCTCATATTGAAGATGTGTCGCTTCGTTATCGCAAAGTTCCAGATGCAATTCAATTTTATCCATCAAAGTTTGCGTCATGTCATTTCCAACACAATAACCAGCAGTACATTTTCCACCACTAGGAAATTTCGATCCACTCGCATAAGAAATTGTTCTCACGGTTGATAGAATTTCTCCTTCGCCTAAGAAATGAACGTTTGGACAAAATGTTTGATCTAAAATGAAAACTGGATCAATAGCGATTTCACCATTTGCAGTTTTGCGCTCTTTATTTAAAGCAGCTTTCAAAGCTTCCAAATTAGGAACCTCAACTCTAGGATTCGTTGGGATTTCAGCAATTATATATGGAATAGCGTCTTCATTAGCGATTTTCGTAAGTACAGTATCAATACTCTGAACCATGTCATTGTCACCATCTACAGGTAAATCTACAACTTCCACGTTATCGTTACATGCCGCAACACGTCTGGCTTGATCATTCGTTCCACCATAACAATTTGGAGGAACAATAAATTTAATTTCTTTTCCTTTGTGATTTTCCAATGCATCATCAATAAGTCCCATCATAATTGCATATTGCATAGACAGTCCACTTGATGCAACCAATGGTTTTATCGTTGTTCCAGTAATTTCACTGAATGATTTCAAAACGCTTGATTTATTTTGAGCAAGATTTTTGTCAAAATTCCCTTCAAAATCTATTGCAGAATCTTCAATAAATGATTTTAAAGCAACATGAGAATTTTCTGGCGTCATTGCAATAGTTTCTCTTCTTCTTACATGCTGAATATCCGAAATGTAGCTTTCGTTTTGTTCACCATTCACAACCAAAACACTTCCTAATTGAGCATGTAAATTGATATAGAAATCTACATTTTTAGAAAGGTCAGTATTTCCAATTTTATCTTCATGAGAAATAAAAATTGTAGTTCCATCATACTCAGAAATATCTTCTGCTTTCTCTACCTTCTTTAAATCGAAGTTATATTCATAAACTTCACGAATTTTATCAGCATCAAAATGAGCTGGTAATTCTCCAGTATAAGTAATCTGAGTTTTCTTATTCTTTAATGCATTTGTTCTTAAAATAGCTAAAACAGGAACTGTCTTAGAGGAGAAACTGATTACATTTTCTGAATTTATGTTGTATAAATTCGCAATTCCCCATTCCAAAATACAAGATAAAGGATGACCTAAACGAATATAATCATAAGCAGTAGGCAGTTTTTTTAGTACTGATAAATCAGAATTATTGTCGTTAAACAAATCTTCTAACTCATTTAGAAACTGAGTTTTTGCTAACTTTTCATCATAAATATCTAAACGATGTGTTGTGAGTGTCAACCAATCACTTGGCATATTTTCTAGTACATCTTTAATATAATTTCGCATTTTATTTGCCTCCATAATTTTCAACTTTTAATAGGCGTGCAAGGTACGGTTTTTTTAATGATTAATGTTTAAGTGTCGTGTTTCACAACGTTGTTGATGCTAGTTGATCATCTTATTTTGTGAAATTAATATTTTTTTCTCAAAGTCTTGTGGTGTAATTTTAAATATATCAGGACTCATTTCATACCACTTATA
>Ga0314774_1001544_pt1 | contig 14464 bp, 16 predicted proteins | sample MetaGCBIA2018_FD_204515 | JGI IMG/M metagenome (GOLD analysis project Ga0314774, IMG submission 204515) | Cryopeg brine microbial communities from Beaufort Sea near Barrow, Alaska, United States - CBIA 2018 | ecosystem: Environmental > Aquatic > Marine > Coastal | place: USA: Alaska | collected... | reverse complement strand
TATCAACAACCTAAAACCTTTAGTCACTATTCAGGGCATCAGAGAAATGTTGTCACTCAAAAAAGGGATTAATCGGGAATCCAGTTTTATAACCGTGGATCCCCGATAGAATCGTTCGGGGATGACAAATTTTTTCCCTGATATTGATGGAACTGAATAGCTCCGCACCTGAAACAAAAAAAGGACCGCAACGGCCCTTTTTTTGTATTTAAAAATTAACGTTCCAGAAACCCGGTATCAACATTAGAATCAATAAAATCTTTATTATTCATAATCCGTTTATGGAACGGAATCGTGGTCTTGATCCCTTCGACAATATACTCATCGAGAGCCCGGTCCATCCGCTTGATCGCCTCTTCGCGTGTATCGGCGTGAACAATCAGTTTGGCAATCATCGAATCATAATGCTTCAGCACCGTGTACTGGTCATAGACGAAACTGTCGACGCGGACACCGAGCCCCCCGGGGGTGTGATAAGCGGTAATTTTACCGGGAAACGGTGTAAATTTGTCCGGGTCCTCAGCATTGATTCGGCACTCGATCGAATGCCCGGATATCTTGATATCTTCCTGCGTATAACGGAGCGGTAGACCGGCAGCAGAACGGATCTGCTCTTTGATGACATCAACACCTGTCACCATCTCGGTGACCGGATGCTCAACCTGAACCCGCGTATTCATCTCCATAAAGAAGAAGTCGTTGTTCTTATCGAGCAGAAATTCCATCGTCCCGACGCTGTTGTACCCGACTTTTTTCGCAGCGGTGACAGAACAGTCCCCCATCGTCTTACGGAGTTCAGGAGAGAGCACCGGGCAGGGAGACTCTTCAATCAGCTTCTGATGCCTGCGTTGTATGGAACAGTCACGCTCACCCAGATGAATGACGTTGCCGTGCTTATCGGCCAAAATCTGAAACTCGACGTGACGGGGGTTCTCACAATACTTTTCAATATAGACATCAGGATTGCCGAACCCGACTTCAGCCTCGGATCTGGCCGCCGCAAAAGCGTTCGGGAGATGCACCAGGGAATGAACGATCTTCATGCCACGTCCGCCACCACCGGCGGTTGCCTTGATAATGACCGGGAAGCCGATCTCTGCAGCGATTGTTTTCGCCTCTTCAACGGTCGCAACATTATCTTTGGTGCCGGGAAGGATCGGAACACCGGCTTCGGTGACCGTTCGCCTTGCGCTGATCTTATCCCCCATCAAGCGCATGCTTTCCGATGACGGGCCGATAAAAGTAATACCGCACTTTTCACAAATCTCGGCAAACTCGGCATTCTCAGACAAAAAGCCGTAACCGGGATGGATCGCATCCGCATCGGTTATTTCAGCAGCACTGAGTATCGCTTTTATATTCAGATAACTTTTGGCACTGTCAGCCGGACCGATACAGACGCTCTGGTCCGCCAATTTAACGTGCAGCGATTCACTATCGACATCAGAGTGTACCGCAACCGTTTTAATACCGAGTTCCTTGCAGGCTCGAATGAGCCGAAGTGCAATCTCACCGCGGTTTGCAATCAGAATTTTATGAAACATCTAATTATCTCCAAATTAAACAGACAGGCTACAGCAACCAGACATGATGCTCTCGAAAAACCGCATAGAATGGCTAATCAAAAATTTCGGACTACAAGGCTTGGTGTTTTTTCAGGGGTGAAGGCATACAGCTTGTATGTCAAGGTCCTGAAAAAACGCCGTAACGCCGTAGGGCGGACTTTTTGAGACGCCATCAACTATAGCGCTTCGACCCGGAACAACGGCTCACCGAATTCGACCGGAACGGCGTCATCCTTGAGGATCTCAAGGATCTTGCACTTGAATTCAGCTTCAATTTCATTAAACATTTTCATCGCCTCAACCAGACAGACGGTCCCGCCTGTCTCGATCACAGAACCGACATCAGCATAGTTATCGGCGTCAGGTCCAGGCTTACGATAAAAGGTACCGACAATCGGTGAATTAATCGTCAGCCCTTGAACTGCTTCGACAACCGGTGCAGCGGCAGGAGCAGGCACTGCAGCAGCTGCAGGCGGTGCGGCAAATTGAGCAGGAGACGCCATCATCTGTGGTGCGGAAACTTGGACGATCTCTTGGCTGGTACCACGTTTGACGATGATTTTTTCATCAGCATTTTCCATCTCAAATTCGGTAATATCGGTTTCCGTTACCAGTTTAATCAATGCCTTTATATCTTTGATATCCATTTCAACCTCCTGCAAACAGCATATTTTAGAATGTTTTGATTCAATTCAAACTACGAAATTTTTTTGGCAAACGGGTCAGAATTCGACATCCATCTTCCGTCACCACGACAATATCCTCTATTCTGACTCCACCCCGATCAGGCAGATAAATTCCAGGTTCAACAGTAAAGACCATTCCAACTTCCGTCAACCCTTTTGACAGGGGAGAGACGCGTGGAGCCTCGTGAACCTCCAGCCCCACCCCGTGCCCTAATCCGTGACCAAAATAATCAGCATAGCCACGCTGTTTGATATAATCTCTGGCCGTAGCATCGATCTCTTTGAGCAAAACACCTGGCCTTATTTGTGCGATCGCGCGATCATGAGCCTCAAGGACAATATCATACACCTCACGCAAGGTGTCGTCGGGCTGCCCGAACGCAAAGGTCACGGTCTCATCGGAATGATAACCGTTGTATCGGCCACCAAAATCGATCGTGACAAGATCGGAATTCTCAATCCGTTTATCTGAGGCGACCCCATGCGGAAGCGCTCCGCGTTCCCCTGATGCCACAATGAAATCAAAAGACTTATCTTCACATCCCCGCTTTCGTATCGCGATCTCCAGAGCGAGTGAAAACTCAGACTCAGAAACGCCAGGGACAAGGAGCGGGAGAGCATCGTCAAAAGCTTGAGCTGAAAGAAGAGTCGCTTGCTCGATCAGTGCTATCTCTGAGTCATCTTTGAGTAAACGGAGTGAAGAGAGATCATCGATCGGAATCCATTTGATCTCTGCTCCACTATAATTTTTCAGCTGACTGAATTCTGAATAAGTGACGACACTGCTTTCAAACCCGACCGTGGTGAAACCGTTCTGCTTGAGATGGGTGACCAGGTCCGATAGTTTTTTCTTGAATTCAACAGTCTCACAAGCGACCTGACGCTGTGCTTGAGTTGTATAACGACTGTCGCACAGGAACCAGACATCTGACTCAGACTGGATCAGAGCACCATCGGTCCCGGTAAAATCAGTCAGATAGCGGATATTCGTCAAATCCAAAAACAACATGGCGTCGAGACCATGAACCTGAAGAATATCAATGACCTTTTGACGTTTGTGTTTTACCATAGAGGGGGACTAACTACAAATTAATTTAGCTTGGCTAAAATCGCACGCAGAGCAAGAAGATAGCTGTCAGAGCCGAAACCACACACGACTCCGGTCACAACCGGTGAGATATAAGAGTGATGTCGAAAAGATTCACGGGCGTGGATGTTTGAGAGATGAACTTCGACCACCGGGAACGGCAACGCCGAAATCGCATCGCGGAGTGCAACACTGGTATGCGTCAATCCTCCCGGGTTAATCAGCACTCCGGAAGTCCCGTCCTGAAGGGCGGTATGAAGTCGGTCAATCAACCCCCCTTCATGATTAGACTGAAAGGTTTCAACTTTTACGGACAGATCCTCACCCAGTTGAATCATCATACGATCAATATCAGCGAGTGTCTGAGTCCCATATATATCCGGTTCCCGTTGCCCGAGAAGATTGAGATTGGGACCATGCAAAACAAGAATCGTCATATGCGTATCAGCTCAACGCTTCGAGTAATTTTGGAGTTTCACGCATCATCAAATAGCGCCCTTTACCGAAGTTTCCATTTCTATCGAGAGTCAGTGCTAAAAAATAATCATCGGTCAGAGCCCTGATAATAACATAGAAACGCTCAGTTTTAATCGACACCTCTTCCATCATGCCGGTATCGAGTAACTCAACCGTCTTTTTGACATCGCGAATAACATTGGCATACTCAACCGAAAGCATTTGAAAATCGAGCCCTTCTACCGGTTCCAGGTATTGCTCAACCGGAATGCCATCGTACCCCATAAGGACAGCGCCAATGCCACCGCTCGACTGTTTCACTATATCCTGCAGTATTGCATTAAACACGATTCCTCCTTAATTGAATAGATGCCAGCATCCGATCAAGCGTATCCAACACTCTCTGCCGAGATGAAGAACCTGAGTCTTTCGAGGTTGCAACAACTGGAGGCGATTCAGCAACCGGTGTTGCCGCAATTTCGGGTACGGGGGGGGCTGGAGCAGCAGAAGCAACTGCACTCGGAGTCAACATTTCAATTTCAGCAATTTTTTGAGCAACAACTGGAGATTGAGTCTTCACATAGATTTCACGGTAGACCTCAAGCGCCTTATCATAGAGACCTTGCTTGATGTAGATTTCCGCTAATGTTGCAGTTGCGATCGGTTTCGACAGATCTTCCGGCGGATGAACAGCCTTGGAGGGCGTTGCAGAAACGGGAGCGAGAGACACCAACATCTGATTAAGAGAACTCTCGTGAGGAAAAAGAAAAATTGCATTGGTCAACAGTTTTGAGGCGGAATCGATATCTCCCTGCGCCCGATAAATTCTGGCCAACCCTTTGTAGGCATCGAGACAAGAAGGGTCTATCTCGATCGCTTTCTTAAAAAAGTCGATTGCTTTCGCAGGTGACTGCCGGAGAGCATAGATACGCGCAACAGCAACAAAACCGGGACTGTAATCTGGTAATTCCCAGGTCCCCTTGAGCGCCGTTTCGAGCGCATCATCCAGCATTTCACTTTTAATATAACAGCCAGCCAAAGGGACAAACACCATAGACTTAGGGTCTTGAGCCAAGGCTTTCTTAAATTCTGATATTTTTTGAGATATTTTTTCCTGATCATTCATAACTCAGCCCTTCATCAGGGTTAAAAAAACAGGTTCAAGTAACGACATGGGATCGGCAATATCAACAATTTCAGCCTGGCCAATACCACGATTTAAAACCATCTGCAAGATTCCCTCTTTAACTTTTTTATCGTGCATCATGGATTCAATGTACGATTCAAGGGAGTAAGAAGGTGGCATGACCGGAAGTTTGAATCGCTCTAATAAGTTGATGATTTTAGCGACATCTGGTGCTGAGCACCCCCCCTGCCGTTCAGAAATTTTACTGGCAACAACCATCCCGATGGAAACAGCTTCACCGTGGAGAAAAGTTTTATAACCGGTCAGGGTCTCAATAGCATGCCCAAAGGTATGGCCAAAATTCAAAAAAGCCCTGATTCCTGATTCTTTTTCATCAATTTCTACAATATTAGCCTTGATTTGGCAAGACGTCTTTATTGCATACGTTAACGCCTCTGAATCGCGGTTTAAGAGTGCTTCGCAGTTGGAATCCAACCAGTTGAAAAAATTCAAATCGCGAATAATTCCGTATTTGACGACCTCTGCTAATCCTGACAAATATTCGCGTTCAGCTAAAGTACTCAAAACATCGACGTCGATACAGACAAGTTTCGGTTGATAAAAAGCGCCGATGATGTTTTTACCCTTCGGGTGATTGACTGCTGTCTTGCCCCCTACAGAGCTGTCAACCTGGGCAAGCAGAGTCGTCGGAACCTGAACGCAAGCAATCCCGCGCATGTAAGAAGAGGCCGCATATCCGGCGAGATCACCAACAACACCGCCACCGAGAGCGATAACGCCACAACTTCTATCCATATCAGCAGCAACAAACTGATCGTAAACAGTAGCGAGGGTCTCCTGTGTTTTATACGCTTCACCATCGCCGATTAAAATGACTGTCGCAGTAAAACCAGCTTGCTCAACGGACTTCATAACAGCTTCGCCATGGAGAGAAAAGACAAGTTTATTCGAAACAATTGCAACTTTGCGTGGGAAAGCGATCGCGTTTAACGATAAACCGATATCGGCTATGATCCCTGGGCCGATCAGAATCGGATAGCTGTTTGACTCGAGTCCAACCTCTATCTGTTCAAATTTTGAATTTTGCATAGCGACTGATTTCATTAACAATATCCAAAATAGACCGATGGTCAGTAGAGACAATAAGATCTGCTTTTTTGTATAAGGGGCAACGATCCAGATAGAGTTGCCTGGTCGCAGTCCAATCATCCACAGATTGAGCTAAAGGACGTCCGCCGGTATCGCCGATCCTCCGTTTGAGCGTTTCCCATTCAGCAGATAAATAGACAACGAAACCGTGGCTCTGCATGAATGTTCGATTTTCAAGCCGGCCAATGACACCCCCACCGGTCGAGACGACTGAGGGAGCTTTATCGGATAAAGAACGGAGGGAAGCGGACTCTAAATTTCTAAAGGTCAACTCCCCCTCTTCTGAAAAAATCTGCGGGATCGACTTGCCGGCCTGCTTTGAAATCTGAAGATCGAGATCGACAAAAGAGACTCCGAGTCTACCTGCCAGAACCGACCCTACAGAAGACTTGCCCGCCCCCATAAAACCGGTTAAAAAAAGATGTTGGCTCATAAGATATAATGACTGCCGACAACAAAAGGACAGGTCCCCCTGCCCTTTTGTTGTCTTTATGATGAACAGACCTACTGCAAAATACGCGGTGTAATAAAGACCATCATCTCGTCTCTTTTCATAGTATTGCTTTTAGATTTAAACAGATTCCCCAGCAACGGGATATCCATAAGCAATGGAACACCAATTTCAGAACTAGTATCCGTTTCCACAAAAACACCACCGATGACCATTGTTTCACCGTTTTTCACCAGCATCTTGGTTTCGGCTTCTTTCAAGTCAATATCATCTGAACTTCCGCTACGGGAACTGTTTGAAACTTTAACAACCAGGATAACCGTATTGTCAGGATTGATAACAGGAGTCACATCAAGAGAAAGAGCTGCGTCGATAAATTCAGTGGATGTTTTACCCTCATCATCAGTAACAGTATAGGGGATCTTTGTTCCTTGAGAGATTTTGGCATTTTCACCATTTAGCGCCATGATTCTCGGATTCGAAACGACCCGACCTTCACCATTTGCCTCAAGTGCACTCAACCTTAGATCCAATATGGTTGTATTCACACCGACTTGCCCCCACTGGAATGAAGAGCCCAAACCGGTGGCAGCACCAGGGCTAACAGTGAATTTGCCACCCAGACCGATCTCACTCGTAGCATTACCACCACCGGTCCGATCCTGGCTATAACTGACACCCCAGTTAACGCCGAGATCGAGAGTCGCATTGGTACTGACCTCAACAATACGAGCCTCGATCAAAACCTGCCGTTCCGGTGTGTCGAGAATACGAGCCAATTCTCTAACTTTATCGATGCTACTTTGAATATCTGTCACGATCAACTGTTTGTTACGCGAATCTTCCGTCACCTTCCCCCTATCCGTCAACAAATCTTTAATCGGGGCAGAGACATTTGCTAGATCCGTATAACTGATTTTTATAACCTCGGTTGAGAGATCTTCAAGTTTTTCCTGTGTCCTTTTTGCAGTAAACTTCGCCTCATCCATCGATCGAATCGCATCTTTAGGGAGAATCTGCGCAACGTTTCCCTCCCGCAACATACCGAGGTCTTTGGTATCGAGGATAAGATCGAGCGCTTGATCCCAAGGAACATCAATCAGACGCAGAGTGATCGTCCCATCGACTCCATCGCCTGCAAGAATATTCAAATCACTGACTTCAGCAATCAATTGCAAAATATTACGAATTTGTGCGTTGTCAAAAACCAGGGAGATTCTCTGCCCGGTGTAAGCCTGAACCTGGGCACCACCGAGAATAGAATTACTGTCTGTGGTCTCTTCGGACAGAGGTGCGGCAGCATCCTCGATAGAAACCTGAGTTTCAGTCGCCTCCGTTGAGGCTACAGTCTCATCTACAATCGGAGCAGGAGCGATAACCCCGTCCTCATTTGCGGCAGTGACTGCTTCAGAGTCGATGTTATCAGCGAGAGAAGGAACTTCAACAGCAACCTGAGTTGTCACCGGTTCCGGCTCGGCAAAAGGACCATTGACAACTTTGAACAGAATCGTATTCCCGTTTTCGACCAGTTCGTACTCACTCGGTCCTTTTAATTCAACCGCAAACCGAACATCCTGCTTGTCACCAACCAGAACGGTATAAGGGGTCACAAGTCGAATTGAACTCGGAAAGGAAGAGGCATCAACAGCACGGCGCAGGGCACGGCTTATTGTCGCGTTTTTGACGCCAAAACCGACAACATCCCCTTTTTGACTCGGGGTTATAACTGTAGAGGGGTTATCTAAGGTCACTCGCAGGATCGAAACACCCTCCTCGATGTTAAAATCGACAGCTTCAACATTGACCGGAGCACCTGAGTCCCTTTTTGAGGTCAAAGCGACCGGCGTGCCGACGTCCCCCCCCCATGCTACGACGACACTGTTGTTCAGAGTGTCGATAGAAAAATCCGGGATTACGCCGTTTACATCAAAGACAAATCGTACCTTATCATCATAAGAACCAACTCTGATTTTACTGAAATCACCATCGAGATTAAATACCCTCTGTTTAAAACCGGCCTTGAGACCATAAACATCGAGAACAAGTCGCGACGGGGCTCCCAATGTAAAATATTTGAATATTTCAACAGAACCATCAGCTTGTAAAACGACAGAGGATTGACCAACCTCAACTCCGGTGATTCGCTCCGCAGAAGCTTTACCAGAGAGAGAGGGAACCGGTTCAGGCGTTGGTGCTACGGCGACAACCGGTTCAGGCATGATGATATCTTCAGCAGCGACAGATTCATCGCTCTCTGGTTGCGAAACCGCAGCGTCAGAGGGTGCGGAATCGGTCGCAATCGCAACCGGGCCAAAAGAGAGGTTAAAATCAGTCCTGTCAATAGAGACATCATACTCAACCAGTTTGGTCAAAATAATTTCAACCCGACCTAATTTTCCTGAAGTCAGGTCAAAAGAGGAGACATCGACCGATACCAGAGGGTCTTGAACTAAATTTTCAAGGGATAAAATCGAATCGACGTCCATACCGGGAAAATCGATAACAATCCTGGTGGGATCAATCGAATCATAAACGGTATAACGATAACCGACAGGATTTTGTGTCGTAATCTTGATGGTAGAGTTCCCACCTTCCGTCAAGAGGTCTAAGGATGTCATGACATTCGATTCGACACCCCAAGATTGCCCGACGAGCAGGATGGAAAATGTTAAAAAAAGCAGGCAACAGCGTAAAAAGCTACCAAGATTCAACATCTTATTTTTATTCCCATGATCGGTCATAATTATTTCACTCCTCCCGTTTAGGAAGCTTAATTTGTTGAATACGTGTTTTTGTATCACCAACAAAATCGAGATATTTTTCTTCAACAGTAATCGCATCAGTCGTAATCTCTGCAACAGAACCATTATTCCTACCGACTTTAACTCCCTTTTCAAGAATAAAAGATTTTCCATCAGGCGCGATAACCATCGCCCTGGGGTCCCCTTTGCCGATGATTAACCCGATAAGACGGAGTTGATCAAGATCAAACTTCTGCAAAGGGGTCAAAGGGACCGCATTATCAATCGAAATTTCGATAACGATGTCAAACGGACTTTCAAAAGGATCCCGCGAATCTGCAGGGTTATAAACATAGACGTCTTCCTCTGGTTCAGCAGTCTCAACGGGAGTCGTTTTAATCGTCTTTGCTTTTGTTTTGACAGGAGATAAAGTCTTTGCAGCCTGTGGCTTTACCGTATCGTCACAAGCCGACAGGAACAAACAGAGAAAAAAGAAGCAAAAAACGATAGATGATATTCTGGTTATCATTTTTTCTTCCCCTTTCCTTCTTTTTTCAGTGCGGACTCTTCAAGAAAACGAAAAGTAACCGCCATACAATCGACACTGAGCATATTTCTGTTCGATCCCCCCCCTTTTTTGGCTCCGATTTTAACATTGTTAATATTAACAATGCGAGGGAGGGTACTCACTGCATAAAAGAAACTCGCCACCTGATGAAAAGTACCTTCAAACTTTAAACTGACAGGGACTTCAGCGTAAAAACCGATAGGGGTCTCTTTCCCGGGTCTAAAAGTTTGAACATTAAGTCCGCTCGCCTTCGCCCGCGCAGAAATACTCGTCAGAAGCTCAGGGATATCCCGACCATTTGGAAGTTCTTTTAATGCCTGATCAAGCTCGGCTAACATTTTATTGTATTCTTCTTTAAACTTGGGGAGATTGTCGGCTTTACGACGATCTTTACCCAACTGCACTTTTAAACCGGCGTCCTTCAGAATCAGTTTTCCATATGTCTCCATTTGCGGAAGGAACACCGCCCACACAAACAGACCAACAATAAGCGCAAGCACACCAAACAACATCAATAATCGCTGGTAACCAGGTCTTTTTAATATCCATTCAACTTTTGGATTCATTAAAGCACCCACCCCTTCTACTTCTTGTTTAAACCCGAGGGTTCTTCAGTCTGGACTGCACAGCGAATCTTGAAGGAGAGATAATCATTCCCATCGGTCTTTTTCTGATCAATGACTTCAAGTTCGATATTCTTATAATAATCTGAATTTTCCAAATCTCGCATAAAGCCGGCGATTGACTCCTCAGTCATGCCACCACCAACCATCGAGATGACACCATTATTTTCTGTAAAAGAAATTATCCAAATTTTCTTAGGAACAGCCTTACTCAATTCGTCAAGGAGACGGACCGGCCCAGATCTGTTGGCCTTTAATTTCTCGAGAATGTCCAATTTTCCGCGCAGGTCTTTTTGGGACGCCTCAAATCCTTTCAGCTCTTTGAGAACAGCCCTTAAACTCTTGGTTTCCGTTTGTTTCGTCTTAATATCAGCGTTGACTGCATCAATACGACCAGAAAATGAAAACCAGGTGAAAAAGCAAACAAGTACGGTTGCGATGACACCAAGTATCAAAATCGCCAATTGATTGACAAGCCGCTCTTTCTTCTGAACTGCACGGACTGGTAACAGATTAATGTGAATCATTTGTCACCTAACCTCCTCATTGCGAGCCCGACGGCCACGGACATTATATGGCTGATGGCTTCAATATATTCCATATCAAAGCTCTTTTCATCTATAATAATTTGAGAAAAAGCGTTCATCACTTCTACTGGCAGGTCGAGACGTTCACCTAACAAATCCTTAATCTCAGGAACTCTGGAGACGCCGCCAGTAATATATATGGTCTGAATCTTATCGTCAGAGGCCGTCGCCGAGAAAAAATCGAGGGAACGCTGTACCTCCTGAACGAGACTCTCCATGGCATCGTTTATGACTTCATCAACGGTCGAGTTCTCAACACCATCAATAGCATCACCGAGTTTTAAGGTTTCAGCATCCTCGCCGCTTAAACCGAGACGCTTCTGCATCTCTTCGTTAATCATATTACCACCAGCAGTAATATCTCGAGTAAAAACAGAAACGCCATCTTTCAGTATATTCACATTCATCGCACTGGCACCCATATTCACCAGAGCAACAACACCCTGTTCATCGATCTGATTATTCACCTCAAAGGAATTTTCCATGGCAAAACAGTCAATATCCAAAACAGTCGGGTTCAAACCACACTCATTAAATACAGCCACGTAATCATTGACAAAATCCTTTTTAGCCGCAACCAGAATAACATTCATCTGCGAATGATCATTGGGGTCAGGCCCAAGAATCTGAAAATCAAGATTCACTTCAGAAATCTCAAAAGGAATATACTGCTCCGCTTCCCATTGAATAGAAACTTCCATCTCCTCTTCAGTCATAATTGGCAGTTTTATCTTACGGATAATGACCGAATGACCAGAGATAGAGGTCGCTATATTTTTAACTTTCAGATTCAGACTCTTAACCAGATTGTCGATAACTTCAACAACGGTACTTGAGTCCATAATCGCACCGTCTACAATCGCATCAGGTGGCAGAGGTGCAACGCCGAGAGCCAAGAGGTGATAAACCCCTTTTGACTCACGCAATTGGACCAACTTAATGGAACACGACCCGATGTCGACACCAATAATTTGTTTTTTTTGGTTCCCAAAAAACATGGATAGATCCCATTATCTCTTTACAGCGTTAATAAAAAATACCCTGACAAAAGTCAGCAATAAACCGTCAGCGTCACGCCTCACCACAGGGAAAAACTTTTTCACGATCCGTCAGCTTAAGATCAAGAGCAAGAATAACCTTACGCATGGTTGACATACGACACGGCTCACCCCGTTCTATCCGATCGACAGTCAGAGGTGAAACCTGAGCCTTGCGCGCAAGCTCAGCTTTGCTCATGAGCAGAGATTCTCTTATTTCTCTAACTTTGTTATTCACCATAAATATTCTTTCTTATTTTAACATTTGTTCACTACAATTGTGCCTAATTATAGGTATATTAAATTTAGTGTCAAGTAATTTATACCCCTATTGAGGAAAGATAAGTGTGAATTCTGAGAAAATAAAGAATTTTCACAAGATAAGGTGCTATTAATTTAACACCAACACAGTATCTTGCGATAAAAAAAATCACGTCATTGGAAAAAACATGGTGATATACCAATCAAACATCGCCCCCCACCAGAATAAATAAACGACCGCGCCGAGGGAAAGGAAAGGTCCAAACGGGATGGCAAACTTCCCTCCTCCCCCTTTAAAAAACATAAAGGGAACGCCAATAGCTGAACCGACGATTGACCCGATGAAAACCACCGGCAAAACCGCCTGCCAGCCGAGAAAAGCGCCGATCATCGCTAACAGCTTAGCATCCCCCATCCCCATCCCATCAACCCCCATCAACAGACGATAGCCGGCCGCAATTCCCCAGATAAGACCACCGCCGAGAGCAATCCCGAGCAATGAATCGACCCACGGAACCCACGGAATGAGAAAAGAGGCGAAAAAACCTAAAACAATGCCCGGCAGACTGATAACATTCGGGATAATCTGGTGATCCAGATCGATGAAGGTGATCACAACCAGCATCGACATGAAAACAAAAAAGACCGGGGTTGCCCACGACAGAAAGAAATAGTAAAAAACGAGTGCAAAAAGCAGCCCATTTAGCGCTTCGATCAACGGATAACGGACCGAGATCGGATTTTTACACTGCGCACACTTCCCCCTCAAGAGGACCCAGCTCAGAATCGGGATATTCAAATACCAGGGGATCGGTGTTTCGCATTTTGGACAGCGTGAACGGGGTGACACGATCGAAACCCCGGCCGGAATTCGGTAGATGCAGACATTCAGAAAAGAACCGACAACTGTACCGAGCACAAACACCATAAACATGAGCAATAATAACGATTGAACCGTTGTCATACCTTCGTATCCTCCTGCGCCAACAGATCGTTGACGGCTTCAAAGACCTCATTTACAAAAATCTGTTTCATACACTCCACAGCATACGGACACTGCGGGGTGGAACCAAATCGGGTACAGGGGGAACAGTGCCGATGCTTATTGATAACACGATGCTGCTCGCCGCGAGGCGCCCATTTTGCAGCAATGCCTGGACCAAAGAGCGAGACGGTCGGTCGCCCAACCCCAACTCCCACATGCAAGATACCGGAATCGCCACTCACCAGCAGCTGCGATCGGGCAATGATGCCAGCGGAACCGGCAAGATTGCATTGGCCCACCAGATTGATCCCCGTCTCTATATTTTTTACAATAACATCACCGACAACTTTGTCCTGCGCCCCCCCCACAACAACCACCCCAAGGCCAGCCGCGGCAATCTGACCGGCCAGTACAGAGAACTTATCACTCCCCCACTGTCGTTCTGAAATACTCGCCCCGGGGAAAATAACCACAAACGGCTTCCCTTCAAGGGGTGAGAGCAGCGCATCGACCTTCTGCTGCTCTGAATCGGGACAGTGCAGAAAAGGGGGATCAGAGGGAGTAGAAATATCAACTCCGAGTGGCGACAGCAGATGGGCAAAGCTCTCCGATTCATAGTCGTCATGCGAGTAATCGATGGAGGGATTGAACATTCGCTGCCGCTCGTTCGTGCCAAAACCGACCCGGAGCCGCGCCCGGATCGACCGGGCAACCACTGCCGACAGACGATGCCACTGCTCCGTATCGATCACAACGTCATAACGACTCCATAAAACGGCAAGCAGCCCCGATAAAGAGTCGTAATGAAAAACCTGACCAACTTCCGGAACCAGCTCAAACAGCCCGGCATTGCGCTTTTCCGCGAGAATATCTATTTGAGCTGCTGGATACTTATGGCGAAACCGTTTGATTGCGGGTACCAGCAATACAGCATCCCCAATGCCACCGGGGCGGATCAGAAGGATTTTTTCTATAGGACCCGACTGTGACTTCCCCGCTCTTGGCAAAACCGTACACAAAAAACGACCAAGCAAACTGTCTAAATTCTTTAAAAATCGGATCTTTGACATCAAGCCTCAATTATTCTGGGGGGGGGGGGGGGGGGGGGGGAAATATTTTTT
>Ga0314774_1001540_pt1 | contig 14496 bp, 12 predicted proteins | sample MetaGCBIA2018_FD_204515 | JGI IMG/M metagenome (GOLD analysis project Ga0314774, IMG submission 204515) | Cryopeg brine microbial communities from Beaufort Sea near Barrow, Alaska, United States - CBIA 2018 | ecosystem: Environmental > Aquatic > Marine > Coastal | place: USA: Alaska | collected... | reverse complement strand
TGGATGTTGGTATGGATACAGGGGATATGTTATTAAAAACGACAATAGCAATTGAAAAAGATGAAACGGCAGGTTCTCTTCACGATAAATTAATGTTACCGGGTGGAAAGCTTATTCTTGAAACACTAGAGTTAGTTGAATCGAATAAACTGCAGCCTATTCAACAAATAGATGAAGAAGCTACCTATGCTCCCATGCTAGATAAAAATTATGGTAAAATTGATTGGGCAAAAGAAGCGGTTGTAATTGAAAGGCTTATTCGCGGGCTTAACCCTTGGCCAAGTGCATACGCCATGATTGATGATCATTTCTTGAAAATCTGGGCATCAATCATTGTAGATACCGATTTTATCATAGAGAACAGCGTTGAGGAAGTTATTGATTATAAAAATTCGGACCCAGGGACAATCGTACTAAAGATTCCTAAAAAGGGCTTTGTTGTTAAATGTGGTGATGGTTATCTATTGATTAATGAAGTGCAATATCAAGGAAAAAAACGAATGGATGCGCCTTCTTTTATGAGAGGGTTTGAACTGCCGGTTGGAATGAGACTGGTATAAAGAATTAAAGAAAAAGAGGAAAAAATGATAAAAGGAAGCGAACGTAATTATACATTGAAAATATTTGAAGATATTGCCAAAAAGGAAATATTTGCAAATCAGGTTATTGATGATTATTTTTATTTATATGATTTTGACAAACAACAAAAATCTTTTATTTCGAAATTAGTCTATGGAACCATTGAGAATATTAAGTATATTGATTTTTGCCTTAATCAAGTTTCGAAAATCAAAGTTAATAAAATGAAACCAGTCATTCGACATATACTTCGAATGAGTGTCTATCAATTACTGTTTATGGACAAAGTTCCATCTCATGCGGCAATAAATGAAGCCGTTAAATTAGTGGAGATGAGAAAACTCTTTCAACTAAAGGGTTTCGTAAACGGTGTTCTTAGGTCAGTCGAACGAAAGAAAGATACATTTGCTGAAATTCTTAGTAAATTACCGATTCAAGAGAGACTATCGACTCAGTATTCAATCAACATGGATGTAACAGGTTATCTGCTTAAGCAATATACATCGGATGAATTAGAAAACTTTTTACAACAGAGCTTAATACAAAAAGAGACATGTATTCGAACGAATCTACTGAAAATTGACTCCATAGCATTAACAAAAAAAATATCAAAGCAAGCAATCATTAAAAAAGGGCATCTTCTCAAGGACAGCATGTATATCTCAGACTATGATGCAATGAATAAAATTGATTCGTTTAACAGAGGGGAATTCCAAGTGCAAGATGAGAGTTCTACCTTAGTAGGATTTGTTGCTGATCCGAAAGCGGATGATGTCGTTATTGATGTATGTGCCGCACCAGGTGGCAAGTCAACTCATATTGCTCAATTATTGAATGGAAAAGGTAAAGTCCTTGCCTGTGATATCAGTGAAGCGAAGTTGACAAGAATTAATGAGAATATCAACAGATTAGGTCTTATAAATATTGACTCGATTATTTGTGATGCGACAACGTTTGTTCCTGACTATAAAAATCAATTTGATATTGTTTTGGCAGATGTTCCTTGCTCAGGACTCGGACTGCTTCGTACAAAACCTGATATAAAAACAAATATGACAGTGGATAAGATAAAGTCTTTGATACCATTGCAACAAGAAATATTACAAAATGTTTCATTGTATGTTAAACCGGGTGGAACCCTGATATATAGTACATGTACTATAAACAAGAAAGAAAACAGAGCTCAGGTCAATGAATTTTTAGAAGCTAATAAGGAGTTTTATCTTGAAACGATTACTAGCGACAAGTTTGTTCATGGTTTAATGGACGGTTATCAATTTGACAACCATATCATTGATGGCTGTATTGAGCTTATTACTGATTCACAATTGACAGATGGATTCTTTATTGCCAAGTTAAAGAGAAAAGAAGTGTAGAATGAATGATATAAAATCAATGAATTTTGAGGAAGTACAAAATTTTGTCGAGTCGTTAAGTGAGAAGAAATTCAGAGCTAAGCAACTATATGAATGGATGCACATTAAAGAAGTTAGATCCTATGATGAAATGTTAAACCTTTCGAATTCATTTAAAGAAAAATTGAATGAGAACACGGTGTATACTTCATTGAAAGTAATAACTAAGTTAACGGATGAAGTGGATCATACAACTAAATATTTATTTGAATTGATGGATGGCCAACTTGTAGAAGCTGTTTTGATGAAATATAAATATGGTTATTCGATATGCATATCGTCACAAGTCGGTTGCAAAATGGGTTGTACTTTTTGTGCGTCAACAATTGGTGGGTTGATTAGACAACTGACACCGGCAGAAATGTTGGATCAGGTTTATGCAATCGAATATGAATTGCAAGAACCAATCCATTCAGTCGTTGTTATGGGAACGGGTGAACCTCTCGACAATTATGATAACCTTGTTACATTTATTCGATTATTAACGGATGAAAATGGTAGAAATCTGTCTAGAAGAAACATAACTGTTTCGACATGTGGTATTATAGACAAGATAGAAGCTATTAGCAAAGATTTGCCTCAGATTAACTTAGCGATTTCATTACACTCGCCTAATCAGGAGATGCGCAAAAAAGTTATGCCTATTAGTAATAAATTCATTTTGAGTGATTTGATCATGGCTTGTAAGAAGTATACAGAAGTGACCAGACGACGGATTACATTTGAATACAGTTTAATTAAAGGTGTGAATGATTCGGTAAAAGATGCAAGCGAGCTGATACAACTACTAAAAGGTTTACTTTGTCATGTTAATCTGATTCCTGTGAATCCAGTGGATGAAAGAGGGCATAAAGCGAGTGAAGTGGCTGATATAAGAAGGTTTAAAGATATTCTGGAAAAAGCTAATATTCAAGTGACAATAAGGCGCTCGTTAGGTCAATCCATTGATGCAGCATGTGGGCAGCTTAGGAATCGTCATGAAAAAGATCAATAATAAGGAGATTATATGGTTTCATATGGTATAAGCCACAAAGGAAATGTAAGAAATGAAAATCAAGATGCTTACCTAAACCTAGATACTCCTATAGGAGTCTTGGATAATATATATATAGTTGCTGATGGTATGGGCGGGCATAAAGGCGGTGCCATCGCATCAAAGATAGCAGTTGATACGATTAATGACTTTATTAAAGGCGCTAATGGTCAGGTCCTGTCAATTATTGAAGAAAGTATAATAAAAGCGAATTTAAACATTTATAAAAAGGCTGTTGAGGATAGTAGCCTTTTTGGAATGGGTACAACTATAGATGTCATGACAATTAAAGACAATATCCTTTATATAGGTCATGTTGGGGATAGCAGAGTGTATTATTTTGACAGTTCAAACGAACTTGTTCAATTGACGAAAGATCATTCTTATGTTCAGGAATTAATTGATGCAGGAGTAATAACCGAGGAAGAAGCCTATTGTCACCCTAATAAAAACCTTATTACGAGAGCGGCGGGTATTGATAAAGAAGTGAAAATTGATTTGATTCAACTCGATGACTTTGAACCGACTTCAATGAGAGCGATTCTTTGTTCTGATGGTCTGACAAATATGCTTAAAAATAGTGAAATAAAGACAATTTCTGAGCTAGATGCACCCATGCGCATTAAGTGTGAGCAGCTGCTAAATCAATCCTTAGAAAATGGTGGAATAGATAATATTACCGTTATTTTAGTGGAGAACGAAAAAGGATGGTGGAATAATGCTTAATATTGGCTCAATACTAAATGGTCGTTATGAAATATTGGAAAAAGTTGGCTCCGGTGGAATGAGCATTGTATATAAGGCGAAAGATATAAAACTAGGTCGATTTGTAGCAATAAAAGTTCTTAGAGAAGAATTTTGCCTTGATGAAAATTTTGTCAAAAAATTTAAAGTTGAAGCACAATCAGCAGCAAGTTTATCACATAGCAATATTGTTAATATTTATGATGTTGGGAATGAAGGAAGAACTCATTTTATCGTTATGGAATATCTTGAAGGGGATACACTTAAAGATTATATTAAGAACAATGGACAATTAGCAGACCATGAAATACTTAAAATTGCTGTTTGTATTGCGTCGGCTCTTGATCATGCACATAATAATCACATTATTCATCGTGACATAAAACCTCAGAATATTTTGCTGACGGTTGATGGTAAGGTGAAAGTTGCTGATTTTGGTATTGCTCGAGTTGCATCACAGAATACGATAGATATGCCGGAAAACCCATCTGGAAGTGTATACTATATTGCACCGGAACAAGCTAGGGGTGGATATCAGGACAATAAAAGCGATATATATTCGTTAGGTATAACTATGTATGAAATGGCGACAGGTGTTCTTCCTTTTACTGGAGAAACAGCTGTGGCAGTCGCTCTGAAACAAATACATGAAGAGTTACCCTTGCCAAGTGAGATTAATGAAAATCTATCAAAGAATATTGAAACGATCATTTTAAAAGCAACTCAAAAGAAGACATCATTAAGATATCAATCAGCAGTTGAAATATTAGATGATCTTAAACTTTCAATGAATAACCCTGAAGACGTTCTCATTTATACTCTAGACACTGTTCCAGATGAAACAATGATCATGAGTCACGAAGAAATGAAACACATTTGGAGTAAAAATGAAATATTAGAATATGGTACTAAAAAAGACCCGTTAGATAAAGTTGTTACTGCAGTAGGTTTGGCGTTGGCTTTAACGCTGGTTGCTCTCATAGCTGTTTTTGTTTTTAATGGCTTTGCAAAAGAAGCAATCCCTGTTGACATAACAGTACCCAGTGTTATCGGTGCTACAGTGCAAGAAGCTACCATGGATTTGAATGATTTGAAATTAGAGTTGGATGTTGTTGATCGTGTTTTTAGTGAAGAATTTGAAGAAGGTCAGATAATTTCTCAAGAGCCGTTGGAAGGTTCAATTGTTTTAGAGAATGAAGTTATTAAACTTGTGGTAAGCAAAGGAATAGAATTAACGAAGGTACCTAATGTAGTTAATTTTAATTATGAGGTTGCATCTGAAACGTTGGAAGATAAGACTTTTGAAGTTGAAGTAATAACTGAATATAATGAATTGACACCTATAGGTCAGGTCATACGACAAAATCCGCTACCGAATCAAGATGTTCCGATAAATACGTTGATTAAATTGTACGTAAGTCTTGGTACTGAAGAAGTGGTTGTTGAAGTTCCAGACATCAGAAATTTGTTAATAAATGAAGCAGAGAGCGTACTTCAAAAGATGGGGCTTGAGTTGGGAAATATAACATATGTTCACCACGAAAAAGTTGAACAAGACAAAATCATTTCAATGACTGTTGAAGCAGGCAAAACGGTTAAAGAAGGTTATATAATTGATGTGGCAGTTAGTTTGGGTCCACAGATTGTAGCAGTTTCTAAACCGTTCACCATTAATAATGTGTTGGCACATGATCAAACAAGCTGTGAATTAAAAGTTGTGCTTAAACAGGATGGAAATGAAGAAGTAATTCTTCAAAAAATTGTGGATGCAAGCGACTTTCCTATGACTATTACTGCAACTGCAATAGGTACGGGAACAATTCATGTATATAACGATAATGTTCAAGAATATGCACTGACGGTTCAATTTACAACTGAAGGAGTGGAATAATGGTAGGTAAAATCGTTAAAGCTATATCTGGATTTTATTATGTTGATGTTGAAGCTGATGGCATATATCAGTGCCGTGCAAAAGGCATCTTTCGAAACCGTAAACAATCACCTCTGATTGGCGACAATGTTAAATTCGAAATCACTCATGTAGGTGATAGGGAAGGTAACGTAACAGAAATCTTGCCAAGAAGAAACGAGTTGGTTCGTCCAACCGTATCCAATATTGACCAAGCTTTCATTGTTTTTTCAGTAACGCACCCAGAACCGAATTTAAACTTGTTAGATCGATTTTTAGTAGCGGTTACTATGAATGACATAGAGGCTATTGTATGTTTTAACAAGACTGATTTATTGGATGATGCAAAGATTAAAGAGTATTGTGATATTTATGAGTTGGCAGGCTATAAGACCATGAGTATCAGTGCTTATGAAGATGAAAGTTTTGATGAAATAAAGGAACTGCTAAAAGGAAAAACAACTGTTTTTGCAGGTCCTTCCGGAGTTGGAAAATCATCGATTATAAATCTTATACAAGAACATACGTATATGGAGATTGGAAAAGTAAGTGATAAGATTAAACGTGGTAAACATACGACTAGACATGCTAATTTGATTCCGATTGACATAAATTCTTATGTGGTTGATACACCTGGATTTAGTTCTCTTTCTTTAGATAATTTAAATCTGGATGACCTGAAATTGCATTATATTGAATTTGCAGAATTTGAACCTGAATGTAAATTCGGTGGGTGCAATCATTTGAATGAACCAAAATGTGGAGTCAAAGAAGCCATTAAAGTCAATAAAATTAGTGAATCAAGATATAAAAGTTATGTTCATATCTATGAGGAACTAAAAGATATAAGGAGATGGTAAAAATGTACAAACTAGCACCTTCAATACTTTCGGCAGATTTTTCAAAATTAGGGGAAGAAGTTCAATTGGTTAGTGAAGCAGGATGTGATTATATTCACATTGATGTAATGGATGGACATTACGTGCCCAATATTACATTAGGGCCACTTATTATCAAATCGATTCGTAAGTTTAGCGATAAAGTATTTGATGTTCATTTAATGATTGAAAAACCAGAGCGTTTCATCAAAGATTTTGTTGATGCAGGGGCGGATATCATTACCGTTCATGAAGAAGCATCCATTCATCTGCATAGAACAATTCAAATCATTAAAAGTTATGGAGTAAAAGCTGGCGTTTCATTAAATCCAGCAACCACGCTTGATTGTTTGAAATATGTACTCATAGACTTGGATATGGTTTTATTGATGACCGTGAATCCTGGTTTTGGTGGACAATCCTTTATACCTGGAATGATAGATAAAGTTCGCTCATTAGTTAAAATAAGGGAAAAAGAAGGCCTTGACTTTGAAATACAAGTCGATGGAGGCGTTGGTCTTAACAACCTTGTAGAAGTGTTAGAAGCAGGCGTAGACGTCGTTGTTGCAGGTTCTGCTATATTTGGTGCTGACGATGTAATTGCGGCTGTAAAAGCGTTTAAAGCGGTCGAGTAATGGAAAAAGCATTAGTAATAACCGGAGGAGATGTTTCATCGCATCAATTGAGGTCTTTTTATGAATGTTATAACTTGACGAATGATACTAGTGAAAAACTGTTTATCATTGGTGTTGATGGTGGTTGCGCATATTGTAAAGAAACAGGCATCCCTCTGGATTTAATACTTGGAGACTTTGACACACTTGACTCTAAGACGAAGTTGTATTATCAAAGAAATAACGTAAAAACAATTGAATTAGATCCAATCAAAGACAAAACAGACACGCATGCGGCTTTTGATTATATTAAAGAAAAGGATTTTGAATCCGTTTTTATTTTTGGAGGAACGGGTACAAGACTAGATCATTCATTGGCTAATCTGATGATCAGTTTTTCTTATTGTGAGACAATTGACTTTGTTTTTATTGATGCACACAATTATATAAAACCCGTAGTAGGGCCAGCAACAATAAAAAATGATTGTTTTCCAAATGAATTTGATGAATTCAAGTATTTATCGATACTTCCAATTGAAGAAACTATCGTGTCTGCTACAAAAGGGCTTAAATATAATATTCAGAATAAAAACTTGAAACCGTTTGATAGCTTAGGTATAAGTAATGAAATAACTGCAGATGGTAAGAATGATTTTGAAATCTGTATAGAGAGCGGTAGATGTTTGGTGATAAAGTCTAGAGATTAGGCTTTATTTTTTTGGGCTTATGTCGCTATAAGGATAGCCTCTCAGGTACTATACAACGTAGCTTTGTTCGGCTTATGTCGCCATAGGATAGCTTCTCTGGTACTGCAACGCGAGGCCGCTCATCCCAGACCAATTTTCTAGTGAGCCACGAAACGCAGCAAACGCGTCTCGGCCTCGTAAGAAAATTTGGCCCGTGATTCAAAGTCCTACGTGGCATTACCAGAGAACTATCCGATATATCGCCATATGCCTCAGCTAGGGGATTAAAAGAACAAAGCAAAGGACAGAACGATGGCGACTCAAACAACCGGTTCAATCTTCAAAGATCCAAGTAACGGTGCACCAGTATCTATTGCTGACAAAATAGCCAAGTCTAGCTTATTTGTCACTCTACATACTTAAAAGAGCAAATAACCTTAATTAAATAAGATTATTTGCTCTTAATTATGTAATTATAGTCAATCTAAAGATCGATTTGTTGTTGACATTAAAGCTCAGAGTATATGAGAATTCTCTCTTGAAGAACTTATATTGGAAAAATCTGCAGTATTTCGACATATGGCAACTCAAATGACCAATTCATTCTACAAAGCTCCAAGTTAAGTTGCATTAAGATTTATTGCGACTCAAACAGCAAGTCTTTCCCTAACCCAGAGTTTATGCCGCTTATCCAGGATAGGATACAAGACCTATCTCATGAGACTTTGAATCACTGGTTAGATTTCCTTACGGGGTCTGAGTGCGTTTGCTGCGCTCAGTAGCCCACTAGGAAATCAACCTGGGATGAGCGGCTGCTTGAGATAGGTTCTTGTATCGCTATCCCGATGGCGACATAAGCGACCAGTTCGTTATTCAAATCCCTAAGTTGCGCTCAGTAGCCCACTAGGAAATCAACCTGGGATGAGCGGCTGCTTGAGATAAGTTCTTGTATTGCTATCCCGATGGCGACACAAGCGACGCAATTTAACGCAACAAAAAACAGGTCCTACAATCCTCATTAAATATTAATAGAGATTGTAGGCCCTGTATTTTCTTACTTCGCTCATCAAAAACTAAGCTCTTTCTACTTTGCCTGAACGTAAACATTTTGCACAAACGCTAACTTTTTTGACGTTACCGTTAACTAGAGCTCTAACTGTTCTAATGTTAGGTTTCCATTGCTTGTTACTTCTTCTATGAGAATGGCTTACTTGAATACCGAAGTGTACTCCTTTATCGCAAACTGAACATTTTGCCATTTCGTTGCACCTCCTTCAATTAACATATATCAATACAACAATCCAATTTTAACAAAAAAGCTGGTATAATGCAAGTTAAAAATTATAAGTTTTATAAAAAGATAAAAAATAATTTGTATTTCAAAGAAAAGATGATATAATTAATAAGCATAAAATCCAAAAAGGAGGATTTACATGGTTGGAAGAATGGGAAATGAACTTGGCGAAGTAATTATCGAGAATGAAGTACTTGCTAAAGTTGCAGGTTTATCAGCTGTTGAGTGCTACGGCATTGTCGGTATGGCAATGGTGAACTTGACAAATGGACTTACAAAACTTCTCAAAGGCGATAGTCTTACAAAAGGGATCAACTTACAAGTGAACGATAATGTTATGGTTATTGAATTTCATATTATCATCGAATATGGAGTGAATATTAAAGCAGTAACAGATAATCTGATTAGTACTGTTAAATATAAACTTGAGACATTTTCCGGAATGGAAGTTGCGCATATAGATGTGTTTGTTGAGGGAGTGCGTGTAGACGAATAAGAAACTTGAAGGAGGAAGACCAGTGGCTGTTGAAACAATAAATTCGAATATTCTAAAGAATATGTTTATTGCTGGTGCAAAATATTTAGAATCGAAGAAAAAATACGTAGATGAATTAAATGTATTTCCAGTACCAGACGGAGATACAGGTACAAATATGACGTTAACTATTCTTGCGGCAGCAAGAGAGGTTGAAAAAACAGACGGTTCTGATATGGCCAAGATAGCTAAAGCTATTGCTTCAGGTTCATTAAGAGGTGCAAGAGGTAACTCAGGGGTAATATTATCTCAAATATTTAGAGGCTTTACCAAAGAAATTGCTTTACATGAAGAATTAGATACAATTATATTGGCGAAGGCCCTAATGAAGGGATCTGAAACAGCTTATAAAGCTGTAATGAAACCTAAAGAAGGAACCATCCTAACAGTGATTCGCAGTGCTGCTGAAAAAGCTGCCGAAGTTTCTCTTGAAACTACAGATATCATTCAAGCAATCAGAGAAGTTCTTAAGCATGCAAATGAAGTTTTAGATGAAACACCTGAAATGCTTCCAGTACTTAAAGAAGCCGGTGTTGTTGATGCGGGTGGACAAGGGCTTGTTTATATACTTAAGGGGGCTTTAATGGCTTTAGAAAGCGGTAAAGACATAACGCTAGAGATTGATGCTGACAGTATGGATTCCGAACAAGAAACAAAAGTAACTTTCGTACATGCTCAAAAAGATCTTAAGTTTGGCTATTGTACTGAATTTATCATTGATACAGGTGATAAGAATACTTTGGAAGAAAATGAACAATACGCAGTAACTTTAAAAAGATATTTAGAAACAATCGGTGATTCTATTGTTTCAGTAGCAGACGAAGATTTGATAAAAATCCATATCCATACAAATGATCCAGGACTTGCTATGCAACATGGCTTGACTATTGGCCAGTTAATGAATATTAAAATTGATAATATGCGTATGCAACAAACGATGCTTCATTCACATGATCATGAAGAAGAACCAAATGAAATGAAATATAAAGAGAATGCATTTATCGCGGTTTCTGTAGGTGAAGGTATGAATAGTATCTTTGAAAGTTTAGGAGTTGATCATGTTGTTACAGGTGGTCAAACGATGAACCCTAGTACAGACGACTTCGTAACGGCGGCAGAAAGATTAAATGCTAAGAATATTTATATTTTTCCAAACAATAAGAATATTATTTTGGCGGCATCTCAAGTGAGTGAACTTGTTAAGGATAAAAATGTTATTGTTATTCCAACCAAAACAGCGCCTCAAGGCATATCTGCAATTATTGCATTTGATCCGACTGTTTCTGTTGAAGAAAACGTAGAGAACATGAAGAGTGCCATTCAAGACGTTAAAACGGGTCAAATCACGTTTGCAGTTAGAGACACAAGTATCGATTCGATTGCTATCAGTGAAGGTGATTACCTTGGCATATCAGACGAAGGTATTAAAGCTGTTGATGTTGACTTAGAGAAAGCGACATTAGAATTGATTGATAAAATCATGGATGATGATGCTGAACTTGTAACAATCTATTATGGCGAAGATATTCAAGAGTCGGATGCAGAAAAGATAGCTGAATACATTGAAGCTAACTATAAAGATGCAGAAGTTGAGATACATTATGGCGGTCAACCGTTATATTATTATATTATTTCTGTTGAATAATCAGGTTGAAGTATTAAGTTAATCATAAATGTTTCGTAAGAAATTATTAAAAGGCTGCCAAATGGCAGCCTTTAGCATATAATGGTACTGATGATGAGAGGGTCAAAAGGCAGTTTGGCACCTTAATCATTGATTAAATAAAAGAAGGAGTTAATATGAATCCTTTACTTAAAGATATAGTAGAGCTTAAAAAGGTAGGACCTAAATCTAAAATTGCCCTCAATGAGTTGGGGGTCTATAGAGTTTGCGATTTATTACACTATTATCCGAGAGAATATGAATCGGTTGAGCGAATAACGCCCATTGATGAACTGGTTCCAAATAAAGATGTGTATATAAAAGGACATATAGCATCGAGTGTTAATACTCTACGTATAAATGGGAAAATAATGGTTCAATGTTTTCTTGAAGATGAAAGTGGTCGAATTAAACTTGTGTTTTTTAATCAACCCTACATTAAAAACGCCCTTCATCAGGGTGATGAAGTTATCATTAAAGGGAAATATATTATCAAAAACAATCGTTCGATGATGGGGAATCCAAAAATCATCAAAGAAGAAGAGTATGAAAAACTCCAAAAAATACAACTTAAGCCAATATATCCTTTATCGAGAAGTGTTAAGCTTAAACAATTGACTGGCTACGTTGAACAAAGCCTGGAAATTATGAAATATGAGATCAATGATTATCTTCCAGAAGAAGTCCGAAGTGACTTGGAATTGGCTTCGTTATCCTATGCCTACGAAAAAATACATTATCCAATTAATAATAAAAATCTTGAAATTGCAAGGCGTAGGCTGGCTTTTGATGAATTCTTTCTTTTTAATATAGCCATGCGCCGTATTAAAGAACAGGTAAGGCGAAGTGATAACGAATTTTTTATGAATAAACATAGAAAGGTGAATCATTTTATATCACAACTTCCTTTCAAATTAACAAAGGCACAAGAGAGAGCCCTTGATGATATGTTCATTGATTTCACTAGTAATCATACAATGACTCGTTTGGTTCAAGGCGATGTTGGATCAGGTAAGACTGTACTAGCGACGATTGGCCTGTTAAACGTGGCGCTTCATGGATTTCAAGGCGCTTTCATGGCTCCGACTGAAGTACTGGCCAAACAGCACTTCCATGGCCTCAGCGAGCAATTAAAGCCTTATGGGGTTAATGTGGAACTTTTGCTTGGTAGTACAACAAAGAAGAACAAGGAACGTATATACGAAGAACTAACACTGGGAAGCATTGATATAATAATTGGAACCCATGCTCTGATACAAGAAAAAGTTATTTTTTCGAATTTGGCTTTGGTAATAACAGATGAACAACATCGATTTGGTGTGATGCAAAGAGAAACTCTGGTTAACAAAGGTAGATATCCTCACACGCTTGTTATGAGTGCAACACCAATACCTCGTACATTAGCCTTGATTATATATGGTGACTTAGACATCAGCGTAGTGGATGAAATGCCTGCAGGACGTAAAACAATTGAGACGTATCTAGTGAACAGTTCATATCGTGAACGTTTGTATAACTTTATTACGAAGGAAGTTGAAGCAGGTCATAATGTATATGTTGTATGCCCGATGGTTGAAGATGGGGAAGACGATACAGGTCTATTGTCTGTTGAAAGTCATTATGAAACTTTAGTTAGTGTTCTGCCGGGTAATATTAGAGTTGCAAAACTCCATGGAAGAATGAAAGGTAAAGACAAAACAGATATCGTAGAAAAATTCTTAACATATGATTTTCAAGTTTTAGTGTCAACTACGGTTATTGAAGTAGGTGTAAACGCACCAAATGCAACGCTGATGATCATTGAAAATGCTGATCGGTTCGGCTTGGCTCAATTACATCAATTAAGAGGTCGAGTAGGACGATCGGATGTTCAGTCGTATTGCGTTCTTGTCTCCGACACTAAAAATAGTGAAACGAAAAAAAAATTAAAATTTCTTAAAGAACATGAAGATGGATTTGCGTTGGCTGAGTATGATTTGAAAACACGAGGTCCTGGTGATGCATTTGGAACAAACCAACATGGACTGCCATTTTTCAAACTTGCTGATTTATATAATGATATGGAACTACTTGAAAGTGCAAGTGAATTAGCACGTTCTTATATCATTGATGAGCAACTTGAAAAACAGTTGGATATGTTCTATTATCAACTTAATACAGATGTTGGATTATAACTGATTTATCCATTGATATAGAGTGTGACGGATGACGCATTATAGGACAACAAAATGCGTGACTGTTATCTGAATACAAGGAGGAACTTATGAGAGTAATAGCCGGAAGTGCAAAAAGACTTATTTTACAAGCACCAGATGATAAAGTTAGACCTACAACTGATCGTACTAAAGAAACCTTATTTAATATCATTGCAAATGAGATTTATGGAGCAACAATTTTAGACTTATTTGCCGGTTCAGGAGCATTAGGCATTGAAGCTTTGAGTCGGGGTGCGAGTGAAGTTTGTTTTTGCGATAATTATAAAAATTCAATTGACTGCATAAGAATTAACTTGGAACATACGAAACTTATTGAAAAAGCTAGAATTTTCAAGTATGATTATGTAGAGGCATTAAGCAACTTTGCTAAAGAGAAGATGAAATTTCAAGTGATATTCTTGGATCCCCCTTATAATAAAGGTTTACAACAAGAAGCCATTAAGTTGATTCATCAATATGATCTTCTGACGGATGATGGTATCATAGTTGTTGAAAGTGATCTGAAAACTGATCTTACTCAAGAAGCATGGCCGGATTATAAAGTGTACAAAATGAAAAAATACAAAAAAAATAAATTCACATTTATACAAAAAGAGGTGGACTAGAATGAAAACTGGTGTTTATCCAGGTAGCTTTGACCCTGCAACAAACGGACATATGGATATAATAGAAAGAGCTTGCCGATTAGTGGATGTATTGGTTGTAGGGGTGTTAAATAATCCGGATAAAAACCCTTATTTATCACTTGAAGAACGTGTAGAATTACTTAAAGAGTTAACAAAAAATCTAGACAATGTTATAATTGAACCATTCGCTGGATTGCTGGTTGATTTTGTTGAAAAAAAAAAATCAAGTATTATTATTCGTGGTTTTAGAGCAATTTCTGATTTTGAGTATGAATTACAACTTGCACAAACCATTCATATTTTA
>Ga0314774_1001539_pt1 | contig 14508 bp, 12 predicted proteins | sample MetaGCBIA2018_FD_204515 | JGI IMG/M metagenome (GOLD analysis project Ga0314774, IMG submission 204515) | Cryopeg brine microbial communities from Beaufort Sea near Barrow, Alaska, United States - CBIA 2018 | ecosystem: Environmental > Aquatic > Marine > Coastal | place: USA: Alaska | collected... | reverse complement strand
AACGACGGGCCCTCGCGGTGCGCGACGGCGGATGCCGCTGGCCCGGCTGCGATCGACCACCGTCCTGGACGGAGGCGCATCATATTGACGGCTGGCTCGCCGACCACGGACTCTCCAATATCGACCAGGCCATTCTGCTCTGCGCCCACCACCACATGCTGCTGCACAACCGACACTGGAAGATCCTTCTGCGCGGAGGCGGGTACTGGCTAATTCCACCAATCGACATCGATTCCGAGCAGACATCGATCGCGCTCCCCAGTAAGAGCCCGCTCATGCAACCGCCACTCCATCTCAACCCGGGCACTTCCGGGTCCGGGGCCGGGGCCGGGGCCACGGTCACAGCGGCTGTGGCCGGTGCTTCTGACACCCCAGAGTCAGACCATGGCGGTCTCGACGAGCTCGACCAACGGGATGGGGGCTTCCCGACGCCGGGACGTCCGCGCGACGACTACCGCACCTGAGCCATTGTTGGCTCGAAGATACGGCGGGAAGCGCGTTGGGGCGGTCAGACCATGGCGGTCTCGGCAAGCTCGACCAGCGCGGTGGGGGCTTCCCGAGGCCGGGTCACGCCCGCGACGACTACCGCACCTGAGCCATTGCCGGCTCGAAGTGTACGGCGGGGAGCGCGGTGGCGGTCAGACCATGGCGGTCTCGGCAAGCTCGACCAGCGGGATGGGGGCTTCCCGACGCCGGGTCGCCCCCGCGACGACTTCCGCACCTGAGCCGTTGCCGGCCCGGCTCACCCTCGGGTCAACACTCACGGCTCGGCGACCAGCGCGCACCTCCGCGCCACTCTGCGACGGCATCCGCTCTCAGCCAACGAATGCCATGCCTCGCGCAGACCAGCTACTCGTCGCTCTCGTCGCGCTCTCCGAAGCGCGGCGCGGCCAGACTCAGGGTCTCACCACGAAAGAAGGCCGGGCGCACCTTGGATTGCACGACCATGATCACGACGCCGATCAGCAGGATCGCCATTCCCAGCACGAAGACCAGACCGAGCCCGAAGATCTCGGAACCGCTGCCGTAGCTCGGGTCCATGCTGTCCACGAGGGTAGTGCAGAACAGCACCGTCAGGATGATGCCGCCAAGCAACGGAAAAGTCAGGGTAAAGAAGGCGTTGCGCACGGTGGCGAACCACTGGCGACGAAAGTACCAGACGCACGCGAATGCGGTGAGGGCATAGTAAAAGCAGATCATCATGCCCAGTGTCGTGATGGTGTCCCAGAGCACGTCTTCGCTCACGAAGCGCATGATTGTGTAGAAGCCGGCGGCGACGATCGCTGAGGCGATGGTGGCATACCCCGGGGTGAAGAACCGCGGGCTGACCTTCGCGTAGGCCGGCGGCAATGCACCGTAGTGGCCCATAGCGAGCAGGGTGCGGGCCGGCGAGACGAAGGTGGACTGCAGCGAGGCCGCCGAGCTGGACAGCACGGCGATCGACATGAGCACGGCGAACGGGCCGAGCGCCGGGCCGGCCAGGGCGAAGAACACGTTGCCCTGAATCTCGGGGTTGCCGAGGCCAACGCCGGTGCCGCCGACGCCGGCGAAGGAGATCGCCGCAACGGCCACGAACAGATAGAGCACCATGACGATGATCACGGTGAGGGTCGCGGCACGGCCAGGCGTCGAGCGGGACCCTTTGGTCTCTTCCGACATGGTCAGGGTGACGTCCCAGCCCCAGAAAATGAAGATCGACAGGCTCAGACCGGCCGCAAATGCAGAGAAGGAACCGATGGCCACGGGGTTGAACCACGACAGCGAGACCGGCGTCGGGTCGAAAGCCGAACCGTTGGCAATGTGCACGAATGCCATGATGCCGAAACCGACCAACACGATCAGCTGAAAACCGACCAGCCAGTACTGCACCTTCTGCGTGGTCTGCATGTCCCGATAGCTGATCCAGGTGGCGGCGCCGATGAACACCAAACAGGTACCCACGTTGATCCAGGGGTTGCCGGCCAGGCCCGCGATCTGTGCGCTATTGCCAAAGATCTGCGAGAGCATCAGATAGAAAAAGTCCACAGCGATGCCCGCAAGGTTGCTGAGCACCACGACGGTCGCGGCGATGAGTCCCCAGCCGGCCATCCACCCGATCCATGGCCCAAAGGCCCGAGTAGCCCAGGTGAAGCTCGTGCCGCTGTCGGGCATGGCGTTGTTGAGTTCCCGGTAGCCCAGCGCCACCAGAAGCATGGGGATGAACCCAGCCACGAAGATCGCCGGCAGTTGCAGACCCACCTCGGCCACTGTCGGGCCGAGGGCACCGGTGAGCGTGTACGCCGGGGCAATGCACGAGATGCCGATGATGACGGCCCCGACCAGTCCGACGGAACCAGCGCTCAGCCCCTTCTTGGAAATGCCTCCGGTCGACTTTTCAACGGCTTCACTGGCGTCGATTTCTAGTGTCATGCTCTTTTACTCCCCCACCGTCGCGGTGAAATCCCGCGGCACCACAATCAGCGGCACCGGTAATTCGCGCAGCATTTTGGCTGCGATCGAACCCAGAAAAAGTCGATGAGGCTGAGCCAGTCGGCTGGATCCCACGACAGCGACCTCGGCCGGCTCCCAGTGCAGCCCGCGGACGGCTTGCTCGATGCTGCGTCCGGAGGCGACGTTCGCGGTGACGTCGAGCCCGTCCATCAGGTGTTCGGTGGCGTAGTCGAGCACGGCCTGAGCGTGGTCGGCGGCGAGCTGGATCGCCTCCGCGTCGGCGCCCGGGCGATCGATCGCAACGAGGGAGACTAGCCGAAGCGGGGCATCCACGGTGCGCGCCAGGAGGATACCGGCCGTCAGCACTCCGCCGGCTCCAGCCTTGGTGCCGACCGCGCAGGTTATTCGACTGATCGGCTCATCGGTGTTCATGAGTCGCGTACCTTCGGGTGCGAGCGCCACGGGAATCGCTGAGGAATGCAGCAGACCGCTGGCGACGCTGCCGATCGCGAAACGGCCAAGCAGACCGTGGGTGGCCGCGCCGACCACGATCAGGTTGGCCTCGAGCCGTGCGGCTGCAGCGAGCAGCCCCTGAGTGAGGGAGTCGGCGTGTTCGAGATGGGTGCGCACCGAAAAGCCTGCGGGCACGAGGGCGAGTGCCTGAGCGAGCCAACCCTCAGCCGCTTCGAGCAGAAGACTGTTGTTGCCGGGATCAGTGGGGGTGAGCGTCGCCCGCTCTCCCCCGTCGAGTACGAGCACGATCTCGAGTTCGGAGCCGGGGGCGCGCGCAAGCCGCACGCCGAGGGCGAGGGCGTCTGCTCCCGCCGGAGTTGCGGTATATCCGACGAGAAACTTCACGCGCCGGCCGGCGCGTGCGCGGCGATGATCGCCGCGGCGGAGTCCTGTCCGACTCGGATCGCACCGTCAACGTGCTGGTAGCCCTTGCCGGCCATATCGCTGCACGAGAATGAAATCGGGCCGACGGGGCTGCGCAGTTCGGCGCCGTAGCGAGCGAGTCCGCCCATGTCGAAACTCGCCGCATAAGCCCCGCGGGTCCATTCTTCGGAGCCCCAGTCGCTTTCGTAATACACAACCGGGCTCAACGCCTTCTCGCCGTAGTAGTGCGAGAGCGACTCGAGGACGCGCTTCTTGCGCTCGTCGGCCGGGAGCGCAAATACGGCGTCGGCTTCTTCATCCGAGACGAAACCGACGAGCGTGCCGCGTGGGTCGTTGAAGTTGGTGTTGTCGTAGGCCTCGTGCACGAGCTCGTAGGGGCTGAAAGCTGTGCCGGACAGGTCGTCGGCACGCCAGAACGGCGTCTCGTAGACAGCGTGCACCTTGATCACGAGGCCCATCGAGAGGTGCTGGTGCAGTTGCTGCTGCCGACGCGGCAGGGGCGGGTCGAAGCTGATGCGGCTGATCAGCGGCGGCGGAACGGCCACGATGGCATGCCTGGCGGTCACGGTAATGCCGTCAGCGACGGCGGTCACGCCGGTCTCGCTCCAGCTCAGGCTGCGCACCGGCGCTCCGAGGTGAACGTCTGTTCCGAGCTGTTCGGCCAAGAGCAGGGGAACCTGCTGCAGTCCCCCGACGACGCGCTCGTCGAGGATGAAGTCCGCATCCACGAGGTTGCTGAATGAACCGGCACTGGCGGCCATGAGCAACGCCTGCAACGCCGAGAAGGCGTGGGCCGGCTTGGTCAGCATGGCACCGGCAATGAACATGCCGATATTGTCGCGGGCTTCCAGATCATCGGTCTGCGTCTCCAGCCAGCGGCTGAACGAGATTTCGTCGAGTTCCTTGGCGAGCGGATGCGCCCACGGGCTATCCGGGTTGATTTCGGCCACGAGGGCGTCGAGCTTGTCGATCAGCCCCAGAATTTGAGCTTCGGTCCCCGCGGGAACCGGAAAAATCTCGCCGTCGAACCGGCTGACGACGCCATCGCGGTTGATGTACACGTTCCGACCGGCTCGGTACCGCGGGTAGGTTGTCAGGTCGAGCTCGGCCAGCATGCCCTTGAGGGCATGCTGGTCGGGCGAGACCCATTGGCCGCCGATCTCGAGCATGGCGCCCTCGATTTCGTCAGTCCACAAGCGCCCACCGACGCGGTCGCGTGCTTCGAGCACGGCGACGGTGAGTCCGGCCTTCTGCAGCGCAGTCGCAGCCGTGAGACCGGATGCCCCGGCGCCGATGATTACGACGTCACGAACGATGGTGGTCATGGTTGCTCCTGTGCTGACTTATGCGTGAATTACACCTCGGGGATGAGGGTGTACTTGGTGGAGAGATATTCCTTGATGCCTTCGAGGCCGCCTTCACGACCCAGTCCGGACTGCTTGACGCCACCGAAGGGTGCCGCGGCGTTGGAGACGAGACCGGTGTTCAGGCCCATCATTCCAGTATCAACACTGTCGATCATACGGTGTCCACGGGCGATATCGTTGGTAAATACGTATCCAATCAGACCATATTCTGTGTCATTTGCCAATTTAATGGCCTCTTCGTCTGTTTCGAAGGTAGTGATTCCGACAACCGGGCCGAAGATCTCTTCCCGCACCATGCGGCTGTCCGCCGTCACCCCGGTCAGCACGGTGGGAGCATAGAACGCGCCAGGCCCCTCGGCACGGATACCGCCGGTGAGCAGTGTCGCCCCGTGCGCGAGGGCATCCTGCACGAGGGCGTCCACGCCGTCAACGGCCGCGTGTGATACGAGCGGCCCGAAGTTCACCGTCGGGTCGATGCCCGGACCCTGCACGAGGGCGTTCACCCGCTCGGTCAGCCGACGGCCAAATTCCTCCGCGATTGACGCGTGCACGATGAACCGGTTGGCCGCCGTGCAGGCCTGGCCGGTGTTGCGAAACTTCGCGAGCATGGCGCCGGTGACGGCCTTGTCGAGATCGGCATCGGCGAACACGATGAAGGGGGCGTTGCCGCCGAGTTCCATCGACGTACGCAGCACATTCTGGGCCGCCTGAGCGATGAGCGCACGCCCAACGCCCGTCGACCCGGTGAAGCTCAGCTTGCGCAGCCGGGGATCGGCAATGATCGGAGCCGACACAGCCTGCGACTGCGTCGTCGTGATGACGTTCACGACGCCGGCCGGCACGCCGGCATCCTCGAGCAGCTGAACGAACAACAGAGTGGTCAGCGGGGTGAGCTCGGCCGGCTTGACGACGACGGTGCACCCCGCGGCGAGCGCCGGGGCAATCTTGCGGGTGGCCATCGCCAGCGGAAAGTTCCACGGCGTGATCAGGTAGCACGGGCCCACCGGGCGCTGGGTGACAACCATCGTGCCGGTGCCCTCCGGGGTGGAGCCGTAGCGACCACTGATGCGTACGGCTTCTTCGCTGAACCAGCGCAGAAACTCGCCCCCATAGCTGACTTCGCCATTGGCTTCGGCGATCGGCTTGCCCATCTCCAGGGTCATAAGGGTGGCGAAGTCGTCGCGACGCTCCTGCAGCAGGTCGAAGGCACGACGGAGAATTTCGGCACGCGTGCGGGCCGGAGTGGCGGCCCAGGCGTCCGCTGCCGCGACGGCCGCATCGAGTGCGCGGGCGCCGTCAGCGACGGATGCGTTTTGAATCTGTTTGAGAACATTCCCGGTCGCGGGGTCGGTCACCACGATCGGCTCCCCGGTTCCGTTCTGCCACTGACCGTTGATGTAGAGCTGGTTGGGCACCCGCGCCAAAAGCGCGGCGCTTCGCTCCGCTACCGACAGGTGGGCGGCGCCCTCGATCACGGCGCTCATGCTGCGGCCAGCGCGTCGGCCACGACCTGCAGGCCCTCGAGCAGCAGCGCGTCGGGAATGCTGAGCGGCGGCAGAAACCGGATGACGTTGCCGTAGGTGCCGCATCCGAGCAGGATCACTCCCTGCGCGTGGGCTGCTGCGATGATCCGACCGGTCAGTGCGGCATCGGGCTCTCCCGTCGCGGGGTCGACCAGCTCGACGGCCATCATAGCGCCGCGCCCGCGTACCTCGCCGATACGGGGGTCGGCTGCGGCGAGCGCGCCCAGGCGCTCACCCATCAGGCTGCCGATGTCCGCGGCGCGTTGGACCAGGTTGTCGCTCTCATAGGTCTCGATGGTGGCCAGCGCAGCCGCACAGGCGAGCGGGTTGCCGCCGTAGGTGCCGCCGAGGCCGCCGACCTGCGGCGAATCCATAATGTCGGCACGTCCGGTGACCGCCGACAACGGCAGCCCTCCGGCGATGCCCTTGGCCGTGCAGATCATGTCGGGGACGATGCCTTCGTGCTCACTGGCGAACATGTGTCCGGTTCGGGCGAAGCCGGTCTGGATCTCGTCGGCGATGAAAACGACGTCGTTCGCCTGACACCAGGCAAGAAGGGTGGCCAGAAAGCCCGGAGCGGGAACGATGAAGCCGCCCTCGCCCTGAATCGGCTCGATGATGAGGGCCGCGAGGTTGCTCGCACCGATCTGCTTTTCAATCTGCGAGATGGCGCGGTTCGCGGCGACAACGCCGTCGAGTCCACCGTCACGCAACGGGTACGACATGGGAGCCCGATACACCTCGGGGGCGAACGGTCCGAAACCGTTCTTGTACGGCTGGTTCTTCGCGGTCAGACCCATGGTCAAGTTGGTGCGGCCGTGGTAGGCGTGATCGAAGGCGACGACGGCCTGCCTGCCGGTGAAGTGGCGCGCGATCTTGACGGCGTTCTCCACCGCTTCAGCGCCGGAGTTGAACAGCACGCTGCGCTTGTCGTGATCGCCCGGTGTGAGGCGGTTCAGGGCCTCGGCGACATCGATGTAGGAGTCGTAGGGCGCCACGGTGAAGCAGGTGTGGGTGAACTGGGCCAGCTGGGCGGCGACGGCCTCGACGACACGCGGGGCGCTGTTACCGACACCGGTGACGGCGATACCCGAACCGAGGTCGATGAGCGAATTGCCATCGACATCGACGAGAACACCTCCGCCGGCAGCCGCTACGTAGACAGGCAGTGTGATGCCGACGCCGGCAGAGACCGCCTGGGCCTTACGCTCACTCAACGCGCGAGACTTCGGCCCGGGGATGCTCGTGACCAGCTTGCGTTCCTGTGCCAGCGCGGGTCCACCGAGCGGCGTGCTGGTGGGGCGAGGAGTATCTACGAGGGTCATAATTTTCCAATCCGAAACGACGGGCGTGCACTGCGGTCACGATGCCAATTCGGCAATGCTAAGCAGCAGCGCGGCGCAACGATATATCCCACCTGTATAGTGAGTTGAGATTCATTCGCCTACTTGTATAGGGCCCCATGCTCCCCACCCTGCGCCTGCTGCTCGCTGATCCACACCTCGGGCTCAGCCTCCTCGGTGAAGCCGAACCGGCTGCGCTGGAGGCCATGCTCGAGAGAACCGTCGAATGGGTGCACAGCTCCGATTTGATCGACCCGACTCCGTTTCTTTCCGCCGACCAGGTGCTGCTGACGACGGGCACCCAGTTCGGCGCCGACATGACAATGACGGGAGACTACCGCCCCTACGTGCAGCGCCTGCATGATCGGGGCATTACGGCGCTCGGCTTCGGGACCGAGGTCATTCGCAACGGCACGCCGGACGGGCTGTTGACAGCCTGCCGTGCACTCGGATTGCCGCTGTTGGAGGTGCCGTATCGCACCCCCTTCATTGCCGTGGCCCGGGCAGCCGGCGACCTCGTCGCCGAAGATCGCTATGCACGCGCCACCTGGGCGTTGCGTGCGCAGCGCGCCATCGCGCTGGCCGCCCTGCGCCCCGACGGCTTGAGCGCAACGCTCGCCGAGCTGTCGACCCAGCTCGGCCACTGGGTCGCCCTCTTCGACGCGAGCGGCACCCTCGACCGGGTCTTTCCCCGCGCCACCTTCACAGCTTCCCCCGAAGTTCTCGCCACAGTACAGTACGAGGCCCGACGCCTGTTGGCTCGCGGGAAGCGTTCCAGCAGCAGTGTTGACGCCGATGGAGAGACCCTCACCCTGCAAACCCTCGGCGGTCATGACCACCTGCGCGGTGTACTCGCCCTGGGCGGTCCGCGGGCCCTCGACAAGGCCAGCACCGAGGTCGTCACGAGCGTGATCGCATTGGCCGGGCTCGCGCTGGAGCAGAACAATGCCCTCGATCGTGCCCAGGGACTACTGCGGTCCGGGCTGATGCATACCCTGCTCGGCGGTGATCAAAAGCTGGTCGAACAAATCTCGCGGCAGATGTGGGGAGCGCTGCCGGTGGCACCGGTGCTCGTCGCGGTCGTCGATGCACCCGCTTCTCGCCGCGACGCGATAACCGAATACCTGGAGTTGCGCGTCGAGGACTCCCCCGGGCAGCTGTTCTTCGCCCGGCAGAACGACACCGTCGTCTTGTGCCTCGATCGGGCGGCCCACGGCATCCTCTCGGATCTGTGTTCGCTGTTTGAGCTGCACGCCGGTCTGTCCGAGCCGACCGCGTATCGCCAGCTGGCCCGCGCTCTCGATCAGGGCGAGCAGGCGCTTGCCCGTGCCCGGGAGAGCGCACCGGGCGTCACCGAATTCGGGGTCGTCGCGCGGCAGGGTGTGCTCGCGCTGCTGGCGAGAACGGATGCCCGTGAGGTCGGCTTGGCCACCCTCGCGCCGGTGGTGGCGCACGATCGCACGCACTCCACCGAGCTTCTGAACACTGTGCGCGTCTGGCTGCTCTGCAACGGACATTTCGGCGAGGCCGCCACTCAGCTCGGGGTGCACCGCCACACGGTCCGCACGCGCATTCTGCTGGCGGAGCAGCTGCTCGTGCGCGATCTGGGGTCGTTTCCGGCGCGCGCCGATGTCTGGGCGGCCCTGCTCGCGACCGACACGCCTCTTGAGGAGCCGATGCTCAGGCGCTGAGCGTCCAGGGCTTGCGCCGCACCAGCACGTGGCCGCGACTCGTGCTGAGTCGGGTCCACAGCCCGGATTCGAACAGCTGCACCGCTTCCTCGTCGGCGAGAAACCCGAGGCTGAACGCCGCGAAACCGGCACCGGTCGGCACGAATTCAAGCCCGTCGACCTGACGGCCCCACACATCGGATCGCACGCGTTCCACGATCATCTCGCCGGTTCCTTCCGGCAACGCGGCAGCGACCTCGTCGATACCCGCCCGCGCGGCCGCTTCGAGGTGCGCCGCTGTCGTCTGCCCGTGCGGTTCCCAGCCACCCCTCGGCGGGGAGATACCGGCCCAGGTCACCGTGTTCACCTCGAGGGGAACTGTCACCACCACCGGAAGGGTCAGATCACGCGTCGTGGATTCGAGGCGTTTGAGCCGTTCCAGCAGAGAGCGCACCGGCACGACCTTGTCGAGGCTGACCGGCTCCGTCAGGGCGAAGGTGCGCAGGCCGAGCACGGTCGGGCTTGTGTCGAGCAGCCCGCGTGGATACAGGATCGCGGTGTACACCGCGATCACGTTCTCGTGCGCTATCAGGCGCACGGATCCGTCTAGAACGCGCCCTGACCGTGAGAGAAACACGATCAGGTCGCTAAGGGACTGGGAATCGGTAAGAGTGAATGACTGGCTCATCATCTCCTAAACTACCAAGAGACGACTCATCCGCATGCCGCGGCCGCGAACTTGCCCGAGGAGACAGCATGCACACGCCGATGGAAGGCCTCCTGGCCGTTCTCGACCTGACCGACACCGGCGCTCGCACGAGCGAGGACATCTTCACCGGTCCATCACAGTGGATGCCGCTTGGTCGCGTCTTCGGCGGGCAGGTCCTGGCGCAGTCGCTCGTCGCCGCGATGCGCACCGTGCCCGACGAACGCCACGTACATTCGATGCACGGCTATTTTTTGCGTCCCGGCGACGTGAACGCGCCGATCACCTTTTCAGTCGAACGAATTCACGACGGCCGTTCCTTCTCCACCCGGCGCACACAGTGCTATCAGGCCGGCGTGCCGATCCTGTCGATGATCGCCTCGTTCCAGGACGACGATGAGGGCCTGGAACACCACCTGGAAATGCCCACGGATATCCCCGACCCGGAGAGCCTGCCCACGGCATCCGACTCGTTGGCGAACGTCGACCATTCGGTGGCGCGTTATTGGGCGAGCGAACGTCCCTTCGACATGCGCCATATTCCGTCGCCGATCTATCTCAAGGTCAACGGTGAGCACACGTCCCGGCAGGCAGTGTGGATGAAGACCTTCTCCCCGCTGCCCGATGACCCCGACCTGCACCGCGCGGCGCTGGCATATGCCAGCGACTACTCGATCATGGAACCCATCATGCGTCGCCACGGTATCGCCTGGTCGTCTCCGGGCCTCAAGGTCGCCAGCCTGGACCACGCCATGTGGTGGCACCGGTTCGGTCGGGTCGACGAATGGCTGCTCTACGTGCAGGACTCGCCGAGCGCACAGGGCGGCCGCGGCCTGTCCACGGGCAGCATCTTCAGCCGCGAGGGCCTGCTCCTGGCCACGGTGGCTCAGGAAGGGATGCTGCGCGTTCCCATCGTTTTGGAGTAGCGCGACTGTCGCTCGGCCCGTCAGCGCCGGGCGAACTCGACCGGGTCGTCCAGATACGGCGTCCAGGCTGCACGTTCGGTGTCGTTGATACGCCGCGGACGCTCGCTCGCCGCGTCGACGAGCACGATGGTCGTATTGGCCCGCGCGTACAGCACCTCCGGGGTGACACCAGCGGGGCTGTACACCTCGTAACAGACGTCGAGGCTCGCGCCACCGAGCTTGCCGAGCCACAGTCGCACGTCGAGCGGCTGGCGCAGGTACGGCACCGGCGCCAGGTATTCGATTTCCTGCCGGGCGATGAGAGTGAGGGTCGCGGCCCCCGGGCGCCCGTCGAGCACAGCCGTGCTCGCGCCGATCGCGCTGTCGCCTTCGGTCACGTCGTCTTCGGTCACCCAGAACGCCAGGATGCGCGCCTCTTCCAGCAGGCGCAGCATCTCCGAATTGTTGACGTGACCGTAGGCGTCGAGATCGGACCAGCGCAGACGGATCGGTACGTGCAGCTTCATGACGTGGTCCTAGTCGCGGGTGAGCTTGCGATAGGCGGAACGATGCGGCTTGGCAGCGTCGGGCCCGAGTCGCTCGATCTTGTTCTGCTCGTAGGACTCGAAGTTGCCCTCGAACCAGTACCAGTTGGCCGGGTCGTCGTCGGTTCCCTCATACGAGAGGATGTGCGTGGCGACCCGGTCGAGGAACCACCGGTCGTGAGTGATGACCACGGCGCAACCGGGAAACTCGAGCAGTGCGTTCTCAAGCGAACCGAGGGTTTCCACGTCGAGGTCGTTAGTGGGCTCGTCGAGGAGCAGCAGGTTGCCGCCCTGCTTCAGCGTCAGGGCCAGGTTGAGGCGGTTGCGCTCACCACCGGAGAGCACACCGGCCTTCTTCTGCTGGTCGGGTCCTTTGAACCCGAACGTCGACACGTAGGCACGTGACGGGATCTCGGTCTTGCCGACCTGGATGTAGTCCTGGCCGTCGGAGACGACCTCCCACAGAGTTTTGTTCGGGTCGATGCCGCCACGATCCTGATCGACGTAGGAAATGTCGACTGTGTCACCGATCCTCAGATCACCGCCGTCGAGCGGTTCCTTGCCGACGATCGTCTTGAACAGGGTGGTCTTTCCCACACCGTTCGGGCCGATGATTCCGACGATGCCGTTGCGCGGCAGGGTGAAGCTGAGGTTGTCGATGAGCATGCGCCCGTCGAAGCCCTTCTGGAGCTTGGTCGCATCGATAACCTGGGCGCCGAGGCGCGGGCCAACGGGGATCTGGATCTCTTCGAAATCGAGCTTGCGCGTGCTTTCGGCAGCGGCAGCCATCTCTTCGTAGCGAGCCAGACGCGCCTTCGACTTGACCTGGCGACCCTTGGCGTTGGAGCGTACCCATTCGAGTTCGTCGGCGAGGCGACGCGACAGCTTGGCATCTTTCTTACCCTGCACGGCCAGACGTTCCTGCTTCTTCTCGAGGTAGGTCGAGTAGTTGCCCTCGTACGGGTACAGGTGTCCGCGGTCGATCTCGGCGATCCATTCGGCCACATGGTCGAGGAAATACCGGTCGTGAGTGACCGCGAGAACGGCGCCGGGATATTTGGCGAGGTGCTGCTCCAGCCAGAGCACACTCTCGGCGTCGAGGTGGTTAGTCGGTTCGTCGAGCAGCAGGAGATCGGGCTTCTGCAGCAGCAATTTGGTCAGCGCCACACGGCGCTTCTCACCACCGGACAGGTTGGCGACTTCAGAGTCGCCCGGCGGGGTGCGCAGGGCATCCATGGCCTGTTCGAGCTGAGAGTCGAGGTCCCAGGCATCCGCAGCATCGATGGCTTCCTGCAGAACACCCATTTCTTCGAGCAGGGTGTCGAAGTCGGCATCGGGTTCACCGAGGGCGAGGCTGATCTCGTTGAAACGATCGACCTTGGCCTTGATCGGCCCGACTCCCTCCTGCACGTTCTCCAACACGGTCTTGCTTTCGTCGAGCTGCGGCTCCTGCATGAGAATGCCGACGCTGTAGCCCGGCGACAATCTCGCCTCGCCGTTGCTGGGGGTGTCCAGGCCCGCCATGATTTTGAGGATGGTGGACTTTCCGGCACCGTTGGGGCCGACCACACCGATTTTGGCGCCGGGAAAGAAGGACATGGTGACGTCGTCAAGGATCAGCTTTTCGCCGATCGCCTTGCGAGCGCGGACCATTGAGTAGATAAATTCGGCCATAGTGTTACCAGTCTATTTGCCGGGTGGACCCGACGAGACACAAACCGGTCGACAGCATCGGAGTGACCACGCTGTGGAAGCCGTCGCTGGCCGGTCCGAATTGGCCGATGAGGCATTCGTCGGCGAACCGAACCGAGAACTGGATCGCGTCGGCAACGAGATCAGCCTGCGTTCGATCGAAAGTCACTTCCATGGCCGTGCGGTCAAACCCGCCGGCGACGAGAGCGTCGATGTACTCGCGCCCGCCGGCGTCTGCATTCGCGGTGGTGACGGCGGTGGCCAGAAAGTTGAAGTAGGCCAGATTCTCGGTGGCGGTTCCCGCCGGCAGTAGCTCCGGGTCGGGCTCCGGTGTGGCTGAGGGCACCGGTGTAGCGGAGGCTGTCGGGGTCGCGACGCTCGCGGCGGGCTCCGCCACGCCGCCGGCGCACGCGGTCAAGGTGACACCGAGAAGCACGACGGTGCCCACGGTGAACCACGAACGGCGAGCCCGCCGTCGCGGGATGCCCGCGTTCTGGTCCTGCTGTACTGGTTCTGCCACGCTCACGAACTGCCTCCCCCGGTCCACGCACGTGGACGATGTTCTATGAGTCTAAACGGGCGAACACATTCCGATCGGTGTCGGTGCCGCTCTCACCGTCGGTATCGGTGTCGCTCGGAACAAAGCCGTCACCGGAACGACGCAGTGTTGTGGTGTCAGGCCCGGCTGCTAACGCCGACTCGAACGATTCGGCAGGTTCGGTTCCGGACGGCTCGGACGGTTCGGGAGGCTCGGAACTGGTGCGGGCAGGCGCACCGCGGCGAACCGGCGTCGTGGTGTAAAAGGTCAAATCGTGCCCGACGGCGTCGGCAACAATTTCGACCTCGATACCGGAACGATCGCCGTTGGTCCAGTTGCGGATCGTCAACCGCCCGGTCACGATGACACGTTCACCGTTGCTCAGGGATTGAGCGGCATTTACCGCCAGCTGACGATACGTCCGGACGGTATACCAACTACTCTCGTCGTCCACCCATTCGCTCGTCGACCGGTCATAGTGACGCTGCCGGGAGGCCAGCCGGAAGGATGTCATCACAGAGCCGTTCTTGGCGGTGCTCCGGCGGGGGACGGTGCCGATGATTCCGGTCAGGGTGATCTGGTCGCTCATGGATTCTCCAGGCACGGTTGTCGCAGGTTCACGATCGCTGAGCGCCGAACGCACCGTCGGCACACACGACCCGGGAACGGCAACTCGTGCCAGATTTCGCCGTTCCCGGATCGCACGCTGCGAGTGTCCTGCCCGAAATGCCGCGCCGGTTCGCTGCGTCGCGAGTCGGTGCGACATCCCGAGTCGGGGCACCTGTGGAGGAGCGGCCGGGCGACCCGGCGACCCATCGGCTGGTCGCAATGGTCACCGGTCGTGCCGAGTCTTGCCGCGTGGTTGCCGAATGCGCGTGTCGGTGGTCACCCA